>Ga0209081_1002294_pt1 | contig 11140 bp, 10 predicted proteins | sample GOMGulsemesocosm_4_FD_184636 | JGI IMG/M metagenome (GOLD analysis project Ga0209081, IMG submission 184636) | Methane-oxidizing microbial communities from mesocosms in the Gulf of Mexico - GOM15B Gulf of Mexico (SPAdes) (version 2) | ecosystem: Environmental > Aquatic > Marine > Cold seeps... | reverse complement strand
TTACCTGTCTCCACTAACAAGGGTTATCAATTGTTTCGCTTATTTATTACTCGGCCCTGATTGATTCAGTTCAGAGCTACTCAGTTTAGAATTAGTCAACATCGGGCGTAAATACTGGCTGCCCGTGGCGCACAAAACCGGGAGCAATCAGCCTCACCGTCTCGCGCTTTTTGCGCATCATCACTTCGGCCCGCTCGCCAGCTTCTGCCGGTACGCGAGCCAGCGCGATAGAATACCCCAGTGTCGGAGAAAAGCTACCACTGGTAATCACTCCCGGCTGTTCGCAACCTTCAATATAAACGTCCTGCCCATCGCGCAATACACCGCGCTCCGTTAATAACAGGCCAACCAACTTTTCTTGTGGGCCTTCATCGCAGGCAGCAAGCAGGGCGCTGCGGCCGACAAAATCACGCTCAGTATCTTTCCACGCAATCGTCCATGCCATGTTGGCCTGCAGAGGCGAAATACTCTCATCCATTTCATGGCCGTAAAGATTTAAACCTGCCTCCAGGCGCAAGGTATCGCGCGCCGCCAGACCCGCAGGTAAAACACCCGCTTCGTGCAGTTGCCACCAGAATGTTTCAGCATCGCTAATGGGCAGGATAATCTCCAGCCCATCCTCGCCAGTGTAGCCGGTGCGTGCCAACTGCCAGTCCACATCAATTTGTGATGAGGGTTTAAAAATACTGGTAAAGGGTTTTAGCGTATTAATTTTATCGCCGGTGGTTTGCCCGACAATAGAGCTGACCCGCGCTATCGCCTGCGGCCCCTGCACGGCGATAATGGCCAGATCATCCCGCTCCTGAAGAGCAACTTGAAAGCCCTGGGCGTATTCGTTCATCCAGGCCAGGTCTTTATCGCCAGTGGCACAGTTAAGCACCAGCCGAAAGCCACGGGGCAAGGCATAAACAATCAAATCATCAACGACGCCGCCCCGGTCATTGAGCATGGCGCTGTACAAGCCCTGCCCCGGCTCAGTTATTTTGGCGACATCATTGGCGAGCAGATAACGGAGATAGCTCCGTGCATCGCTACCGTCGATATCAACCACCGTCATATGGCTAACATCAAACATGGCGCAGTCGCGGCGTACACAGTGGTGTTCTTTTATTTGCGAACCGTAGTGCAGGGGCATATCCCAACCACTAAAATCGACAATTTTGGCGCCCATTTTTTGGTGGGCTGCATATAAACAGGTACGAGCGCTCATTCATTGCTCCTCACGGTTATGGCCTGAATACGGCCGAGGGAATTTGCATCGAAAGTTTCCGCCACTCTCGTTGAAGGTTTCGATTATCATTAAATCAGGCGTATAAATATAGCGTAACAAGGCCCTTTCTATGACGACTCCATCGACCAAGCCCCAGGGCGACTCAATACCGCCGCCCGCCGTCAAAAACAATCGCACCTTTCATGTTCACACCAAAGGCCTGAGCGGCTCATTGATCAATGATTTTTATTATCGGGTGATGCTAGCCAGCTGGCCGCAATTTTTTATCGGCGCAATTCTAGTTTACCTTTGCATCAATGCGGGCTTTGCCCTGATCTATTTTCTCGGCGGCGACATGATCCTCAATGCCCGGCCCAATTCGTTTATCGACGCCTATATTTTTAGCTTTCAAACCAGCACCACTATTGGCTACGGCTATCTCTTGCCCAAAAACGGCATCACCCATGCCATTGTCATGGTCGATGTATTCTCTGGTTTATTATTTGTTGCAGTGTTAACCGGGCTAGTCTTTGCACGCTTCGCCAAACCCCGAGCCAGCGTGTTATTTGGCAAACAAGTCGTCATCACTCAACACTGTGGTCAAACTTGCTTGCTGGTGCGGCTAGCCAATGGCCGCAAACACTCCACCATCGTTAATTGTCGTGTTAGCGCTGTTTTAATGATGGAAGACCGCGACCCCGAAAGTATTTTCGAGCGTCGCTTTATTGACATCAAACTGGAAAGAGACAACATCCCCATCTTTTCACTGACCTGGACATTGGTGCACACCATTGATGAACAAAGCCCGCTTTACGGCCTCGATAAAGCGGCAATCGAAAGCTACGGCACAATTTTAATTATCACTCTGGATGGTATTGAAGATATTTTTGCTCAGACCGTACACACCAATTACATTTACGAAGCGCAGCATTTTCTTTTCAATAAACGCTTTGCCAGTATTCTTAACCAGCATAAAGATGGCAGTCGCATGATTGACTACGCGCGGTTTCATGAAGTGGAAGATAGTGAGTAAACTTTTGCGCTAATTAGCTACTCGTCTAGAAGGGACACACTAATACTGGCGTTTAAGGTTCAGCCTGTACATCACGGAAGCACATCTAAGTGGCCATCTAAAATCAATCCAAACCCATCGCCTGACGAATAAGGCTATTTTTCAAAGGCGCCAGACGATTTAGTCCACTCATGCCGATATTGCGCAGCAATCGCACAGGTAGTTCATCACGTTCAAACAAACGCTTAAAGCCTTCCATGGTTGCCATCATCGCCAGGTTGTCTGGCTTACGGCGGCGCTGGTAACGCTTGAGGGTTTGCAGACCACCGAGCTCTCCACTCTGTTCAAGTGTTCGCGCCAATTCCTCAGCCAGTACTCGCGCATCACCAAAACCGAGGTTAACGCCCTGTCCGGCCAGCGGGTGAATGGTGTGTGCAGCATCGCCGATCAAGGCAATGCCGGGCTGAACATAGTCCACGCCGTGGCGTTGGGTGAGCGGGAACTGCACGCGTTCTGATACCGACTCAATAGTACCCAGTGCGCCTTCGCTGGTGATAGTCAGCTCACGGCAAAACCCTGCTTCATCGAGAGTCATTAGTTCTTTTGCGCGTTCCGGTGTTTGCGACCAGACGATAGATACGTAATGAGCGTCAGCGGGGCTTGCCTGTGCCGAGGAGCGTAGTGGCAAAAAGGCTAGCGGGCCGCTGGGCGTAAACCACTGTTGAGCGGTAAAGCCGTGGCTTTTCTCCGTTTTTATCGTGGCGGTGATTGCAGTGTGCTCATAACCCCAGGTCCGAAGCTCAAAGCCCATTTGCTCTCTTATCGGGGAGTTAGCGCCATCGGCTGCCACCACTAGCGAGCTACTCAGCTGCTTCCCATCGGGCAAGTTAACGGTGATGGTTTCACCATCCCGCCGCAGTGATTCGACCGCCATAGGGTTGTACAAATCGATGTTGTCCTGTTCGGCAATAGCGCTCAACAAGCTGGCACGCAGCACACTGTTTTCAACAATATGGCCGAGATTAGCCCGTTGCACTTCGGCGGCGTCAAACTCAATGCAACCAGTACCTTCACCATCGCGCACAACCATGCGCTTATAGGGGCAAACCCGAGGCTCACAGGATTGCCAAACATTTAATGTATCGAGCCATTGCCGAGAGGCCTCGGTAACAGCAACCACCTGGGAGTCGAAGGTATCAGGCGACAGGTTTGTTGGTGCAGCAATAGTGCGCGCTTCGAGCAGGGCAATTTTACCGGGCTTGCTCGCTTCACTATTTCCGGCACGGTGTTTGTCGGTAAAGATTCGCGCCATGCGCAGAGCAAAGGCAGCGCCCACCAGACCGGCACCGACGACGATAATATCGTAGTGATGCGGGTTCATATCATCCTCGTTGATTTTATTCACGTAACTGCGCCCTCCGCGCCATTAAACCGGCACCAAAACGGGCGAAGCCCTGCCGCAGGGGGGGTAGTAAATCGAGGGTCACCAAACCGATATTGCGTGCAGCCATCGCCAGGGGCTCATCCATTCCGAATAGTTTAGGCAGCTTGTCGCTCAGAGCGACGGTGCGACCCTGATCATCTTTGCGCAACTTCGCATAATGTTGCAACACACCCAGATCACCCGACTGAATGCCTTCGCTATAAGATTTGGAAAGTAACTCTGTGAGTGTCGCTATATCGCGAACACTCAAATTAAAGCCCTGCCCAGCAACCGGATGCATACTGTGCGCAGCATTGCCCAGCAGAAGTAAATGACTGCGCACCTGTTCTTCGGCGACGATTTTTTTCACGGGGAAACACTGGCGAAAGTCCACTTCAAGTGCCGTACCGGCCCGGCTGCCCAGTTGCTGATTGAGGCTGACAATAAAGTCTTTGGCGGAGGCACTTTGCATATCTTCGGCCTGCTCTGGCGACAAGGTCCAAACCAGTGAAACTCGCTTGTCGCCCTCACCCGGTAGTGGCAGCAGAGCGATGGCGCCATCGCCAGTAAAACGCTCGTGAGCCAGGCCATCGTGAGCCTCCGCCATGGTTAAGTTGGCAACCAGAGCCACGCGCTGATAGTCGTAAGTGCGGTAGCCAATACCCAGCTTTTCTGCCAATGGCCTGTGCTCGCCACCCGCCAGAACTACCAGATCAGCGAGACAATCGCCCTGCTCCAGAGTTAGGCCCATGCCTGCCTGCCTCGGCCTAACGGCCGTCGGGGCGGGTGATTTGATGCGGGTAATATTGGCGAATTCAGTGAGAGCTTGCTCGAACACGCCAGCAAGTTGTGCATTCTCAACCACGTGACCATAAGCACCGAGGTTTTGTTCAGCCGCATTAAGGCTGGCTGAACCCGCATGCCCCCGATCAGAGACATCGATAGCCGTGATGGCTGCTGTTTTCGCTTCCAAAGTCGACCACAGGCCCATTGTTTGCAGCACATCAACCGTACTTGCCGACAACGCTGAGGAGCGATGATCGGGCTCTGTTTGTGAATCTGGATTTTGCGTATCGATTAACAGGATATTCCACTGGCTCTGCTCGCGGGCCAGTAGCAAGGCAAGACAGGCGCCACTTAAGCCAGCGCCGACAATGGCAAAGTGCCAATGTTGATTGAAAACTCCACTCATGGAAGTAGCTCGAAAGATTGATAAATAAAGGATTTAGGTGACAGTCGAAACTATACTCGGCGAGCGTCCTCGCGTCGCCTAAATCCGCTACTTTTCAACTTGAAGCTGGCCCTCATTTTAGCTAACAGCATAAATGAATTAACTCATTTGCTAAGTGATGCTCTCTGCACCGGCTTGCGCCTGCTTAAGATGGGAAAGGTTCTCCGCAGCCAGGCTACTGCTGGTCTCGATTAAGCTGCTCAAGCCTTCAACCGCCGCATTCAACTGGGCCGCGGCGTCAGAGGCAGTGCCGTTCATTTCTTCAATCGCCACCGCCGTGTCACCCACTTTACGAACAACGCCAACAATTCCCTCGCTCGCCTCATTCATTCTTTGCGAAATATCACCCGTGCTTGTCGATTGCTGCTGAGCTGCCTCAGCGATACCACTGACAATTTCATTCACCTGGGTAATTACCGCACTGACCTCATCCATCGATACCACACTGCTTTGTATGGCTTCGTGAATAATGTCGATCTTCTTTTTGATATCGGTATTGGCAACATTAGTTTGAGCCGCTAGCTCTTTAACCTCACTGGCTACAACAGCAAAACCCTGACCAGCATCTCCCGCTCGTGCCGCCTCAATAGTGGCATTAAGTGCCAGCAGTTTGGTTTGATCAGATACCTCGGTAATCGTGTTGGTGACTTTCATGATTTCCGCTGCCGCCGACTCCAGTCCAGCAAATAGCCCTGAGGCTTCTTCAACGTTGGCTACGGCACGAGTAGTAATATCACAGGCCACCCGTGTTTTAGAGGCAATTTCACTGGCAGCAACAGAAAGCTCACTGGCCGTTTGCGACACAGCATGTACATTGTCCTGTGAACTATCAGCCTGCTGGGTAATATCGATCACTTTAGAAGAAAGCTCTTCCATCGCACTCGCCATGTCACTCAATTTTTTATTCAGGGCCTGGGTGTTTTTTAATTCAGTCTTGCCTTCATTCTTAAAGGCGTCAACTAATTGCTTGCCCTGGGCCATAGCTGTACCCAGGTCACCCTGCAAGCTTGCAACCAGAGCCGAAGTTTGCCCGGCCGACGCTCCAAACTTCAGTCGAACTCTTTCTACCAGCTCACCCAGTTCAGAGTCAGGTCCCGTAGCGGGCGCACTCAAATCACCCGCCGCTAATTTACGTAGCACTGCCATGGCAGCCGGGTCTGGCTCATTACTAACGGTTACGGGTGCACCTGGAATGGATTGATTCACATCCGGTGTTGGCTTGCTATCGGCTTCGCTAACCGCTTCACCCTTTTTATTGAACAGTGCCATGGTCGTCTACTTCTCCGCAGGTAGTCACTATAATTATTTTCCAACCTGGCAATATCACTGGTCTTTTTTAACCCATAGCCTGAGGCGGGAAACACTCGAGCCAAGACACTACTCCTTCCCAACTCGTTCCTCTAACCGAGAACGAGCAATTGTGAATTGACGCACACAGAAAAATACAGAAACTTTAAGCAGCCATCAAAGCTTCAATCTCATCCACTGTTTTGGGCACATCAGCCGTCAAGACTTCGGTACCTTTGCGAGTAATCGCCACGTCATCTTCAATACGCACACCGATACCCCGCCATTTTTTGGCAACCTTTTTATGGTCGGGCGCAATATAAATACCCGGCTCAATGGTCATCACCATACCCGGCTCCAGCAAACGCCACTCGCCATCCACTTTATAGTCACCAACATCGTGCACATCCATGCCCAGCCAATGCCCGGCACGATGCATATAAAACTCACTATAAGCGCCAGTAGCGATGAGTTTTTTAACACTGCCCTTGAGCAAGCCCAATTTAACGAGACCTGCGGTAATTACCGCCACGGTGGCCTGGTGTGGGGCATCCCAATGATTGCCCGCCCGTGCCGCCTCGATTCCCGCCAACTGCGCTTTTAACACCAGCTCATAAATCGCCTTTTGCTCGGGACTAAAGCGGCCGTTAACGGGAAAGGTGCGGGTAATATCGGCAGCGTAGTGCTGGTATTCACAACCGGCATCAATCAACACCAGATCGCCATCCTTAAGGAGTTGATTGTTTTCAACATAATGCAGAATACAGGCGTTATCGCCACCCCCAACAATTGAAGTGTAGGCGGGGAAGCTAGCCCCTTCCATGGCGAAGGTATGTTCAATTTCTGCCTGTAATTGATATTCATTGAGACCGGGCTTCGAGGCGCGCATGGCACGACAATGGGCTTCCGCGGATATTTTCGCCGCCTTGCGCATAAGTTTCAGCTCAGCAGGTTTTTTAAACAGGCGGTTTTCATGGAGCAAATGGTCAAGGTCAACAAACTCACCAGGGGGGACTGCACCTGTACGCGCCTTCGCGCGGATGCTATTCACCCACTCCATTAAATGCTGGTCAAACTCTTTGTCTTTACCAATGGCAGAATAGACTTTAGCTTTACCCTCCAGCAAGCCGGGTAAAATCTCATCCATATCAGTAATAGGAAAAGCATCATCTGCCCCGTATTGCTCACAGGCACCCTCCGGCCCGGCACGATAACCATCCCAGGTTTCTCGCTCTCTATCGCGCTCGCGACAAAATAAAACAAACTGCCCCTGTGCCCGACCGGGGATTAATGCCAGCACGGCTTCCGGCTCGGGGAAACCACATAAGTAGTGGAAGTCACTGTCCTGACGGTAGGGGTAAAACGTATCTCGACTGCGGGTACGCTCCGGTGCCGCAGGTACAATAGCAATGGCATCTTTACCAATCATTGCCATTAACTCTTTGCGCCGGCGGGCAAATTCATTACTACTAATCATCACTTCCTCTTAAACTGGGTTTCAGGCTAAACACGCATGGGGAAATTGACGTTACGTCAAAATACAGGGGCTGGATCTTCTCATGGAAAAGCTCTCTGCCCAAGTGGCAGACAGGCGCGTCCCTACCGAGTTTCTATCTGTTACCCTGACGCTATAAAAATTTATGAGGACTAAATGATGTCGACGGCTGAGCTTCACGAAGAATTCGAACAAATGGTACGCGGGGAAATAATAGTCATGTCTCGGGAAGAATTTCGTCAACGTTGCGATGACGACGACAAAATTATCTATTTAAATATTGCACGGAAAGTCGCCAAAAGAAATCGTTGCGAACTTGTTATTCATGAGGAAACACTTGAATTTATCTGCCCGCCTCCGTAGTAACAGGGGCACCGAAACCATTCGGCATCCCTGGAAAAGCCGAGTTATCGTTTTAAGATCCCTGGAATTTATCACGTAGCAACTCGCTAATTGCTGCGTTTTGCTGGTCATCAAACTTTATACGAACCATCCCATTTACGTTATCAACAACGCGGGCCTTAATTGCCTGATAACCCTCTACTATTAAACCTAAGGTATCGCCCACGCGTACTCGCGAGCTAACGATTATTGCGGCACCCGTACGGCTAATATCCTGCACACTGCCCAAAGATATTTCACCCATGCTCTCGATCTTACAGCCCTTCGGCGGCGATGTTTCATAGCGAGTGTCCTCTCGACGGTTAAAGGCTTCATAGCTCCGCAGGTTAGCCAATATAGTAGCCACTTTATCCGACAGCGATTGGGTAGCCTCAGCAACACCATTAGACTCACCCGTCACCTGTTCGACCAATAAGCGGCAGTCGCTCGTTTTCGTCGCCACTTCAATAATATTGCCCGATGACTTTTTCGTTGCCTGAGCCGCTTCTTGAATATTGCGACTAATTTCCTGAGTAGACGTGAGCTGTTTTTCAGCCGCACTGGCCACTGTTTTTGAAATCTCACTCGACTCGTGAATAGACAAGCCAATTTTTTCTATTGCCGCCGCAGTGTCTATTGCCATCTGCTGAATACTGGTTATTTGTGCATCAACACGTCCTGTTGCATGAGCAGTCTGGCTGGCGAGGTCTTTCACTTCAGAAGCGACGACGGCAAAGCCTTTACCGGCGTCCCCCGCTCTGGCAGCCTCAATAGTGGCATTCAATGCTAGCAAATTCGTTTGTGCGGCAATCTCTTTAATAACATTGGCAATACCACTAATTTCCTCCACGCTATCGGCCAGTTCATTAACGATAACTGTGGTTTTCTCAACTTCCCTCTCTGCCTCAACCGTTGCCCTCAATGAAGACTCAGATTGCTGGGAAATTTCCTGTGCAGAAGTCGACATGCCCTCCACCGCTGTGGCGCAAGATTCGACATTACGACTAGTATCACCCGACAAATCCACAACGGTATTTGTCTGTTGGCCAACATCTTGAAGGTTTACCGACATATCTTCTGTTTTGGCCAGCATGGTTTTACTACTTTGCTGAACATGATCAACCGCCGTTTTAACCTCAGATTCGAGGTTGTCGGCGAGCTGAGACATCTCGTCTTTACGCTCAGTTTCAAGCTCTGCCATATGCTGCTGAGTGGACTTAAGATTTGCTGCAGCTCTACTATAATCACCCAACACACCGCGCTGAATATAACTTCGGTAAAACAGCCCTTTTGCGGCATGTGCTAGTGTCGCGTCAGACTCTCGAACAAAAGAGTCGGCCAGATCAAGCATTTTATTGACATGAGACATGGTTGAAGACAGATCACCGAATTCATCCCAGCCTACAACCCGCGCACTCAAATCTCCCAGGCCCGCTCTCGCGGTCACTTCGTCAATCTGAGCAAAAGCTGTTTTATAGCGCAATACTTCTTTACGAAGTTGATCCACTTCGTCGGATGAGCTGTTTGTTTCAGAAGACACTTTTGTTGATTTTTTAAATAGCTTCATCATAAGCTCTCCATCGTTGTCCAGATAAACTCGGGGTAGGATTGACCCTTTTCATCCAGGATTTTATCTAGCAAGCTAGCACTAGCGCTCATTCCCTGATCCGGGTTTTCGTGTTTACTCTCTTCATCGAGCAGGGCCTGATACAGTTTTTCTATCTCTCGCACCCAATAACGATCAGGGCATCGCCGGTTAGAGTGGTAGCCGTTTAGCTTGTGGTTTTGATCATAGCTCGGTGTCACGTGAGCCAGCACCCAATAATACTTACCCGTCTTCGAACGGTTTTTCACATAGGCAAAAATTTCTTTTTCCTGTTGCAGAGTATCCCACAACAACTTAAAGACAATTCTAGGCATATCCGGGTGACGAATCAGATTGTGTGGTTTGCCAATAACTTCACCCGTTGTTCTTTCAGCCAGACGGCAAAAAACATCATTAGCGTAAGTTATCCTGCCAGACAGGTCAGTCTTGGAGACGATAACCTCATCGGTTTCGAACGTTAGCTCTTCATCAACAAGAGCGAAAGAAGATTCTGTCATGTCCTGCATCCCTTGTTTGTGCGCACCTGTTTGTACGTAGATTGATACCGCGCTTTTTTGTAGATCTGTATTATTGATACTTTCTATTAATTAAAAATGATTTAAATCTATAGCGACTTGTCCTTCCTGGCAGCAAGGTTCAATAATGTGAACCAGCTCCTGTTTTTTGGCGAGCATTGAAGAAAAACTCAATGTATTGTTTTGCCCTCCGGATTATTCATCAGCTTAAGTTCCGCATAAATCAAAGTAACCGCGACCCGAACATACTCAACCAGCTCAAAAAAACTGACTTCGTCCTGCTCATCAATAGAGCTAGCATAAGGGTCGAGTTCATCATCACTATTCCCACTATCAGCCATCGCTATCGCAGCAAGGTCGCGCATGGCCTCCGAGACATCCTCGGCCAGGGTTGCATCACCCGAGAGGCCTGATTGCCCCAGACCGGAGAGGTAGTTTTGGCACCAACGGCTCAATGTTTCAATCCGCTCGTGCAAAGAATCCTCGTCATCAGGTAAGAGTAGTTCAAACACCCCTTCACCATCTTCAAGCTGTTCGACGGTGTCTTTATAGAGCTGACGGACATCACCTTCTATGGCCGTCAAACTGCTCGCGCTTGCATCGAGAAGATCTGCGGCAACTTCCAGTAACTTTTTATCACTCAGGTGCTGCCCGCCACTCAACCGACCACACAATACGGCCTGTAATTCAGCAGGATTTGTGGTCAAGCCAACGACGGTAAAAACGCGACAATAGTGTTCAAAGTCCATCAGTTAAGGTTCCCTAAAAAACGGCCATTCTAGCATTATCCACCGCCCAAACTGTCTGCCGTTCCTCCCATTGCGGTGACGCAAGGCGGAGGAGAAAGCGTGATACATTGATGAAGTAAGCGATTAATTCCCGAATCTACATTAAGATTATTGACCCGTGCGCGTGATCGCAACTATAGTTAGCCGATCTTTCCTGATTATGTGCTTAACCGAAGATACATCTATGAGTAG
>Ga0209081_1002292_pt1 | contig 11141 bp, 8 predicted proteins | sample GOMGulsemesocosm_4_FD_184636 | JGI IMG/M metagenome (GOLD analysis project Ga0209081, IMG submission 184636) | Methane-oxidizing microbial communities from mesocosms in the Gulf of Mexico - GOM15B Gulf of Mexico (SPAdes) (version 2) | ecosystem: Environmental > Aquatic > Marine > Cold seeps... | reverse complement strand
CACATACTTTAACTTCAACATCATGTGTGTTTTTTAGCTGCCTCAAACCCGTCTCCACAAAAACACCGTGTTGAGTTTGATACTCATTTGGGTATAAGGTCGAAAAGATTAAAACCTTCATATTAATAAACTACTTTTTTTATAAACCAAAAATATAATTAACAAATTGTGATTTTATTTCGAACATTAACAACTGCTCCTAGCTATTTATTTTTTATCTATTTATAATCAAAACTTGTTAATGACTATTATTAGACCATAAAATGAAACGTGTGATTTTTTCAGTTTTATTATTCTCTTTATGTATTAACGTAATGTTGACTTATTTACTGCATACTTCTTTTTTAAAAATACAATTTGCCCGTACATTTCCAACAGGAATGATATCGGATAAGCCTCTATCAGGCAAAGCATTAACAGAATCAATTACCATGCTCGGAGATTCTAGAGTTCAACTTTGGCCACAAAACCTGATCAGTTCTAAATTTAAACTTATTAATAAAGGTTTTGGTAAACTGACATCAACCCAACTCATTTATCATTTAAATGAAAAAACCATAAACTCTAACATTGTATTTATTCAAACATGCATAAATGACTTCCACTGGTTAAATTTAACCAGTGAATATGAAAAGGCAGCGATTGAACAATGTAAAAATAACATTATTCAAGCTCTGAAAATATTACATAAAGATGGTAAGAAAGTTATTTTATCAACCATAATTCCTCCAGGAAACCCTTCTGTTTTTCGTAAAATATACTGGCCTAATAACATTGAAAATATATTAGTTGAAGTAAATATCTTTATCCGAAGTCAAAAGAATGAATTAACCTATGTATTAGATGCAAGCGAAATTCTCAAACAAAAAAATTCACAATATATCCAAGATGGTTTTGTTGATTCCAATTTTTTTCTTCATATTAATAGTTTTGCCTACAAAAAGCTTTCAAAACACCTAAACAAAATACTTTTTCAATTTTAGAAATGGCTTTTCAAACAACAAATAAGAATAATAAGCTACAAAATATGAACTAGTACTGCTTAAAATAATGATAATAAACAAAGTGGGAAAAGAGCTACCCATAAATGTAAAAGTATCTATAGGAATAAGCTTATTTACTATAACTCCTATAGGGTGATGAAATAGATATAATCCATAACACAAACCACCAAACTTATTTAACACCCTACTTTCAAATATATTAACAATGATGACTTTATTTTCTTGCTCTAGAGCTAAAAGAAGTTTTAAAACTAATAAAGCAGCTAAAATTGCAACAGAAAACAAACCAAACATAGCGGTATAATAGTCATAAAACACAAATCGTTTATATTCGATCAAAACAAACAATAACACTCCAAGAGAAATAACCAGCGCTGGATAAAATACAGCGCTATACACTTTATTCAATGATCCATTTTTATATATAACACTAAGGCATGCTCCGAATAATAACCCTTCTATATGTGTAAAGGGCAAAACATAAACACTCGTTGCAGAAAAACCATAACAATGCATTAATATGATTCGAAGAATAATAGACAGAACAATAATTATCATAGAAAGTCTCGCAATATTTTTATGATAACAAAAAACTATTATTGGCCATATTAAATAAAACTGCTCTTCAATTGCTAGCGACCACATATACCCACCTTGAAACCCCGAAAAACTTCCAATAGAGGCTATTTTAAAATTCACCAAATATGTCCAAAACCATAAAGAGTTTTCTTGCATCACTAAAGTAGATTTTTCCATATAAATAAACATACTTGGTAAAATGATAATTAATATAAGTAAAACAGCATAAAAAAGAGGGAAAATCCTTAAAACTCTTCGAACATAAAAATTTTTAAAGTAGCTTGTAGTAACTCTCGTTTGTAATAAAATACTCGTGATCAGAAAACCCGACATAACAAAGAACAAATCGACACCAACCCAACCCGTTTGTAATATTTTAGCTAACAGGATATCAATATTATTAGTTTTAATATGGTGTTGAAACGGTATTGAAAAGTGGTAAAACATGACTAAAAGAATCGCTAACCCTCTAACACCATCTAAAACCTCAATTTTCTTTATATTATGGCTCACCTAACAGTTCCTTTATTTAGAGTTTTTGTCAAATAATTCTGCATACGAAGTACTTAGCGCTAAACGTGAATATGATTTTATTGAGGCCATAGTTCTTTTTGTTTTTAATGGTATTATTTCTTTAATATGATCAGCAATTGTATTTGCACTAGTTCCAGAAAAACAAAACTCACACTTGGCAAGCATCTCTGCTGTTGCGCTATCTTTAGGGGTTAATGCCAAAATAGGTAATTGAGAACGTAAATACTCGTAGGCTTTGCCTGGTATTTGGTAGTTAAATACATCATCTTGAATTAAAACTAAAGCATCCACTGCAAGCATTTCTTTAATTGAATCTGTATAACTTATGGGTGGTAAAAAGTTAATTATGTCACTTATTCCTTTTTGCTGGCAATAGCTTAAATATTCATGTCCGTCACCCGCACCTCTAAAAACCATAGAGAAGTTGTCTTTTGTAATTAGCTTTGCTTTTTGCAATAAAGCCAAAGCATCGAATAAAGGGGTGGGATTTCTTCCATTTGCATATAAAGCACCGCTGTATAGCAAGGTGAAACACTTTTTAGTTGGCCTGTTACTACTCTCTGTGTTCTGACTGTTTTCAGTCAACTTAAACACTTGTTCGTCAAAACCATTGGTAATAACCGAGAAATTTTCATTGGGTAAATGTGGATATAATTGTTGGTATAAGCGTTTTGATGGCTCTGTAGTAAAAACCATTAAGTTACTGTGCTCTGCTACTTTTTTCTCTATCCATTTAACTACGCTACTATATTTTTGCATGCTTTTATCATAACGACATTGTACAGGATCTCTAAAGTCAGCAATCCATGGTATCGCACTATATTGCTTAAGTTTATAAGCAATATAGTGCGCAGTAGGTATGGGGTAAGTTGAAAAAATCAAATCAGGGTTAAAGTTATCTATAAGCTTTTTTCCTAACGGTATTGCACTTAACGACCAACTCCACCATTTATCTGGTATTTTAGATATTTCAAAGTGCTTGCCTTTGTAGGCAAAATCTCGCGCTGCATTATATGCTTTTGCTCTAAAGACAAACTCTGCAATATTATCTGGAATGAGTTGTTGCTCATCTAAAGCAACGTGTGCTTCACTATTTACTGTTAATATAATTGGCTGCCAACCTAAAGTTGAAATGTATTCAGCTAACTTTAAAGTGCGCTGCACTCCTGCGCTTCTGCATGGAGGAAAGTCATGTACTACCATAAGTACTGTTTTATTTTTTTTTATAGGTAAATCAAAACGCAGGTTGTTATGCTCTAACTTTAGAGGTTCTTTTCGAAATGCCATTGCTAACCGCATTACAAATTGAGGCTCAGCATTATCCCACGGTGTAAATCTTGGCAATGATAACAACTCTGTTTGATTGGTTTTTGCGACACCCCAGTCAGAGGTTAATGCCACTTTAATGCCTTGATTTTTTAATATTTCGACATGTTTTTCATTAAAGTCTAAATATTTTTTACCATTGGGATAAGCAAAAAAACTAACTTTATCTTCAATTATATCTTCTAATATTCGCTGGCTTTTAGAGATTTCTTCTATTACCGTTAATTGAGACTCTTTCATTAAAATAGGGTGGCTATGCGTGTGAGCACCAATTAACATGCCGTTATCATACATTTCTCTAATTTGCTTTTCGTTCAAAAATCTTTGACTAATATTAGGCTTTCCGCATTGCTGATAAACACATTTAATAGCGGTGTTACGATCAACTAGCGACAAATACTTAATAGTTTCAACTAACTGCTGAATAGATAGTTTCTTCTGCTCTTTTGATGTTAGTTGATAGGTTATACTCAATACTTCAATACATTGCTTTTCTGTTTGAAGTATAGCTTCTACAATTTCGTCATACCAAAGGTAACCATCCTCTAACCCTTGTGTTGTAATAAAGAAAGTAGCACTGATATTTAACGATTTCAAAATAGGATAGATAACTTGATAGCTATCAAGGTAACCATCGTCAACACTAATTGCTACGGCCCTTTTAGGAAGTTTTCCTTTTTCTAATAAATACACAGCTTCATTTAATGGCAATACATTAAAGTACTTAGTTAACCATAACATTTGCTTTTTAAACAATTCACGGTCTAGTGCCATAACAAAGTTATCATCAATTTCATTTTTTGGTAGTACACGATGATAGTTAAGTACAATAAGTTTATTGTTCTTTTCATTGCCACCAGCAAGTGTTTTACAGAGAAAATTTAACATTTATTATTCATTTTTATTAAGTAGCTGCTCATAAAGTGGTAAATAATAACTAACACTTTCTTGCCAGTTTCTTATTGTTTCAACAAATTGACGACCGTTTACCTTTATTTGTTCCTGTAAGTTGCCTTGGGCAAACAGGTTATTCACTTCACTTACAAGAGAATCAACACAATCACTTTTAAATAAACTCCCTGTTTTGCCATGTTCAATTAACTCTCTATGACCACCAACATTAGATGCTAAGACTAACTTCCCTTGAGCCATAGCCTCTAATGGCTTAAGTGGGGTTACGAGTTCAGTTAAACGCATTGATTTTCTTGGGTAAACTAAAACATCAATAAGACTATAATATTCTGATACTTTCTCATGAGGAACCCTACCCGTAAAAACAACTTGCTCGGTAATACCTAAAGCTTTTGCTTGCTGTTTTAATTGCGTTTCTTGCACGCCACCACCCACGAGTAATAATCTATAACTATCATTTTGATCAACAAGCTTTTTCATTGCATTTATCAATACGTCAATCCCTTCATAGTCATAAAAAGAGCCTACAAAACCAAGTACTTGGCAATGTTGCAAATTCAACTGTTCAAGTAACTGCTTATTTTTATTTTGAATAACATCAAAGTGTTCAATATTTACTGCATTTGGAATAATGGTGACTTCCTGCTTGGTTAACTGCCTTTGCTCTATATCAGTTTTTAATCCTTGGCAAATAGTTGTCACTGCGTCTGCTTTTTTAAATACATAGTTTTCTAACATTCGGGTTAGTTTGTATCGTAAGTCACCTTCTTGGCACGATCCATTGTCGACAGCTGCATCTTCCCAAAAAGCACGAACTTCATACACAAAGGGGATGTTATACTTTTTAGCAATTTGGTATGCAGCAATCCCATTTAGGGCTGGTGAGTGAGCTTGTATAATATCAGGCTTTTCTAATAATACGGCTTCTTCTATTCTTGATTTTAGCGGCGCTATTGTTGCAAAGTGATTAATAAACGGTAACCTGTCTAATAATGATTTTTTAGACTCTGTTCTGTAAAAACACAAGTCATCAATTTTTTCTTTAGCTTTATCTGTTTTCCCTTGTTTGATACTTGTTACACTAGCTACGGTTAGGCCTAACTGTTCTTGCATTTTCAATATAGAGCGAGTACGAAACGAGTAACCATCATGTAACGGAATTGAATGATCGAGTACATGCAAAATCTTCATGAAACTACCTTATATTCATGTAAATATTGTTTAGCCATTGATTTTTGGCTGAACTTTTCTAAAACTAAATTTCTAGCTAACTCACCCTGCTCTGCTAATTCATCAGGATGGTTTACATAAAAAATAAAGGCTTCGGCAAATTTTAATACATTGCCTACTGGTACTAATATACCATTTTTACCTTCAGTGATTAATTCAGGTAACCCACCAACATCTGATGCGACAATTGGAATTTTACAAGCCATAGCCTCTAAAACACACATTGGTGTACCTTCTGATAATGATGGCAGTGCAAATAAATTCATTGAGGAGAGTAGTTCACTAACATCGGTTCTAGCTCCTGTAAAAAGCACTTTGTCTGAGATTACTAAGCTCTCAGCTAGTTGTTGCAATTGATCCATACACGGTCCATCGCCAACAATAAGTAATCGTAAATCTTTTTTTGTGATTAAATTATCAAGCGTCTGTTTAAAAGCTTTAATAAGCGTTTTTTGATCTTTTATTGTTGTTAATCGCGCAACAGTACCTATAACAAAGGAATTTTTTATAGTACTTAAATCAAGGGGGGGAGTAGTTAGATTAAATTGCTTTGTATCTATACCGTTATATATTAACGTTACTTTTTTTTCTGAAATACCCACTTTGTCAACTAACCAATGTTCAAGATCAGCTGAAACGGCAATAAATTTGTGAGTAATGAAGCTTATTAATTTTCTAAAATAATTGCGTTTTTTGTTTAACCCTTGGGGATCATCAATATCGCGGCCATGCTCTGCATGAATTCTTCTTGGGCAAGCAGTTAAAAAAGCGATAAACTGAAATTCTAATGATGAGAAATTATAACTATGGCATACCTGCGGTTTATATTTATTAAATAACAGCCACATTTTTTTATATACAGACCAATCTACACCCGGCTTTTTATCAAGAGAAATTATTTCAACGTCAGCATTGATATGTTTAATGAAATCACAGGCTTGAGTTAGGGCGATAATAACATGGCGATATTCATCATGGGGGAATTCATTAATACAATTAACAATAACGCGCTCTAAGCCTCCAATATCAAAGCGATAAAGAATATGAAAAACTACAGGTTGTGGTACTGACATATAGTTAATATATCCCCAAACGTTTATATAAAGACTTTAGGCTGAACATATAGCCGTGTTTTCTAAAAAAATATAACAGGCCTTTGGCATGTAAAAAAGTAAATTTATTGATTTTAAAACCCCTAGATAGCTCTTGAGCATCATGAACAACGGTAAACTGTGGTACATGTAATATTTTATAACCACTCTGCCAAATACGTAAGCAGTAATCTATATCTTCCGGAGAATAAAATATTTTTTCGTCAAGTAAACCGACCTTACTAACAGTATCTTTTTTTAACAACCAAGTAGCAGAAATTGCAGTGTCTACATAACCTTCACTGTCATTACTCGGTTTAGCTTCCATATTTTTTAGAAAAAGAAAGCGCTTAATTTTATGAGTTATAGTTGGAAATTTATCTACCGATATTTGAGCTCGTCCGTCAGGATAAGTAAGTTTAGGTATAACTAAACCAACACTTTCATGCTTATTTAACTTACCGAACATGCCTGTTAACGCTTTTGCATTCATATAAGCATCAGAGTCCATGATTAGTATTTTTTCACCCTGACATATTTTTAATGCTTGATTTCGAGAATAAGTGGTTCCGGTATTTCTATTTAGGGCAATTACAGTTAATGCCTTGCCATATTTTTTCTTTAATAACTCTAGTACTTCTAAACTACCATCAATAGAGCCATTATCTACAACAAATGCCTCACCCTTTAGCGATGATTCTTCATAACTAGCGAATAATTCAACAATACATTTTTCAATATATTTAATTGAATTGAAAGATAAAATAACTGCACTTACATCCATAAAAGTAACCTATAAAAATTGGGGAGAATGTTCTTCGATGAAGTCCAGGATCTCTTTTTTAATCTGTGGATTGCTATTATTATAATCACTAGCAAATGAAACATATAACGCCGAAGCTTGTCCATTAAATAACTTATTTTCTAACATAGCCAATTTAACGCGCATTGGTGATGTATAAGCAGCCCCACCAATAATGTAGGTGAAAACAATTTGCTTTCGATCGCCTACAGTGTTCACTATCTCATAACGACTAAATTCAAAACCATTTATTTTTATTATTTCACTTTTGTCTAATGCCCAGTCATCTATATTATATATTACATTTTCAAAAGAAATAAATTCATTGCTTTCACTTTCTTTTTTGAAGTATGCCCCATAAAAAGTAATCGACATATCATCTTTTATAAATTGTTCAAATTGAATTTTATCCGCTTTAGCGAAACTAGAAATAGCATTTTTTTGACTTAAAAGGCTTTTATCCCAACCTTTAGATTGCTGTATAAAATGAGAAGCTGGCCATGCCTGTATTTTTACCGAATCTATTTGTTGAGAATAAACCTTAACTAAAACCAAAGGTGAAAGAATAAAAATAAGTGAAAATAATATATTACCATCCATTTTGGGCTTAGCTTGTTTATCAAGCCATATCTTACTCTTGAAAACATCCTGTTCTGCCCACTTTCCACCCACAAAAAACATGATAAACATTATAAGACCAAAAAACACCCAACCATAAATCAAGTGATCAAACCCTGTAGCAATAGCCAAGTCAGAATAGTGAGCTAGTAGTACAATAAGTAAAGCTCTTAATCCATTCGCTATCACAGGAACAACTAATGAAAACAAAATAAAGAGCAATCTACGTTTGGGGGAGCTATACGTTGTAAATGCATAAAAAGAGCCTATTGCTAATGAAGAAATCAAATAACTAATACCACTGCATGCTTTAGCCACTTCGAAGATACCCGAGGTAAGAGTTATAAATAAACCGTCAACGTATACAGGTATTCCAATAATTTCAATAAAGTATATTGTAATTTCAGCAGTTATAACTTGTAAGAGAGGAATTAATCCTTCTCCGAATGGGACACAAAATATTAAAAATAATAGAGGAAAAGCAAGGGTTCTACAGATTTTTTGACCAAAGACCAGTAACACAAAAAAGAAAGGAAGAAGAAATACGGCAAACTGTTTAACAACGTTAGTGTAGGTCAATTCACCAAGTAACCATAATAAACATAAAGCAATTATCGGTAAAGTAGCCAAGTAAAATGGTTTTATACTTGTAGCTTTTAATTCAAATCTTTTTAGCCAGATAAAATATAAACTTAAAATGGGTATTAAATAACCATGCCCGTATGTATCCGATGTATCCCACGTATTTACGGTACCTGCCAATGTTTCCCAAAAGAAAATAAGCCACAAACTTAAAAAAATAGTAATTGATAATGCTATCAGTAAGTTGTTTTTATTATTCATGCTCATTCTATATATGCCTACTTCCATCTTCCAAATAAACATTCTTCATGGTATCCCATTGGTAATCGTTAAGTAGCCTCTCTAATTTTCCTTCCATTTTTGACAAATTAATATAGTGTCTAAATTTAGATTTTAACGGCGCTTCTTTCACTCGTGGCTGATCTGGGTCTATTTCCCAAGGATGAAAATAAAAACTATATGGTTGTTGCTCTTGTTGGTGAAATTTATCTATTCGCCTTTTAGATAACCAATAAGGGTACAAACGAAAGTAACCTCCGCCACCAATACCTGTATTTACATCATTTTTTCGAAGGGTTGGAATAGGAATCTCTATTAGCTTTTGACTTTCACTACTTTCATCACGCAAATAAGGAAAACGCGGCCAGTTCGGTACACCATATAAATCATGGCTAATTGGGTAGGTGCTAGAGCTATACTGAAAACCTAACTCTAGCAATACATCATAAACCCAAGTGTTGCTATCATTTATTGAAAAGCTTGGCGCACGATAGCCTATAACTTCTTTTCCTGATAAGTCCTCTAAAATATGTTTACTTTGCTGAACATCCGAAAAAAACTCTGAACGCGTCATTTCTGTCGTGCGCTGATGGCTAAACCCATGGCTTGCTAATTCATGGCCTTGATCAACTATGGCTTTGATCAGCTCAGGACAACGCTTGGCAACCCAACCCAGTGTGAAGAAAGTGCTTTTGGCATTATGTTTTTCGAATAGCTCTAATAAGCGATATGTATTGCGTTCAACCCTTAAAGGTAAGTTATGCCAATCTGATTGATTAATAGTACTTTCGAAAGCAGATACGTGAAAATAATCTTCTACGTCGACAGTCATAGCATTAGTGATATTTTTCATTAACGCCCTTTCCCAAAAAGCACAATTTCAACTGTCCTTACTAAAATAAGTAAATCTAACAAGAAACTACGATGCTTAATATAATAAAGATCATATTTAAGTTTTTCTAATGAATCAGCTTCAGTTGCGCCATAGGGATATTTCAATTGTGCCCAACCTGTTAAACCTGGTTTAACATTATGGCGTTCATTATAATAAGGAATGTTTTTAATTAAACCTTGCACGAATTCAGGGCGCTCTGGCCTAGGGCCCACAAAGCCCATATCGCCACGTATAACATTATACATTTGTGGCAGTTCATCAATACGATATTTACGTAGATAATTACCAATTTTAGTTATTCTAGGGTCATTTTCAGACGCCATTTGAGCGCCAAATTTTTCAGCATCTAAGCGCATACTTCTAAATTTTATAATATTAAAAGGTTCACCATCTAAACCAACTCGTTCTTGAAAGTAAAAAATAGGTGCGCTAATACCTTCATCTAATTTCATTAATATAATTGTAATCAGCATGATAGGCCAAGTAAACACAAACAATACTAACGCCATGCTTGCGTTAAAGATCCAATCTAAAGTATTACGAAGATAATTGACTGAAGCAAAGCCGTTAGAATATATAATCCAACTAGGGTAAATAAGATTAACAGCTATTTGCCCCGTTTCTCGTTCAATAAAATCTAAAATTTCTGTAATTTCAATACCACGAATTTTACAAGCAAAAAGATCGTCAACGGGAATGTTATTTCGGCGCTCATCACTTGCTACAACAATTTCATCAATATTATTTTCTAATGAGTAATTTACTAAAGAACCTTCAAGATTTATACGCGTTTCTTGTTTAATTCCGTCTTCAGCATCGCCATTCATGATGACGTAACCATGAACTGAAAAATTCTGTCTGTCTACGTCTCTGCGCATTCTTCTTTCAATGATTGACGCTCTTTCTCCTGCGCCAAGCACTAAAACAACACGCTTATTAAAACCAAAGAAATCTATTTGAAAAGTAATATAGCGAAATGTACTAATAACAACAAAACTAACCGAGGAGGCTATAGCAAGAATTTCAATAGGCAAAGCATTTTGTTGGCCGTATAAAAGATTTAAAATAGTAAGAATAAAAAAAGCAACCGCCACACACATCAATAAACGGCGAATAACACCTCGAAAATTAACTCGTAATTTAGAGTTATACAAACCTAAAGCTAATGAAGTTAATTGATTAAATAAAGCAAAAACGAGCGCATAAACTAGCAGATAATTATCTGGAATTACTGATGTCTCAATAAGAGAGACATAATGATTACCATACATAATCAATGGTAATGCCGC
>Ga0209081_1002291_pt1 | contig 11141 bp, 6 predicted proteins | sample GOMGulsemesocosm_4_FD_184636 | JGI IMG/M metagenome (GOLD analysis project Ga0209081, IMG submission 184636) | Methane-oxidizing microbial communities from mesocosms in the Gulf of Mexico - GOM15B Gulf of Mexico (SPAdes) (version 2) | ecosystem: Environmental > Aquatic > Marine > Cold seeps... | reverse complement strand
CGACTTACAGATGCGCGTGGTGTTCCAAGAGGACACCTTACAAGTATTGAACGACGTGATATCCACGCAAGATCAGCAGATCACTGAAATGCGCGAGCAACTGCGCTTTTTAGTCGAAAAATACAAGAGCGTTTCTTACTCTCTGGAACAGTCTCAACCCAGCTCTACGCAAGAGCGCCCGCCCCACTATTGATATCATTTAGGGCTCGACTTTTCTTGGGCCCTGCCGAGTGGCTGATACTTATAATTTCGCCTTGCTGAGAGGGGCTTTCAGAGCCCCTCTATTTTTCATTACTAGCTGAAGGCTGATATTTGTGTGTCTTGTATGGCTAAACCGGCGATCAAGCGCAGCAGGGAGTGAGGTAGCGATTACTCCGGGCTGGAGTCCCCATGCCTGCTGTGTCGCCGTAATCTGACTCGGCTGCTTCAGCTTGTTAAGACGCGTGAGAAACCTTTCCGTGGGAGTAGCAGGAGGGCCATCACCGCCAGCTGGCCAATTTCGATACCAATATTAAAGGCGGCCAGTGCCCGTGGGATTTCATCGTTGGGCAGGCCGCCTGACTCAGTGCACCGGAAAAACCTATATCGTGTAGCAAACAGAAGCCACCGGGCATTACCCCAGGGCGCCTGGTAAACAGAGACAGCTTGTTGGGCTGCGAGAGCTAGGCGTCAGAAATTACCACCTGGTTCTCTCGCTCAAGGCGTTGTCCTCCAGTAATTAAGGTTTCGCGCATGGCGTTGACCCGGTGTTGACGCACCAGTGGGTCGGCGGTTTCCAGCGCCAGGCTGGGTGAGGCGTTATTTGAAATGCTATCGGTGGGTAAAAAGGTATTCAATTGCGCTAGTCGCTGCTGAACGACGGGCAGTTGTTCTAAGCCCCGTTGGCGGGCTAGCATCTAATCGGTCACAGTCTCGTTAATCAGTGTGCGGGTCTGCGCAGATGCGGGCGGTGTGCTTTTTTCCTGTGCCCACTGATCGGCGAGGTATTGTCGGTTTGATTCACTGATCAGCAGTCGTGTAGGTTCCGGGGCTTACGCCTGAAGTAGAAACTCGTCAAACCAGCCAGTAAAAAGTGAGCGTGCGTGTGCTCGTTACGAGTTTAATTGTGTGTATTGATACGGCCATTGTCTCGACAGCCTTGGTGGACACCTGAGTGTCCGCCATGGGAGTGCTTTACGGATGGCTTGTCTTTGACTGGGCTGTTGCTGGTGAATACCAGATAGGTGAGGTCCAGGCGCGTTCCTGAATGGTCGGCGAGTAAAAACTCGATTCAGCGGCGTTGGTGCAGCATTTGCTGTACACATCGCCGACCGCACCGCGGTCATTCATGAGGGCGTTTTTTGTTTCAGCCTGAGTTGCACAGTTTTCGGCAAAGGGGTTTACGCCCGCGGCCTGACACTGCAGGGTGCTCCAGCGGCAGCTGCGGTTTTCCAGGGCGCGCACGTAATAGAACGCGTGCTGGTCCTTATCAAAGCTCGGGTCCGTCCAGACACCACAGAGGTCGGTGTAACCCTGACCTATTGGCGCACAGGTTTGTGGATTGACGCTGGAGTCGTTGGGGCCACCGGCCACATCGAAGACCTGCTCATGGGTTTTACCACTGGCGTCTACCCAGCCTTTGATGATTTGCACGCGCTGCAGGTCGTTGCCCGGGTTGTTAGGTGAACCAGCATCTTTAAGTGCGCTGACCAGAAAGCTAGGCGCTTGGATGTTGTCGCCATTTTGCAGGTCGGCGGCATTTAGGTCGCCCCCCATGGGCACACCACCGGCGTAGGCGTCAGACACCATGGTCGGTGAGTTACACATGGCCGGAGTGAAGTCGCGCCCGCCGAAGAAGCGCACGATGGGGCGAGTACCACTGGTGGCGTAGCTCTCTTTGTTGCGCAGGCCGTTAAAGATGCTGTCGCGCGAGTTCTCTTCCGCCCAGACCACGGCCAGGCCGCCGGGGTTGGAGCTGAAGTGGTCCTGCACATTGCGGTAACCGGCATCGCGACGGCCGAGGTGACCGACGTAATTATTTTCTTCGGCGCTGCCAGGGGTGGCGCTGTGGGTATCAGTGGAGCCGATAAAGCCCATTTTGAAGGGGTTCTGTCCGGTTTCTTGATCGATGGCCAGGCCGTCTTTGAGCACATTGCGGAGCATATTGCGCTGTGCGAAATCCTCAACCGACACGGCGTCGGCGCGCTCGGTTCGCGATTCACCATGCACACTGCCGAGCATTGAAAGGTTGTCGGCTTCAACCTGTTCGAAGTCGCAGAGTTCGTCGGTGGTGCCGACGCCCTTGCCTGCCAGACGATCGAAGCGACATTCAGAGGCGGCCTTGTGCTGGATCAGCTCTACCACGGGTTCGAAGAACAGGCGATTGTCGATGTCTGCCTGGCTACTCGGGTCGGGGAACATCATGCCACCGGAGAGGTTGGAGTTGTGTGGGATGGACATAACGTCGCAGCCCTTGTCGCCATCGATACACTGAGTGCGCAAGCCCTTCCACAGATCGGGGAAGTTGTAGCTGCCCGTCTCGTAGGTGGTGATGGGCATGTCTATCACCTTGTCATTGCGGAAAATAACGTTGCGATGCATATTTTTAAAATCGGGCGCGTCTGTGTACTCGTAACCGACAAAGGTGGTGAATTCACAGGCTGCGCTGCGGTCGTAGTGGTCTTCGGCCGCCTGCTGGGTGTTACTCCAGAATTGTTTACCTGCCTCGTCACAGTCGGACAGACTACAGGCAAAACTTTTCTCTCTCTCCGCGTCATTGGCGACACCGAGATTGGCCCACCAGCCGAGAGACAGCAGCTGTACATAGTAGTTTTCCGAGCGGGTCAAGATGCAGTGCGGCCACCAGTAACCCAACTTGCTGGAGTCGGCACTGCACATGGAAATTTGCCCGAGGAACTCACCGTGATCGGTCACTGAGGTGAAGTCCAGTGGGCGTTGAATCTGGGCTTTAAGTGTTTGCTTGGCGTCTTCATCGGACACGGTGATGGCCTCGCCCTTGGCGTAGCGATAGGCGTCCCAGGGATCGTTGCGCTGACTGGAAATATAGGAGTCGAGGGAGTAGCTGGTGTGCACGTGCAGGTCGCCGAAGAGGGGCTGCTTGTTGGCGTTATAGTGGGTGCAGGGCGCGCGCTCTTCGGTGCGCTCAAAAGCCTGCTCGGCCGGGGCCAGCGCAGATAGAGAAAGCGCTGGCAGAGCAATGGCGGCTATGGCCCACCATCGAGCGCGGCGCTGCTTTGAACAAAAGGGGCTGGGCATGGTGTGGCTCTCGCTCATATATTTTTATAGGGTGCCGATTTATCGGTCTGTAATGATTAAAGCAGCAGTGGCTGGAGCGATGGAAGCAGCATTTACAAAACAATACAGCGGCTACAGGATGCAGCCTGGTCGGCTAGCGGTGCGGCGGGGCATGAGTGATAGGCAACGGGAGGCGGCTAGGTGAATCGTTTTTGGCGAGCAGGGCAGTCTTATTTTCAGGCCTTTCTGATTGCTTTTATTTCGGTGGTTAATGCGCTCTTATCTATTGTGGTCATAATACGGCACTGATTGATTACTTCGTTTCTGCGGGCGGGGCGTGTTTGGGGCGTTTAATGCCGACAAGAGATAAAGTATTGGCTGTTGAAGCTGAGCTTATTAATAATAGGCGTGTGTACTGCTCAGTGCCCGCCCTTTTTGTTTACATTTTTTTATAGGTAAAGGGTTTGTGTGATGGGCCTGGGTTTTAGCTGGCTGACTTGATCGTCAGCGTTTCGATGATCTTATAGCTAAGTGGCTGTAGTCTTATTTTTGTGAGTGACGGCAATGGCTTCATTAAGCTCTGGCGGTGATGCGCACTGAACAGCAGTATTTTCTCGAGCCAGGGTTGGGCAGCAGCTATTGAGTGTTACAGAAAATAGGCCTGTAACCGGTGTGGTGCTAACAGGCTGTTGAAATCCCCTGAATATCGACGCCTGATCACGAAATATGGCAGGAGGCTATCCTTTAGCCTTACCGCATTTCCTCCATCCTTGGAGGTCAGGTGTTTTGTCAAAATTGGCGACTGTTAAGTCGTTGCCCTCGTTTACTGATGAAGGGTGTAAGAAAGCGAAATCACATTGTCCTCTCCCCCTCTTTCCTTTTTTCTTGTGTTGAACAGGCATGTCTACAGGAAGTAGGTGCTAGAACAGCTCAGGGAGATAGCTGTGGCGGGTGCCTTTGTCAACAACCTGCTAGAGTTTTAGGGCCCGCTCTACGGGGCCTTCAGGCGAACCCGCACTCGTCGTCCCCTAATGGGGCCTACTTTTGGTGCCGCTCATCGACCGGCAACCAGCCTGACTCAAAGCAGTGCCTAGATTGCGAACTCGTCTGAAGGCCTGAGTTGCAGCGCCATTATTCAGCGGTGCCCTGGCTGTTCTGTACTGACGCTAGGCATTTTAAGTTTGCTCTATGGGTTGCTTGTCTATACTCAATGGACAATGACAACTGGAAGTTTCACTGTGCTTTTGGCTCGATCGCTTAAGTACAGTTTCTGGTCATGGAGTAGTGCCCCTCATGCCTGAACAACCCTCTACTAGCCCGTTTAGAGATAAACCCTCTATTGGTATTCCTGCTGGAGCCTTGCTTAACGGTGCTATGTCAGCTGATATTGCAAACGCTTCGCTGTATGAGCGTCTCTTTGCGACCCAAGCGCCGGCTTGGCACTGGGATTTGCGCAGTGGCACGCTGATTGTTAATGAATATTTTAAGGTTAACTTGGCCCCAGCTATCAGCAGTTTGCGAGACCTGCTGGGTATTTTAACCTCTGAGTCTGGCGAGCGATTGTTGACCTGCATCGGTGGCTCGTTACGTGATCAGCGCCCATTCAGCTGTGAGCTGCTCACAGATCAAGGGGGCAGAAGCCAATCACTGCTGGCTTGGGGGTTGCCGCTTGAGGGTAACCCAGACGCACAGTCCATTGCCGGTATTTTTTTACCTCCCCATGGCCTAGAGTCGGCGGTATCGATGCATCGCTCGGATTTACTGTTTGAGCGACTGTTTCACTTCTCCCGCGCCTCGACATGCATTATTGACCGCGATGGGAACTTAGTGCGCTATAACCCCGCATTTCAGCAGCTGTTTCATGTTCAGGGCGACCATCGACGAGGGCACTCAAAACCCTATAACTTCTTTCTGGACCCGAGGGTTGCTCAGGTCATCGAGGTGGATAAGTATCGTGCAGCGCTGCATGCCGGAGAGCAATTGGAATTTGATGTTCGCTATCAAGTTGCATGGAGTCACCCTGTACGTGAGTTGGAGTTATCCGTACGGGTGATACCGGTTAAAGATAAGCTTGGGCGGGTACTGCATGTTTTTGTGCAATTCGATGATCAGTCCTATCAGAGTCAGGTGGAACAGAGCCTTAAAGAGCAAGATCAATTGCTGTCGTCGATTGTCGACAACGCTCACTCGTTAATTACGGTTAAAAACTTAGCCGGTCAGTATCTGCTCGCTAATCGAGAGTTTCACAACTACCTCGGCGAGCGCCATGGCGATGTGCTGGGACAGACCGATCATGAGTTATTTGCGGCTGAACCGGCGCAGCTGAGTTGCAGTCGTGACCGTGAAGTTGTCCAGCAAGGACGCTCGATCTCTAGTGAGGAGGTGTTGGTTGATACCACTGGTCAGCAGAAAACATTTTGGGTTGTGCGTTTTCCAATCCGTATTGACGGTCAGACCATTGCGGCGGTGGGCAGTGTATTAACCGATATTACCCCACGCATAGACGTCGAGCGGGAATTGCAGCAGCAGAGTCAAGAGGTGCAGCTGCTCCTCGACTCTATTCAGTCGGTTATCTGGTATCTAGATCGCTGGGGCATGGTTAAGCAGGGTAATCATCAAGCCGCTAGATGGATGACGTTGGATGTTGCAGCAGGGAAATCCTTTTTAGAAATAGCCCCCCATTGGGATGATCCAGCTGAGCGACACAGAGAAATTATGGCGGTTATTCGCAGCGGTGAAGCGCTTCTTAATACACTGGAGAGCTGCCATGTTGGGGATGAGATCGCCTGGTATAAGGTCGATAAGATACCCACGAAAAACACGTTGGGTGATGTCACTGGTCTACTGTTGATGCTCACCGATGTCACAGAGAGTCGAGCGCGCGAACAGGCGCTGGCAGAGAGTGAGGCGCGCTACCGTGCTTTTATCGCCAACAGTTCAGAAGCTATGTATCGCTTCGATCTTCACCCTCCAGTTGATATTCGCTTGGATTATGACACGCAAGCCACACTGATTTTTCGCGATGCGGTGATGGCGGAGTGTAATCAGGTAATGGCGAGGTTGCTTGGCGCGAGCAGGCCGCAGGACCTGCTAGGCATAGATATGTCTGGCATGTCCCAGAGCGGTGGTTACTTAAAAGATGATCTCCGTGAGTTTGTGGCCAATGGTTATCGTTTGATCGATAAAGAATCGAATATGGAGGGCCCTCAGAGCGATGGCTTTTTTTTCCAGCGTTCGGCAATTGGTATTATTGAAGATGGGTATCTGACGCGTCTCTGGGGAACTTCCCGAGACATCACCGAACGACGCTTGTACATCGATAAACTTGAGTACCAAGCCAATCACGACTCTCTCACCCTTCTGCCCAATCGAAATCTACTCTATACCCGTTTGAGTGCAGAGCTTAACGCGCAGCGCGAAGGGCAGGCGTTTGCATTGCTGCTGATCGACCTTGATCGTTTTAAGGAGATCAATGACACATTGGGGCATCAGGCGGGTGACAGCCTGTTGAAGCAGTTGGGGCCTAGGCTCGGCTCAGCGGTTGCCGAGCATCATGCGACGGTCGCGCGTTTAGGTGGCGATGAGTTTGCCATTCTTTTACCGCGTATACGCAACGTACAGCAGGCGGTGGTGGCTGGGCATAAAATACTGGATGCGATCCGTCAGCCCTTTCAGCTTGAAGGGTTGGATGCGGAGATAAGTGCCAGTATTGGTGTCAGCACCTGCCCGGCACAAGCTTCGGACATCAGCACCTTAATGCGTTACGCCGATGTGGCTATGTATCACGCGAAGGCGGAGCGCTTGGGGGTATCGGTGTATCAAGCCAGCTACGACCCTCACTCAACCAAGCGCTTAACCCTGCTGAGTGAGCTAGGCAGGGCGATTCGCGAAGACCAGTTGGAGCTGTATTTCCAGCCAAAAGTGAATGTCGCCAGCAAACGTGTTTATGGTTTTGAGGCCTTGCTGCGCTGGAATCACCCGAAGATGGGTTTTATTCCCCCAGGTGAGTTTATTCCTTTGGTTGAGGTAACCGAACTGATCCAACCGTTAACCTCATGGGTACTGGAGCGGAGTGTTAAACAGGCTGCGCAGTGGCATCGGCAGGGCTTGGATTTTTCCGTGGCCGCTAACTTGTCGGCGCAGAATTTGTTGGATGAGGGTTTTGCTGAACAGGTTTGTGAGCTCTTGGAGCGCTATGAGTTGCCGGCAGAACTTCTAGAGCTGGAGATTACGGAGAGCGCGATCATGGTGAATCCCGAGAGGGCAGGCAGGGCACTGGATGCGGTTAATGCGCTCGGTGTGGGCCTATCGATTGATGACTTCGGCACGGGTTATTCCTCGCTGGCTTACTTAAAGCGTTTACCCGTGCAAGCGCTGAAGATAGATTACTCGTTTGTCATCTCAATGCTCACTGATCAGCAGGATGAGATCATCGTTAATTCAACCATTAATTTAGCTCACAACCTGGGTCTAAAAGTCGTCGCGGAGGGTGTAGAGGAGGAAGCGTTGCTCGATAAATTGGAGGCGATGGGCTGTGAAATGGCGCAGGGGTATTTTATTGCGCGGCCTATGCCCGTGTCTCAAGTGGATGCTTGGCTGAGCGATTCGGGCTGGCATTAATCGGGGTGTTGGCGCAGTTGTGAGAATAGGCAGTACGCCTTACAGCTGGTTTTTTTCGCGCATGCTGCGTATGTCTTTTAGGCGTTCTTCTAATAGAGCCGTTTTGTGGTAGCTGCCTTTGGCCAGTTTAAGCGCGTTGTTGAGCTGTGTTTGCGCTTTGTCATAGACCCCGTTGAGAATGAAGTACTCTGCTCGAGCGGTGTGGACGCTGAGGATATTACCTGCCAGACCGTGTACTTCAGCCAGTAGATACCAGACATAGTCATTCTTGGGCCGGCGCTTTGCGTGGGCTTCGAGTACTTCTTCGCTCAGTGGGTAATTGCCCGACTTCATCAATAGCTCGGCATAACGCAGGTTAAGCGCGTGGTTCTCGGGTTGTTTGTCTAGCTGCTGTTTGAGTTGTGCCAGCGCAGTGGCGTAGTTTTCAGCCGCGGCGTTAATATCGGCTTGTGCTATGACGTAGGCGACTTTCTCTGGGCTGTGTTGCAACAGCGGGTGCAGTGTTTGTTGAGCCCGCTCAAGTTGGTTGCTGGCGGTTAGGGCCAGTACTAAACCGTAGCGGCTGGCGTCGGAATTTAGGGTGTCACCTTCTAGCTCGTTATCAAATCGAGCGACAGCTTGTTGCGGTGTGGTTTCATGCACCATGAGCGCGCGAGCGCGCATTAGGTGGTAGTCCAGCGAGTCTGGGTATTGGCGCATAGGGTATTTGATGGCGCGGTTACGTGAATCCGCTATACGACTTTCAGTCACTGGGTGCGTTAAGAGGAACTCAGGAGGTCTGCGTGTGTAGCGGGTGGCGCGCAGCATACGCTCAAACATCTCAGGAATGGCGTTGGGGTCAAACTGCGCTTCGGCCATGGTGAGCATACCGATACGATCGGCTTCTTGTTCGTTTTTACGGCTAAAGCGCAGTTTTGAATCCAGCGCGGCAGCTTGGGTGGCCGTGAGTGCTGCGAGGCCTGCGTCTCCCCCTGCGGTTGCGGCGAGCACAAGACTGCCGAGCATGGCCATCATGGTGGGGATGGAATTCTGTTTTTGTTTCTCGACGCCTCGGGCAAAGTGGCGCTGACTTAAGTGAGCCAGTTCGTGGGATAACACCGAGGCTAATTGCGCTTCACTCTCGGCAAAGTTAAATAGGCCAGTGTGCACGCCAACGACCCCGCCGGGCACGGCAAAGGCGTTCATGCTGGGGTTTTTCACGAGGATTAACTCAAGGTGCCTATCGCTCAGCTGGCTGTGTTGAGCCAGCTGAGCGAGCAACTCCTCCAGGTAAGTGTAGAGCTGTGGGTCGGAGAAGGTGGCGACTTGGCTGCGATACATTCTCAGCCAAGTTTGTCCAAGTGCCCGTTCTTTTTGCGGCGATACCAAGGCCGAACTGGCATCCCCCAGCTCGGGAAGATCGATGTTCGCGGCCAGTCCTGGCTGAGGCAGTATTAGCGCCGTCGTTAGGCTTATGGTGATGGCAAACAGTTTTCGACGAAAAAAAGGTTTCATGACGAATAGGGTACCGAGGCTATGCTGTGAGTCCGAGCTTGTTGTTGATCAATGCGTGGTCCAACTTATGGATGTATTACGCACGCTTAAAAGGGCATGGGACTTTCGCTTGAGGACAATGGGGTTTACTCTAGCGCACTTAATCGAGGCTATCTAGCCAGCTATTAGTGAGTGTTGGTTAGTTCGTTTAAACTTTGACTGCATGAACCTAGTAATTATCCCTGACCGTGGTATTTAAATGCTTGGGGAAGCGGATTGGGTGTTTGGGCGACTGAGCAGGCTATGTGTCTTAGTTGGCGCGATGTAAATGGTCACAAATTTAGTGGTAGATAAAAGCGGAAGTGGATGAAAATTGATCAGTATCTCGATGCGACGGGCTTGGATTGTCCTATGCCTCTGTTGAAGGCCAAGCAGTGTTTAAACAAGATGGCCGTAGGTGAGTGTTTGCGGGTGGTGGCGACGGACGCAGGCTCCGTGCGTGATTTCAAATCTTTTGCCGACCTTAGCGGTCATTATTTGCTTGAATCCCGAGTCGATGAAAGTCGTTATATCTATGTTTTACAAAAAGCGTGACGAGGTAGTACATGCTGAAGGTTTTTAAACTCTGGTCTGACCGTTATTTCGGCGACGAAGAAGCCGTGATCTTGGCGTTGTTATTGGCGGGCAGTTTAACGCTGGTATTGACCATGGGCAGTATTCTGGCGCCGGTCATTGCCAGTATTATCATTGCTTTTCTTATGCAGGGCATGGTGTCGCGTTTTAGGGCTTGGGGGCTCTCTCACAGGTTTGCCGTTTCCCTGACAACACTCATATTAATGAGCGCCCTGATCGGTGCGTTACTGTTCTTACTGCCGGTGATTTGGCAGCAGTTGGTGAGGTTGTTTGCGGAGGTCCCTGGCATGCTGATTGAGTGGCAGCGTTTGTTGTTGCTGTTACCAGAGCAATATCCGCAGTTGGTTTCCAGTGCACAGGTGGAGGAGTTGATCGCGTTGGCGGGTAGTGAACTCGGGCAGTTGGGGCAGGGGGTGTTGTCATTCTCAGTATCCAATTTACCGATCTTGCTGGGTGGCTTGATTTACCTTGTGGTCGTGCCCATATTGGTGTTTTTTTTCCTCAAGGACAGTGAGACCATCTTGCAGTGGGTGGGCAGTTTTTTACCTTCTAAGCGCCCTCGAATGCAGCAGATTTGGTTGGAGATGAACGCGCAGGTGGCGAGCTATGTACGCGGTAAGGTGATTGAGATCTTAGTCGTCGGTGGCGCGAGTTACTTTACCTTCTTATTGTTAGGGCTTAACTACGCGCTGCTATTGGGTGTGGCTGTGGGGTTGTCGGTATTGATCCCGTACATTGGGGCCATGGTCGTGACGCTGCCCGTGGTGATGATTGCCTTTTTACAGTGGGGGATTGGCGCTGACTTTTATTGGGTGTTTTTTACCTACTGTTTTATACAGGCGTTGGATGGCAATTTGTTGGTGCCGTTGTTGTTTTCTGAAGCCGTGAATTTACACCCAGTGGCCATTATCGTCGCTGTACTTTTCTTTGGTGGGCTGTGGGGCTTCTGGGGGGTATTTTTCGCGATACCTTTGGCGACCTTGTTAAAAGCGATTTATAGTGCATGGCACCAAGGTATGGATGGCAGTGCTGACAGCGTATCTGTGGACTCGGTGGGTGTTTGACCTCCAAGCTTAGTGGGGAGTCGTTCTTTTTGATGGTACTGAGGTGGTAGATTTGCAGAGCGTAGACGAAGTCATGGGTGGGAATGGGCGCTGGTTGCCTCGTATTCGAGTGCCGGG
>Ga0209081_1002290_pt1 | contig 11146 bp, 11 predicted proteins | sample GOMGulsemesocosm_4_FD_184636 | JGI IMG/M metagenome (GOLD analysis project Ga0209081, IMG submission 184636) | Methane-oxidizing microbial communities from mesocosms in the Gulf of Mexico - GOM15B Gulf of Mexico (SPAdes) (version 2) | ecosystem: Environmental > Aquatic > Marine > Cold seeps... | reverse complement strand
GAAAAAAAACTCGGCATGACCGCCGTGGTAGATGATGCAAACAATCTATCGGGCATTTTCACCGATGGTGACTTGAGACGTATGCTTGAGAAAAATATTGATATTCACAAAACCACTATTAAGCAAGTAATGACCGTTGGCGGCTCAACCATCCAACCTCAACAACTTGCCGCTGAAGCAATCCAGTTTATGCAAAGCAAAAACATCAATGCCTTGCTCGTTACCGATGAAAAAAATAATTTAATCGGTGCAATTAATATGCATGACTTACTCAAAGCAGGTTTATCTTGAAAATTTTATCCGATGATTTCAATCAGCGTGCGAACAACATTCAATGTGTCATTTTTGATGTTGACGGTGTTCTAACCGATGGCCGTTTATTTTTTGACCTTAAAGGCAATGAATATAAATCATTCCATGCACAAGACGGCCAAGGCTTAAAACTTCTTCAGCAACAAGGCATCCATGTCGCCATTATTTCCGGCCGCTCATCTCCTATCGTGACAAGAAGGATGAAAGGTCTTGGCGTTAAACACGTCTACCAAGGCCAAGAAAATAAAATTGCCGCGTTTAATGACTTGATAACAAAACTAAACATTAACCCGAAATCAGTTGCTCATGTAGGTGATGACTTACCCGACCTAGCTCTGATGAATCGCAGTGGCCTAGCAATTGCGGTTAATGATGCTAATCCGTCTATTCTCAGCTTTTGCCATGGACAGACCACTCGAAACGGCGGCCACGGTGCGGCACGCGAAGTTTGTGATGCTATTTTAAGCGCCCAAAACAAACTAACTCTAGCCATTAGCCCTTTTACTGAGGCCTAACGCTCGTTAATGAAACACTTAACCAAAATAGCACTGGTTTTATTAGCTGCCGGCACATGGTGGTTAGCTTTTATGCAAGAGCCTAGTACCAAATCTACAACTGATAGCAAAGCACATAAAGTCGACTACTACTTAAAAGACTTCACCGTTCTTTCTATGGCGGAAAATGGCAAACCCAAGCAACGTCTTAAGGCAAAATATATGGAACACTTTGCCGACGATGACACAACCGAGTTAACCCTCCCTGAAATGACGATGTTCAGTCCCGGAAAACCCGAGGTCAACATTTACTCAGAAACCGGCTATGTTTCTTCGGATGCTGAACTATTACTTCTAAGAGGTGCTGTCTCTATCCTAAGAAAGTCGACAAAGGATTTAGAGCCCATGCGTGTGAACACACGTAATTTGAGGGTTCAAATACCCAATGACTTTGCAGAAACCGATGAGTTTGTGGAGATTTTTTCTGGTAACAATACTATCGAAGGTATTGGCCTACGTGCTCATTTTAGAGAACCCATTAATATTAAAATCCTAGCCGATGTGAGAGGCAAACATGTCATCAAATAAATCCATCTTATTCATCCTATGCTTATGTCTTTTCATTACATCAAATAGCTGGGCATTAAGTACTGATAAGAGCAAACCTGTTGAAGTAGAGGCAGATAACTTTCACCTTGATGATGCTAAAAAAGTAACTATTTATACGGGCGACGTTATCATTACTCAAGGCAGCATGGTTCTTGAGGCTGACAAGGTTACTATTTATGGTAAACGCGGAAAAACAGATAAGATTATCGCTCTAGGCAATCCGGTGAAATTCAAACAACAGCCCGATGGCAATCAAAAATTGATCCGAGGCCAAGCACAACGTTTTGAGTTCTTAGTCCCGAAAGACAGGTTGATACTGCTCAATAAGGCTACTTTATGGCAAGGACAAAACACATTTAAAAGTGACCGTATTGTCTATGATAGTAAACGCTCAATTGTCAAAGCCGGTAGCAAAGACTCTAACTCAAAACGAGTCAAAATCATTCTTGAGCCTGCAAAATAATATGAGCACTTTACGCGTAGAAAAAATCAATAAAACGTTTAATAAACGCCATGTCGTTGAGGATGTTAGCATCCATATCAACAGTGGTGAAGTTGTTGGCTTACTCGGCCCCAATGGTGCGGGTAAAACCACATCCTTCTATATGACAGTTGGCCTAATTAAACCTGATAGTGGCAAAATTTTTCTTGATGATAATGACATCACCTTAACACCCATGCATGTTAGAGCCAAACAAGGGATCGGTTATTTGCCTCAAGAGCCCTCTATTTTCAGAAAACTTAGCGTACAAGATAATATTAAAGCGGTACTACAAACGCGTAAGGATCTAACCAGTGGCCAACTAGAATTGGTATTGGATGAACTTTTAAATGAATTCAGCATTAATCATCTACGACAACAAAGTGCCCTAGCCCTTTCTGGTGGTGAGCGGAGGCGGCTTGAAATAGCACGCGCTCTTGCTACCGAACCGAGTTTCATTCTTCTTGATGAACCTTTTGCAGGCGTTGATCCAATTTCTGTTATTGATATTCAAAAAATCATTCATCACCTATGTGAACGTGATATTGGCGTATTAATCACCGACCATAATGTAAGGGAAACGTTAGGCACATGTGACCGTGCTTACATCCTAAATAATGGCAAAGTTATTACAGAAGGTAGTGCCGAAGAAATTCTTGAGCATCGTGAAGTTCGCGATGTTTATCTTGGGCACGAATTTCGCATGTAATTGACAGATTACGCTTTACCTTTTGGGCAAATGGACTAAACTCATAGACATGAGCGGTAACAGTATTAACCATTAATGATTTATAGTCACTTAGCATGAAGCAGAGTCTACAGCTTCGCATAGGCCAAAGCCTAACCATGACGCCTCAGCTTCAACAAGCCATCCGTTTGTTGCAGCTTTCCACTCTTGAACTTCAACAAGAAATCCAAACTGTTTTGGACAGCAACATGATGCTGGAGATTCCCGAAGAGGAAAGTACCACGGTTACTGCTGAAGAAAAAGACACTAAAACGGTTGATGAGGTAACCAGTGAAGGCTCTCAAGAGCAACTTCCTGATGAACTTCCAATTGATACATCTTGGGATGAAATCTACGATACCACCGCAACACCGATCTCTCAATCACAAGTTAACGATACCGTGCAGCCTGATCCAGGCAGCATTAATTCAGCTGAACAAACTTTGTTTGACCATTTAATGTGGCAAATGGAATTGACCAACTTTTCTGAAAATGACCGTGCCATCGCCACTTCAATTATTGATAGCATTGATGATAGCGGTTACTTAGCAAGCTCTATAGACGATATTTTTGAACACCTAAGTAACAATATCAATGATCTTGAAGTTGACGAAATAACGGCTGTATTACACAAGATACAATCATTCGACCCTCCCGGAATTGCTGCTCAAGATCTACAAGATTGCCTGCTCATTCAGTTAAAGCAACTTCCCAGCGACACACCTTTTCTTGAGTTAGCCATTGATCTCATTGAGAACCAAATGACTGCACTCGGCAATCAAGACAGCACCAAACTCAAACGCCAGCTATCAATAGATGATGAAGAGTTAACCAATATTATTGAATTAGTTCAGTCTCTGAACCCGCATCCTGGCTCATTAATCCAACCATCTTCCGCGGAATATATTACCCCTGATGTCTACGTCAAAAAAACAAAGGGCCAGTGGCGAGTTTCTATCAATGGTGAAGTTGCCAGCAATATTCGCATCAACCCTTTATATCAGTCACTCATTAAACGCGGTGATAAAAGTGATGATGCGCAAACGATGAAAAACCATCTGCAAGAAGCACGTTGGTTCATCAAAAGTTTACAAAGTCGAAATGAAACTTTATTACTGGTTTCACAACAAATAGTCGACTATCAGCAAGAGTTTTTGGAACAGGGTGCTATTGCCATGAAACCTCTTGTTTTAAGGGATATTGCCGAACAAGTGGATATGCATGAATCGACCATATCCCGTGTTACCACACACAAATACATGCATACACCTAATGGTATATTCGAGTTAAAACACTTCTTCTCCAGTCATGTATCAACTGATTCTGGAGGCGAATGTTCTGCCACTGCTATTCGCGCGTTTATTAAAGAACTCGTCAAAAGCGAAGACTGTAAAAAGCCTCTCAGTGATAATAAAATTGCGACTATACTAAGTGATAGAGGCATTAATGTCGCAAGACGAACGATTGCAAAATATCGTGAGTCCATCAACATCCCATCGTCTAGCCAAAGGAAACGCATCCTTTGACTTTTTTGTAATGTAACAGGAGAATTATATGCAATTAGATATATCTGGCCACCATGTTGAACTTACTGATGCTCTAAGAGAGCATGTGACAACAAAATTTGAAAAAATCAAACGACATTTTGATAAAGTTATTGATGTACATGTGATTTTAAGTGTTGAAAAGCTTGAGCAAAAAGCTGAGGCAACCTTACATGTGAATGGCCTTAAGATATTTGCAGAAGATACAGAAGAAAATATGTATGCCGCCATTGATAGTTTGGTTGACAAACTGGATAGACAAGTAAGGAAACACAAAGAAAAATCAGGCGGGCATCGCTAAAGCATTACCAGATAAACAAGGGTCAGCATTAGCTGGCCCTTTTAAATTAAACATACAACAAGAGACCTGCGCATAAAGGTGCACTAATCACCACAGGACTCTTTTTTATCATTTTGATACCCCCATTAATGCAAAGGCTTCTATGAAACTCATTATTGTTAGCGGTTTATCCGGGTCAGGAAAAAGTGTCACCTTAGACACGCTTGAAGATGCAGGATTTTACTGCACCGATAATTTACCCGTATCACTGTTAGTTGATTTTGCAAAACTCTTATCAAGTTCAGATAAACCTTCATACCAAAATGCTGCGGTTGGTATTGATGCACGAAACGAATCTGGCGCTATTAATCAATTTGACAGTGTTATGGAAGAGCTTCGTGCAATGAACATAGAGTGCGAGGTCATTTTTTTAAGAGCCAACAAAAAAAGCTTACTCAAACGTTTTAGTGAAACCCGACGCAAACATCCTTTATCAGATAATAACACCTCGCTAGATGAAGCCATTAATGAAGAAATTCGTCGGCTATCCCCCATTGCCAATCATGCCGATATACAAATTGACACCACCACCACCAATGTTCACCAACTTCGCGCAATAATACGTGAACGAACTCAAGTGGAATTACAAAATACACTTTCCATACAAATCCAATCATTTGGCTATAAGCATGGCGTACCCATTGACGCCGACTTTGTATTTGATGCCCGTTGCTTACCTAATCCTTATTGGGACTCAACTATCCGGCACCTCGATGGCCGAGACCAAGCCGTTATTGATTTTTTTCAAACGTCACAATCAGTTACTGCTTATTTACATGATATACAGCAGTTTCTTTCCAACTGGCTACCTCACTTTGCTAACGGCAGTAGAAACTACCTTTCCATTGCTATTGGTTGCACAGGTGGCCAGCACCGTTCTGTTTACTTAACCGAAGAACTCGCTAAATTATTACTGTCCGAACAACTTAATATTCTCGTTCGACATAAAGAACTCACTTAAAACAGAATATTTACCGCTTAGCTAAGTATCTCAATACATATTCCGATAGAATAAGCCTCATTCAATTGCAGACTTGATAAAGACTATGCCAGCCACTGCACACCACGAAAGCACCCAACAACATTTACGTATTCTAGCCAACAGCCTAGAAAGCGGTGCTTTGTTGCAGGTAAAGCAGCATATCAATAGCTTACATTCTGCCGAAATTGCAAACCTGCTCGAATCCCTACCTCTTCAAAATCGCCATATCGTCTGGAACCTTATTGACCCAGAATTAACCGGTGATATTTTAGTTGAAGTAAATGATGAGGTGCGTACCGGCCTTATTGAAGAGTCTGACGAACAAGACCTTGTTACTGCGGTAGAAAAACTTGAAGCAGATGATTTAGCCGATATTTTCGATGATTTACCTGATGTCGTGCTACATCAAGTAATGCGCTCGATGAGCAATCAGGATCGTCGACGCCTACAAGATGTAATGGCTTACGATGAAGACAGTGCTGGCGGCTTAATGAACCCCGATGTCATATCAATTCGGCCCAATGTAAACTTAGATGTTGTGCTCCGCTACCTCCGCCAGCGTGGCGAATTACCAGAAAACACCGATAAACTATTTGTTGTCGATCGAGATGATAATTATGTAGGTACGCTAGCCATTGCTGATTTATTAACGATTGATAATAAAAAATCTGTTGCCGAGGCGATGACAACCGGTGAAAAATCACTAGATCCAATACTTTCTGCTAGAGAAGTAGCCGCCTTTTTCGAAGATCACAACCTCGTTTCCGCCGCTGTGGTCAATAGTAACCATGATCTTCTAGGCCGAATCACTATTGATGATGTCGTTGATGTTATTCGTGAAGAGGCAGACCGTTCCATTTTAGCTAGTGCAGGTTTGGATGAAGAAGATGATATGTTTGCCCCTGTTGTGCGCAGTGCTAGGCGAAGAGCCGTATGGTTAGGTATTAATCTGTGCACGGCTTTTCTTGCCGCTTGGGTTATTGGCTTATTTGAAGCCACTATTCAACATGTTGTAGCCCTCGCAGTGCTCATGCCAATCGTTGCCAGTATGGGCGGTATTGCAGGCAGCCAAACCCTTACTCTAGTGATCCGAGGCATTGCTTTAGACCAAATCAGTGATACCAATGCACGCTGGTTACTTAGAAAAGAAATGGCTGTTGGCCTGCTGAACGGTGTTTTATGGGCCTGCGTAGTAGCTTTTGTTGCTGCACTTTGGTTTAGCAGTACCCCGCTAGGTCTATTAATTGCCGCAGCGATGATTATAAATTTAATTTTTGCGGCGCTAGCTGGTGCCACTATTCCGCTATTTCTAAAGCGTATCAATGTTGACCCTGCGCTCGCAGGTGGCGTTATTTTGACAACCGTTACCGACGTTATTGGCTTTTTCTCTTTTCTCGGCCTCGCAACTATCTTTCTGAGTCATCTAACCTAAGTCCTTAGATTCCTCTCCAAAAAATAATTAATCATATGAAATCAACACACTGGCTAGGGATTTACCTAACTTTTATTATTGGCATTGTCGCCTCTATCGCAATGACCAAAGCCAGCCCAGCTCTGCTTGTTATCCAAACAGAGTTAAGCTTAACCGCTGTTCAGGTTGGTTGGATTATGTCAGCTGTTTCTATTGCCACTGTTTTATTCGGCACCACAGCAGGTCGTTTATCCCTACAATTTGGCTCAAAACGAATTTTACAAGTTGCCCTTAGCTTATTATTTATCTCAGCCTCTTTAGGTTTTTTAGTTGAATCATCCGCCATGCTGATTGCAATTAGAATTATTGAGGGCATTGCGATTATTCTTATTTCGGTTTGCGCACCCACGTTAATTGCGCAGTTATCCAAGCCAAGTGATACCGGCTTAACAATGAGCCTTTGGTCAATCTGGATACCCGTTGGCGGCACTATCGTATTCTTAGCTGCACCAACCATTCTAGAATTCTATGGCTGGCGTTGGTTGTGGGCTTGCTCAGCTTTCCTAGCCTTACCTTTATTATTTTTATTACGCTTTATTCCTGAATTAGTGCCTAAGACAATAGCGGCATCTGAGCAACAAAATACTTCAAAGTTGATCCTAGGCTCGATTATTTTAAGCACTGTTTTCGTCTGCTTTGCCTGTATTCTATTCAGCTTGCTAACCTTTTTACCCAGTTACTTAATGAATACACAACAACTAAGCAACGACTCGGCTTTATGGGTAACCGCGCTGCTACCCTTATGCGCTATTCCAGGTTGTCTCCTATCCGGAGTTATTATTCATAAAGGTGCTAAACCTACCAATATGATGATTTATGCTGCTTGTTTGGTTATTTTAATTTTGAGCCTTATATTCAATACTGAGTATTCAGCCGGTATCGGCTTGGTATTATTAGGCAGCCTAGGCGCGACGATAGGCATCATTCCCACCGCTATTTTTGCACAAGCACCAAGAATGCCAGCTCATGCTAAAAGCATGGGCTTAGTCCTGGGCATTGTAGTGACAGGACAAGGTATTGGCATCCTGTTTGGAACACCGTTTGTTGGTTATTTAATTGGTAGGGAATTTAACTGGCAGGCTGTTTATATTTTCTACCTACTGGTTGCCGCTTTGATCCTAATACTGGCTAAACCTTTGGACAAACTACAGCAATCTCAGCACCATTAAAAATATTTACTGACCTGAGTGACACTAACTTAAGAATTCTTGCCATAAAACACCCGATCACCCTTACCGCAAGAACGTTCATTACTTTTACATACCTTTATACTCCAGAGCAGCTGTCCTCTGGAGTATAAATCTCATGAATGCAGATAAAAGACCACCCGCAATTAGATTAAAGACCGTACCACTTTCTATTGACCAGCAATCGTCATCTCATTTATTAAAATTGATCCGGTGCGAGTATTACCGCGCAAGTCCACATCATTTCCGATCGCAACGATCCCTTGGAACATATCTTTGAGGTTACCAGCAATAGTGATTTCCTCTACTGGGTATTGAATAATCCCCTTCTCTACCCAAAAACCAGCCGCGCCTCTTGAGTAGTCGCCGGTTAATGTATTAACACCCTGCCCCATCAATTCTGTTACCAGCAAGCCGGTATCCATGTTTTTTAGCATGTCATTAAAGCCAAGCTCACCGCTTTCTACCGTTAAGTTATGCACGCCTCCGGCATTAGCGGTTGTTTGCATACCCAGCTTTCTTGCTGAATAACTGCTGAGCACATACCCTTGCACAATACCATCAGTCACAATATCTCTTGGCTTGGTAACAACACCCTCGGCATCGTAAGTACTGCTTCCTAAGGCTTCTAATAAATGAGGTTGCTCATGCATTCGTACAAAGCTTGGGAACACTTTTGTATCAAGACTATCCATTAAAAAGGTGGATTTCCTGTATAGATTCCCACCACGAATCGCTGAAATAAAATGGCCAATAAAACCACTGCTAATTTCTGCTGAAAACATCACAGGACACTTACGTGTGGATAAGCCTTGGCTACCTAAGCGTGCGATGGTCCGTTCAGCTGCTTTTGCGCCAACACTGGCTGCATTTTCTAAGTTCTGTGGATTTCTTGATACGGCATACCAATAGTCGCGCTGCATATTGCCTTCTCGCTCGCCGATAACCGAACAACTTAGACTGTGTCGAGTTGCTGGGTAACCATGCACAAAACCATGGCTATTAGCCAGTACTCGTATGCCATCAAAGGTGCTAACACTAGCCCCTTCACTATTGGTTATCTCAGCATCGTAGGATAGTGCTTCCGCTTCACACTCAATTGCTTGCTTTACCGCTTGGTCTGCAGAAATAGCCCATGGGTGATAAACGGATAAATCGGGGAATGATGTTGCTAGCAAATCTTTATCTGGCAAACCTGAGAACTCGTCTTCAGTTGCATAGTGGGCGATTGCACAGGCTGCTTTAACGGTTTCCTTTATTGATTGTTGTTTGAGGTCTGTGGTGCTGGCAAAGCCTTTCTTTTTGCCCATGTAAACGGTAATACCAACGCCTTGATCTCGGTGGTGCTCTATCGTTTCCACTTCACCCTGACGTGCATTAACCGATAAACCACGACCAATACTTAATGATGTTTCTACTGCGCTTGCACCTTCTGCTTTTGCTAAGGTAACAATCTCTTCGGCGCTGTTCTTTAAACCATTTAGGTCAAAAGGCTGGTTAGCTGATACTGAACTAGGCATTGGTGCCTCCAACGGTTAAATCATCAATTTTCAATGTTGGCTGGCCAACCCCGACCGGCACGCTCTGGCCTTCTTTACCGCAAGTGCCTACACCGCTATCTAAGGCTAAATCATTACCTACCATACTCACCTTATTTAATACCTCTGTTCCACTGCCAATTAAGGTTGCGCCCTTAACCGGTGTGGTTATTTTGCCATTTTCTATCAAGTATGCCTCGCTCGCTGAGAACACAAATTTACCTGAGGTTATATCTACCTGACCACCACCAAAATTAACCGCATATAAGCCATCTTTAACAGATGATATAATCTCAGCAGGATCACTTTTGCCTGCTAGCATGTAAGTGTTAGTCATTCTTGGCATAGGCAAGTGCGCGTAAGATTCACGGCGGCCATTACCGGTTGATTGCTCACCCATTAAGCGCGCATTCATTCTATCTTGCATATAGCCTTTTAATATTCCATTTTCAATTAAGGTAGTACATTGCGATGGAACACCTTCATCATCAATTGTTAATGAGCCGCGCCTATTCAGTAAAGTGCCATCATCAACCACTGTGCATAGCGGAGAGGCTACTTTTTCACCAACAAGGCCACTAAATGCGGAGCTACCTTTACGGTTAAAGTCGCCTTCTAAACCATGCCCAACTGCTTCATGCAATAAAATACCAGGCCAGCCTGAACCTAGAACGACGGTCATATTACCCGCTGGCGCTGCAACTGAATCCAAATTAACAATTGCCAAACGTACCGCTTCTTTGGCGTAAGACATCGCTCGATCTTCTGCTAAGAAATAATCGTAGCCTTGGCGACTACCACCACCTGAAGCACCTTGTTCACGCTTGCCATTTTGCTCAACAATAACCGAGACGTTCATCCGCACTAAAGGGCGAATATCAGCATGAAGTTGGCCATCATCGGTGGCGATAAGAATCGCTTCGTGCACACCAATTAGGCTGATAATCACTTGTTCTACACGCGGATCTAATTGCCGTGTTTGTTGATCAATACGTTTCAACAGGGCGACTTTATCTCCTCTTGATAAGGTTTCTAAGGGATCTATCGCTGCATATAGCGGCTTAGCTTGCTGCTTACCCGAGAACTTAGTGATTGACTGCTCACCAACGTTAGCAATCGCACGAACACTTTGCGCGGCATCCATCAAGTTGGCTTGTGTTAAATCTTCACTGTAAGCAAAACCTGTTTTTTCACCACTGACCGCACGAATACCCACGCCTTGTTCAATATTGTAGCTGCCCTCTTTTACAATACTGTCTTCAAGCACCCAGGATTCACTGTGCGAGCATTGAAAATACATATCCGCTTGATCAATCGCACGGCCTTGCATTTGCGCCATCACTTTATCAATATCGGCCATCGTCAGCCCAACTGGCTCTAAAATTGTTGATGTTACTTGTTGTATCAAATCACTCATTTATATCTCTATATTGGCTGCTTTATATTTAAAAAAGCGTGTCT
>Ga0209081_1002288_pt1 | contig 11150 bp, 9 predicted proteins | sample GOMGulsemesocosm_4_FD_184636 | JGI IMG/M metagenome (GOLD analysis project Ga0209081, IMG submission 184636) | Methane-oxidizing microbial communities from mesocosms in the Gulf of Mexico - GOM15B Gulf of Mexico (SPAdes) (version 2) | ecosystem: Environmental > Aquatic > Marine > Cold seeps... | reverse complement strand
GAGAGAAATGAGCAAGGCAATAAACAGGAATTCCATTCCCAGCTGCGCCAGCAGTGCCACCACCGTAAAGGCGCTGGTCGCCGATGCTGCAACCATCTCGGGCAGCCGCATGTTCATGTAGAAGCCGAGGCAGACCGAATACAGAATGAGTTTGGTAAAACTCTTGCCGAATTCGAACAGTCCAGCGCGACCAAATTTATTCTTGGCGTTGGAAATAACCGAAATTCGGGACAGCTTCATTTCGAGTTTACTAGGGGCAAACACCAATGCCTTTTGACCAATGATCGACAGCAGAACCAGAACAAACGGGACAAGAAACCAAGGCAGTACGGCGCTGGATACACTGGCCAATACCCCCCCGACGGGTGCAGATGACGGACCTTCAAAAAACAGTGCCGCCAATTGATCCGGCTGATCTAGCAACGTCATCAACGTCGAGCCAAGAGCCCGAACCGACTCGGCCCCAAAGCCGTAGAATGCAATGACCAAACCGGCATATGCCGCCGCCACCGAAAGGTCGGTTGATTTGGCGACCTCGCCTTTTTCCCGTGCCTTTCGGAGTTTTTCTGGCGTTGGGTCAAAGGTCTTATCTGTGGCATCGTCCTGGTCACTCATGGCATCCCACCTCCGGGATTACCAAAGAATAACATTAACGCGTTGCTCCAGACTTGCAGGATCATCGGGCTGGCCACCATGAGAATGAACAAGCCACCAAACGTGATGACCGGCGCACCCACAAAGGCAACCATCAGTGACGGCATGGCACGGTTGATGACACCCAATGTCAGATTGTACAGCACCGACGCGATGAGAAAGGGCGCAGCCAGCGTAAACGCCAACGAAAATGCCTGGGAAACGCGGTAGACCCCCCATTCGGACATCCCGCCGCCATTGGGGAAATCCCCAGCTGGAAACATCTGATAAGAGTAGATCAAGAATTCGGCGACCCGCACATGCAGCCCAAGCATCATTGCCATTGCCAGACCGCTGATCAACAGCACCGCGCCAATTGCAGGCATAGGTTCAGCGCCGATGCCCCCCAAAACCTGCGAGAGCGACGTTGCCTGCGCGGCCATCGTTCCTGCGGTTTGCAGGGCATGAACGAAAAACCGAATTGCTACCCCAAGGGCCATTCCGATAATCGACTCGGTCACCGCAAAACTTGCGTAATGCATAAGACTATCCGGTTCCGGAAAGGTCGGTATGGCAGGCGCCACGATAAAGGTAAAAGCCAGCGCAATTGCAAGTTTGATGCGCATTGACACGTATTGCTCACCAAACCCAGGTAACAGCGCTGTCAGCGCCGCGACCCGCAGAAATACAATGGCGCCGTGCCAGAACCCGGCCCCCAGAAGTGCCACCAATTCGGGTGACAAAAACGGTGTCATGCGGCAACCATGCCAACCAGCGCAGGCCGTGCATCCAAGCCGATTTCCTCAAACGAAAGAACCGGGTTGGCAATGCCGCGTGCCTTGAGAATGGTGCGCAGATACCGGCGACGACGGGTCGACGTGACCACAGCCGGGAAGATCCCCTGTTCGGAGATCATATTCAGGCGGTCAGACAGACCTTCGGCCAGCCGGTTAAACATGTCTGGCGGCAGCGCGATGTCCATCCCGCCCCCCTGCGTCTCAACCTGGTAGGTCGAGAATGTATCTTCCCATTCCGGCGCCAGCTGTACCAACGGGATAGTGCCGTCTTCACGCTTCATTTCGGCCACCAGCTGAAAACCAAGACGCTGGCGTACATGTTCACAGATCATTTCGGGCTGGGTACTGTGTAAGCGGGCCTCGGCAATCGATTCCAGGATGAGTGGCATATTGCGGATGGAGACCCTCTCATCCAGCAGCAACCGCAGCACAGAGTGCAGGGTATCAACCGGGACTTTGTCGGGGATCAACTCGTCCAGCAGTTTCCTGTTGGCCTCTGATCGGAAGTCGTCAGACAGTTGTGTCATCTCGTTCAGCAGGCGGCGTAGTGATTTCAACGTCAACAAGCGCGAGAAGTTCTGTTTCATCACCTCCAACAGGTGAGTGGCCAGAATTTCTGGCGGTGTGACGATGGTAGCCCCGACCAGTGCGGCATCTTCCTGGTGTTTGGTCGAAATCCAACGCGCCGGGGCACCGTAGACTGGCTCCGTGACATCCGTGCCGTTGGGCAGCGATTCATGGGCGTCAGGCATCAGCGCCAGCACCATGTCCGGGTGCAGAGTTCCACGCGCCTGTTCGACCCCCTGCACACGAATCACATAGGTGCCCATTTGCAACTCTGGCTCATCGGTGAGACGAATTTCAGGCAGAATTAGCCCAAAGACGCTGGCCACATGGGTCCGCATATTGGCAATCCGTGTATCCAGGCCGGTCCCAGCATCCAGCACCATGCCAACCAGATCCGGTGAAAACTCCAGGTGCACGTCATCCAGATCCAGAATATCACCCAGCGGCTTGGCTGCGATCTCTTCCGTGCCCTGTTCGATCTGCGCCTCGATCTCTGCCTCTTCCTTTTCTTGGATACGCATGTGCATTGTGTACGCGAAATAGCCCAGTACGGCCCCACCAATGATAAAGGGCGCAAAGGGTAAACCCGGCACCAGTGCGAACAGGCACATCAAGATGGCCACTGCGGCCAGCGCCGCCGGGTGCCTGCCCATCTGGTCAGCAATCGCAATGTCAGTGGCACCCTGATTACCACCCCGAGCCAGCAACAGAGCCGCAGCAATGGAAATGATCACCGACGGGATCTGTGACACCAGGCCGTCGCCAACTGTCAGGATGGCATAGGTTTCAAAGGCCGCGCCAACTGGCATGCCCTGGACCAGCACCCCCATTGCCAACCCCATGACCAGGTTCATCATGGTGATCAACAACCCGGCAACAGCATCCCCTTTTACAAATTTTGAGGCCCCATCAAGCGAACCAAAGAACGTGGTCTCTTGTTGTTCACGCTCGCGCCGTTCCTTGGCGGTAGCGTGATCAATGGCGCCTGACGCCATATCCGCGTCAATCGCCAACTGCTTACCCGGCATCGCATCCAGAGCAAAGCGGGCGCCAACCTCAGCCATTCGCGTGGCGCCTTTGTTGATGACCATAAAGTTAACGATCAGCAGCACGCCAAACACCACCAACCCCAGGAACACACTGCCGCCCATGACAAACTGCGCAAACCCCTGGATCACACTACCAGCCGCATCCGTCCCGGTATGCCCCTGACCGATGATCAGCTTGGTGGACGATACGTTGAGCGACAAACGCAACATCAGCGAGGCCAACAAAACAGTCGGGAAAGCCGAAAAATCCAGTGGTCGTTCGATGAATAGCGTCAGGGTGAAAATCAGAATGGCCAGACCAAACGACGCGGCTAGTCCCACATCCAAGACCCAAGCGGGCACCGGCAAAATCATCATCACAATGATCGCCATCAGGGCGAGAGCCAGCAGAACGGTCGGGCTGAACAACTCTTTGATTGTTAGTTTAGGCACAATTGTGAACTCTCATTCGATCAGGATCAAGGCACGCGAAGACGCAGCGGACCCGGTCATGGGGACAAGCGACCCCATAGAAACGGAGCCCTGCGCAACCAGAGGTGCCGGCGAGTGGAGACTTGCCAATGGCAGTGGTCCGGTGGATGTACGGCGACGGCGGTCACGACGTGGTAAAGCCGCCACAGCAGTGGTCGGCGACAGGTCGGCCCGGATACGGTCGAACCGGGTAATGTATCGATTGGCATATGTGGGGGTGCGCGAATGATACGCGCCGGCCGCCTTGGACCAGTCACCAAATTCATCATACAGTTTTTTCAGAAACTGGGCTGCATATTGGGCGTTGGCAACCGGATCGAACATTTGATCGATCGAATCAAAGGCCGCACCATGCCATTTGAAATTTATCTGAAAACACCCAACATCAAAGCTGCGGGCGCCGCGTTTGAAGTGAGAGAACACATAGGCGCGAGCCTCGTCCTCCGTCTGGAACCACTTCCCTGCCCCTTCCATATTCACTGTCCAGGGCCAGGGTTGCAGCCCCTGCTTGCCACCACGTCCGGTTTCTGTCCGGGTTATGGTGCGCAACACATCCAGTGGCACCCCCTGATCCCGTGCTGCACGCCGTGCAGCCAGGTCACACAGCCCGGCCACGTGTTGCGTAGAGGCTTGGGCACCGGTCAACGGTAGCACACCGTAAAACAGCGTGAGGCACAACAATACGGTGACGAATCCCCAATGTGCTGGGAACTTGTCTGTCAATCCGCAGTTTCTGCGGTACAAATCTTTGTTTTTCTTCGGCATTCTGCCTAATCCAACTCAGGTTTCACCCATACCCCAAGGTAGGCTCAGAGGATTGACAAAGCGTTATCGAAGCAACCAAAAGACCGCCCGGATTGGGCGGTCTTGGAAAGTGTGATTTTTGATGTATTTGCGTATGGTCACAGGTTAGCGCGTTAATTTTTGCTGTCCGGATCACGCGTAACACCATCTAACAGAGCCTGAATACTATCGCGGGTGCCAATGCTGCTTTCCACCAAGGCCCGCGCGTGCGCCAAAGGAGTCATTTCCCCTGGATCCTGGACCTGCACATCCAACTGTGCGGTCACGTCAGCGACTTGACTGAACTGCCCATCCTCATTCGAGGTGATGGCGTCCAGATTTTCCGAATGCCAGAAACCCCGTGCTGCTGCATCCGTTTCCTGTTCGGCCTGAAGGTATTCACCCGCGCGACCGAATTCCCCATTGCGCCAAAGAGCCGCAGCCCGAAGTTTGTTGGCCTCGGCACCGTCCAATCCCATCAATTCAACCAAAGCCCGATGCGGCAGATCCATGCCCAAAGCCGCCTCAGCCATCATCAAACGCCGTGTTTCATCCGCAGGTTCAAGCGACAGCTTCAGCAACATGGATTGCGCCTGCTCTGCAAAACCAAGGTCAAGCAACCGACGCGTCATTATTTCGGCCACTGGCTTGGCTTCTGTTGCTGTTGCCTGCTCGGCAAAAAGCAGCGCAAATTGCAAGAATGTCACGTCATCTGCACGCTCGGTCAACAGGGTCATAACCGGTTCAATCGCTGCGGCACGGGCAATTGGCCCATCCTGATCCGATAGACCCGCCAGCGCCACAAAGGCTTCTGGAAACTGCCCCGTCAGCGAGAGCGCCATAACTTCGGCCAAACGTAGATCGCCGCCCATTTCGCCATCCCGATTCTCCAATTCATAGGATGCAACCAGATCTGGCACATCCGGGGACAGGCCCTTGCGCTCTTCAAAGCTCAATACGATCAAGTCTATCAGCGCCTGCGGCGCATTTTCGGTGCGTTCTGCGACTTCTTCTATCAGCTCTTCGGCCATGGTTTCGGTGTCGCCGGTCATTTCAGCAAAAGCTGCCTGTGCCAAATTGATATCTGGCACCCCCTCGACACCGGTCAGGTCAACCGATCGCAACGACGCCGCTGCCATGTGCTGATCACCGGTTTCGGCAAACAGAGTACTGATCGTGGGCCCCAAGTGTACACGTAGATGCACCGGCATCCGGGAAAGCGTTTGCTGAATCGCTTCGGAATTTGCGGTATTCTTAATCACGCCATCCGCAAGCGCTGCCCAAAAGGCTGCGTCACCATCGCATCCCTGCTGTCCAGCAAATGGATGGGTGATTGGCAGGCTGCCGCCATCCAACAGAACAGCCATTGCGGTCAACATGTCAGCATGAGTGGCACCCGACGGCAGCATTTCCAGCATGGAGCGGGCTTCGGCGCCAAATCCAAAATACAGATAGGTTTTGGCCAACGACAACGCCGCAGTTAAATCAATGTGGTCAAACTCTTTATAAAGCGCCGAGCGAAGGGATCCTATTTGAGCCCCAAATGGTCTCTCACTGCCCCAATTGTAAATCGCGAGATCCTTGTTCCGAATGCAATGCGATAGCAGCGCAGATTGTTGATTATGCTGGGGTACAAGCCCCATGTCCCGATCAATCGCAGTGGTCACGGCCAGATGATCCAACGGGTTCATCGGTCGATCCTGGGTGCTAAGAGGCGACACAACGGATGCGGCGCCCGCTTCGCTGACCTCGCTCATGACCAGATCCAGCAGCCCTTGATTGGTGGCGCGGCCGATCTGTTGAAGCAATCGATGCTCTGATGCGTTGACCGCTGCAGCACGGGCCGTTTCGTCCAAATCCAGCAGCAAGTTAACATCAGGCAATGTCGCCTCTTGCAGAGCTAATTCGGCTTGCTGATGCAATGGAGTGACCGGCGTTGGCAGAGTGACGGCGGGATGATTTTCGGGTTCAGGCGCGACTTCCGGTTGCGCAGTCTGCAATGAATGTTCAGTCAGCACCCTACGACCCGCCAAGGCGGCTGCCAAATTCAGTGCCATCCGGGTATCAGGAACTTGCGGCGACAGATTGAACCGATAGCCCGACGCCCCGGATACCGCCCCCAATGGCAACACGCCACTGGAAGAAGAATAAGTCTGTCCCGCCTTGCCATCACGGATATCAATGACCAGATAGCCATCTTTTTGTACGTAAGATTTCAGTTCACACTCACACCCGAGTTGAATTCGCAGGGGAGCTCCACTGCCCCGCTGCTGTAGTGACCGCAAACGGGTGCGTGGAATGAAATTGAAAACCTGTGACGTGTCAAAAACTGCTGTTGGACTATCGACTTTTAAAGTCGCCGTCGTTCCCGTTTGGGCCAGCGACCAGGTCGCGTTGTCAGGCAATCGCATAACCAGACGGGAAAATCCATCATGCTCGCCCGAACGGGCGACAATGGTCTCGGCCTGGGCCGGAATGGTCGCCATCATGGCGACCATAAATGCGATAGCCTGACGGATCATGCGGCTTCCTGTTTCACTGACTTCAGGGCTTCTTCCAATTCAGAAAACCCAGGGCGGATGTGCGATGGTGTGTTCTGGCGACCCACTTCGATACAGATCGCAGCCGCATGATTGTGCAGATTGGCCACCAGAACCTCACGGATCAACTGGTAGAAATGCGCATCTTCTTCGGTTACCGACTTCACTTTGGCGGCAAATGGTCCCACCAGGCCATAGGCCAGGAACACACCAAGGAAAGTACCCACAAGCGCGCCACCGATCATTTTACCCAGAATTTCAGGCGGCTGGTCGATTGAGGCCATGGTTTTAATAATACCAAGCACGGCTGCAACAATTCCCAGCGCCGGCAGACCATCAGCAAGTGTCTGCAACGCGTGGCTTGAGTGAAGAGCATGGTGATGGTTGGCTTCGATGCGCTTTTCCAGAACCTCTTCGACTTGATGCGGATCATCATAGTTCATCGACGCCGAGCGCATGGTATCGCAGATCAGGTTCACCGCTTCTTTGTCAGCCAGAATTCGAGGGTATTTACCAAACACGGAAGAGTTTTCCGGGTCTTCGATATGCTGTTCCACCTCAACCGGATTAGCACGGGCAATCCGAATCAGCCCGAACAAAAGGCACAGCAAATCGCGATAATCTTCAGCCTGCCACCTAGCGCCTTTGAACACTTTACCCAGATCTTTCAAGGTGTGCTTGATGCCTGCCATATCATTGCTGATCATAAAGGCACCCACACCGGCCCCGCCAATCATAATCATTTCAAAAGGCGCTGCCTTTAGAATAATTCCCATTTTGCCACCGGCGGCCAGATAGCCGCCAAATACCATGACAAAGATCACTATAATGCCAAGAATGCCGATCATAAGGGCTCTCCGAATTTCGTTGATTTCTAGAAGCCTAGGTGAGTCTTGTTAAAAATTCCTAAGCTTCAGAGGTGGTTTTACTCTTTTGGGACAGCCCCATTGCGACCAGCCAGAACAACGCTAATCGTATAAGCTGCCTGGGGGGTAAGGCCCGCCATGATACCCGCAGCGGCCTCAGACTTCATTCGGGCCAAGAACCCGGCTGCAAAATCAGGATCCATTTCCTCGAATAGCGCCGCTGATTCTTTTGGCTTCATCTGCTCGTATACCGCTGTCAGACGGGTCAGATCATCTTCAGTTGCGCCATCCGCCAGTGATAGAGTTGCCTCTAAATTGGCTTCGGCGGCCTCTAGCGCGGCCAATTTCTGATTGATTGCCTGATTCGCAATCTCCATCGCCTTCATCCGATCCTCAATCTCGGCCTCTCGCGAGGCAAGCGCCTTCTCGCGTTGCTGAAACGCGGCCAGCATATGCTGCAGTTCAGCTGAAGATGGTGTCGATTCGCGATGCATCGCGCCATTGTCCTTGGGCAAATCTGCCTCAGGTAGGCTTGCCACTTCACGGGCAATCGCCGGTCCTGCCTCAAAACCCAGACGTACCACCGCCGAGCCAATCAAAAGCACCGACAACATAAACAGCGTACCGACACGGGTCCGTTTGGATTTTGTGGATTTGTTAGATTTGCTCATCAGGCAACCCGACTTTGATTGCGGTTATGACGAACAAACATCAAACCTGCCGACTGCTTTTCAGGCTCATCCGGTACTGGATCTGCTTTGAGAGCCGCCGCCAGGGCGTCACTTTCCTCATTGACGACTGCGTCGCCAGCTGTTGCGGGTAAATCATGCATCGAGGCCATCATCAGTTCCAAACGCTGAGCCACCGTTTCGGCGCGAGCCGTCAGTTCACCCAGCTCTTTGCCGGACCCGTCTGACATTGCGCGAGCCGCCACCAGTGATTTGTTCAGATCATCAACCTGGGCCGACAGCACTGCAACCGCACCGCCGACACCCTTTTCAAGATCATTGAAGCGATTGAGGCGACGTGCCAGCACAAAACAATAAAACCCAGACCCAAGGGCCCCCGCAACAAGCAGGATATCTGCAATTATTTCCATCCTGTCCTCCTAGTTCAATACGAAATCCATGATCAGCAGATCTCGAACACGCCCCTGTCCGGTGGCAATGTTGATCCGCCGCAGCATCTGCGCCCGTAGTTTCGGTAACGCCATCGGATCGGTTAGATCCGCTATTTCCAACGCTCTGAGATAGCTATTCAAAACATCGACAACACGTGGCAAAATTTTCTCGACTTCGGCTTGATGGGCGACATCGACCTCAAGCTGTGCGCGAAACCGCAGGTGTTTCAGGCCGCTTGCTTTGCGCAGCGTGATCACCAGTGGATCCATTTCGATAAAGGCAAGGTCGGCGATATCTTCCACCGTCTCACCTCTGTCCACACCTCCTGACATCTCATCAGCCGCGTGCGCCATCTGCGGCGCCGCGCCTTTACCAAAAGGAAGCAGGCCGGACTGAACGGCGTAGAACCCGCCGCCACCGCCCACAATGGCCAACACTACCCCAATGATTAGAGGCATTTTACTCGGCTTCGCCGGTGTCTCTTCTGCATTTGCTACAGCGTCTGTCATGACTATCCCTAAAACGTCGTGCAATCTCTTCATAACCTGCGAGGGACTAACCGAATGTTAAGGGCAATCATTCAAAACGGTTGCAAGCCGATCAGAATGACGGTTCGACGGAGGTTAAAGTGCAGCAGATCAAGAATGTCTGGGCAGGTTTAGATACACGTAAGCGTCTGATCATCGTGGGTTCCACGGTCATTATGATTCTCAGCGTGCTTGCATTGTCCCGTGTGGCGAGTACGCCCACGATGAAATTACTCTATGCCGGGCTGGAAAGCGGTTCGGCAGGGGACGTGGTACGATCGCTGGAACAGCGCGGTACCGAATACGAAATACGAGGCGGGTCTATATATGTGCCCGTTAATCAACGCGACGAGTTGCGGATGACGCTCGCCAGCGAAGGTCTGCCAGCGAATGGGGGCCGCGGATACGAACTTCTTGATTCTCTTAGTGGTTTTGGAACCACATCGCAGATGTTCGATGCCGCCTACTGGCGTGCAAAAGAAGGCGAATTAGCCCGCACAATTGTTGCAAGCCCGCATGTAACCCAGGCCAGAGTACATATTGCCAATACGGGATCGAATCCCTTTCAACGCAGTGTCGAGCCAACCGCGTCGGTATCACTTGTGCCCTTGGGGTCGCCCATTTCCCCAGCACAAGCCAATGCAGTTCGCTATCTCATTGCATCGGCAGTGACCGGGTTGGACGTTGAAAACGTTGCGGTAATCGACGCCAACGGCGCGCTGATCAGCTCTCCCGAAGCCGTTGCCACCTCGGGTTCGGATGACCGGTCACAATCGATTCGCGAACGGGTTGTTCGTCTGGTCGAGGCCCGCGTCGGGCAAGGCAATGCGGTGGTTGAGGTCAGTGTCGAAATTGTCACCAAAACCGAATCGATCCGGGAAAAGCGCATTGATCCGGAAAGCCGTATCGCCATCAGCACCGACGTCGAAGAACGCGCAGATTCGTCAAGCAACCAATCCGGTGAGGTCACTGTAGCCTCAAACATCCCGGACGGCGATGCTGCATCAGGTGACGGTGCCAAGGCCAATAACACCTCAACCCGCGAACGGGTAAATTATGAGATTTCGGAAACCGAGTTGCAAATTACACGTGGGCCCGGCGCCATTAAACGTCTGACCGTCGCGGTTCTGGTGAATGGCATCACTTCCACCAACGAAGCTGGTGCTTCCGAGTTCACCCCACGCTCGGAAGAAGAATTGTCAGCAATGCGGGAGCTGATCTCGGCGGCTGTTGGGTTTGACGCAAATCGTGGCGATGTCATCACCATGAAGTCGATGGAACTGCCAACAATCGAACCGCAGGGCACCATCGTGTCTAACTCCTTCATGGACAATATCCATCTCGACGCCATGGCCCTGATCCAGATCGCGGCCCTGGCTATCGTCAGTCTGATTCTCGGTCTGTTCGTGATCAAACCCATTCTGGCAAACAAAGCGCCACAGGGTGCGCTGGAAGGGACCGAGCCATTGTCCGATCTGCCGCAACTGGGCGGCGACATGATGAGCAATCCCAGTATGGGAATGGGAATGGGAATGGCCCTAACGGGTGAAATAGATGACGGCAGTGCCGGCCAGTTCGACACGATGGGTGGCATTGGCGACATGGGTGGAATGGGCGGAATGGGTGATGGCATGGGTGGGCTTCCTGCCTTGGGTGGCGGCACCGAAAACCCTGTCGACCGCCTGCGTAGCATGATCGGAGATCGCCAGGAAGAAACCGTCGAAATTCTGCGTGGCTGGCTTGAAGACAGCGAGGAGAAAGCTTGATGACTATTGCTCACCTGTTAGAAGATTTTG
>Ga0209081_1002286_pt1 | contig 11152 bp, 8 predicted proteins | sample GOMGulsemesocosm_4_FD_184636 | JGI IMG/M metagenome (GOLD analysis project Ga0209081, IMG submission 184636) | Methane-oxidizing microbial communities from mesocosms in the Gulf of Mexico - GOM15B Gulf of Mexico (SPAdes) (version 2) | ecosystem: Environmental > Aquatic > Marine > Cold seeps... | reverse complement strand
TGATTGATATTTATAAGGGTGTAATTCCTTTTATTATTTTACAACTTATTGGTTTAGCCATAGTCTTTTTCTTTCCTCAAATTGTTACTTGGTTACCATCTATAGCGTATTAAAAATACCCCGTTACAAGTTATCTTGTAACGGGGATAAATATATAAACATTTATTATAAAAGTGAATAGGTATTGTCATTTAATTGTCATTATTTTAAATTAAACTCCTTTTTACACTGAAGATATTTGGTGAATTGTTTAACCTTCAATATGCAAGGTTGGTGGCAGATTGATATGATAAAGTTTTGATAATTAAAATATAAGTTTTAATTATCAAAACTTATGATTTAACTTACTGGATATGAATATTTTCCTATCCACATACTTAAGGATAAATATGTTTGGAATAAAAAATCTTAAAATCGGAACCAAAATAATTATAGCTCCTGCTATAGCAGTTATTTTTCTCTTTTTACTGGCAGTTTTCTCTAATAACGCTTTAGAAGCAGACAAAAAAGCATTGGATGAGATTGTACAAAAGAAGTTTCAAACCTATAAAGCCAGTAGTAACCTTCTTAAAGATATCAACATGTATCACAGTTTATTATATAAAACCTCATCTTATGTGGGTGCAGGTTATAAACAAACCAAAATTGATGCACTCATAATAGATTTACGAAAACTTGGTAAATCAATCATCAAGCAAATACTTGCCATTAATAAATCTGACTATTTAGATACAAAAAACAAAAAAATATTCAAAGAGTTAACAGCAGATTTGATTCAATACAATGATGGGGTTGCAGGTGCAATCAATATGTTAGAAATATTTAAAGAAATGTCTGCCTCAAAACTAACCGTTGCAGATGAAGTTTTTGTTAAATTAAATGCCACCTTAAATAAAGTAAATATTGAAGCAGATAAGCAAAACAATGCCAGTTATCACGCTGCTCACATAAAAATTGACAATACTCTTTATACTCTTTACATCATCATTGCTGGTGCTTTAGTTTTATCTATAATTACAACAATCATGGTAACCAACTCCATTAAAAAACCAATGAATTTGTTCCAAGAAGGATTATTGAGTTTTTTTAAATACCTCAACAATGAAACCTCTGATACCAAACTTATTGAAGTTCACTCTAAAGATGAACTGGGAAAAATGGCTGGTGTGATTAATAATAATATCACTCAAATAAAAGAAGGTATTGAAGAAGATAGACAACTGGTTGATAGCGCAATAACCGGAGCAAATAGGGCAAAGTTGGGATTCCTTGATGCTAGAATAAGTGCCAATACTTCAAATCCAGCTCTCTCAGAGCTAAAAGATGTCATTAATGAAATGTTAGAAGTACTTGAAAACAATATTAAATCAGCAATGAATGTATTATCAAGTTATTCAAGTTATGATTACAGAGCTAAAATTGACACTTCGAAAATGGATGGGGATTTAAAAGCTTTATGTAATGATGTGAATAGTTTAGGAACAGCTGTTTCTTCTATGTTGATTGAGAACAAAAAAATTGGACTTGTACTTACAACCAATGCCAATTCTTTATCTTCTAATGTTGAAACCATGACAACATCAGCAAATAACCAGGCAGCCAATCTAGAAGAAACAGCAGCTTCCATTGAGGAAATCACTTCAAATATGCAAACAAGTGGAGAACATATCGCAAAAATGACTTCTTATGCCAATGAAGTATCTAGTTCTGTTCAAACAGGACAAGAGCTGGCTTCTAAAACTGCTTCGTCTATGGATGAGATCAACAATCAAACCAATGCCATTGCTGATGCGATTACAGTGATTGATCAAATTGCATTTCAAACCAATATACTCTCACTTAACGCTGCAGTTGAAGCTGCAACTGCTGGTGAAGCTGGAAAAGGTTTTGCTGTTGTTGCCCAAGAAGTAAGAAATCTAGCAGCAAGATCTGCAGATGCCGCCAAAGAAATCAAAGAATTGGTTGAAAATGCAGCCACTAAAGCCAATGAAGGGAAAAAAATATCCACCAATATGATTGAAGGATATAATAAACTCAACTCAAATATCCATAACACCTTAGATTTAATCAACAATATTTCATCTTCATCAAAAGAGCAATTATGCGCCATTGAGCAAATAAACGATGCCGTGCATACTTTGGATCAAGTTACCCAAGAAAATGCATCAACAGCAAGTGCTACCAATCTTGTAGCCCAAGAAGTAAGTGACATTGCCAACAAAGTAGTTGAGCATACCAATGACAAGCTCTTTGAAGACGTAGAAAATAAAAAAATTTATATTGATGAAGAAGCGGAGTTAAGTGCCTAAGTTCTCATATCTCCTTATCATGAATTAACCCAGGGGCTTAGCCATTGTCATATTTCTCCCCAGAGTATGTACGGTGGTTACTACCCAAAGCCCAAACAAACTATAAACAGTAGAAACAAATCACTCTCCTTTTTTGAATCTACTGTTTACCCACCTTGCATTTAAAAATTCAATAATACTTTATTACTGTAATAGAGATTTATTATGTTATACTTTTCAAAATTATATTAAAGGTAATAAATGCTTTATAACATCGTTGGTATTGTTGGAGTTGGTTTAATTTTAATTGTTTATGCAATGGTTCAAGTTGATAAACTCAGCGTCAATAATATCTACTATTCAATTTGTAATGCACTTGGTGCATTTCTGATTATTGTATCTTTAATGGTTGATTTTAACTTACCCGCATTTTTAATGGAATTTTTCTGGGTGATTTTTTCATTATTTGGAATTTACAAATATTATAAAACGAATAAATCAAAATAAAAACAATAAACCAAAAGGAATACCTATGAAAAGTTTAACCTCTAAGGAAGATTTTCCTTTAACCAAAAAGACTGCCTACATTAATGCTGCAAATGTCTCGTTAATGCCTTTATGTTCTGCAAAAGTCATCACTGATTGGCAAACAGATGTGGCTATTAATGGATGTCTTAATTTTAACGATAATGCTGAAGACACCGCATTTGATGGATTGAGAAAAGAAGCTGCTATACTTTTTTCATGTGAAGAAGATGACATTGCAGGAGGCTCTTCGTATACGGAGCTTTTAAACTCAATTGCCTGGGCAATCATGCCAACAAAAGGTCAGAATGTCGTCAGTACCAAGATTGTATTTCCAAGTACTATTTATCCATGGACAAGAGTGTCCCACCATACTTCTTGTGAAGTGCGATTGGTTGAAGGGAGAAATGGATATACAAACTTTGATGATATTATCAAACAAATTGACAACAATACTGCTGTTGTTTCCATTTCACATGTGGAGTACACAGGAGGTCAATTATATGACTTACAAAGACTCTCACATATTGCACATGAGCATGGAGCATTGGTTGTTGTAGATGCTACACAATCAGCAGGTGCTGTTCCCATAGATGCACCAGCATCTGGTGCTGATGTAATCATATCGGGTTCTTATAAATGGTTATGTGGTCCTTTTGGAGCAGCAGTTATGTATTTAAGTCCAGAGCTTCAAAAAAAGCTTGAACCTGGTTTTGTTGGTTTTAGATCTCACAATGATATGTGGAATCTAGATCCAACACGTTTAGAATATCCACAAACTGCAAAAAAGTTTGAATCTTCAACCATGGCGTTTGGTTGTATTAAAGGATTAGAGCGATCTATTAAATACCTAACAAATATTGGTATTAGTAATATATACGAATACAATATGTATTTATCAAATAAGTTAATTGATGGATTGACGGCTTTAGATGTGAATATTGTAAGTTCACTAAAATTAGAAGAAAGAACTTCTATCATTACTTGCACCATTAAAAATCGTGACTCATTAGAAATAGTGAATGCTTTAAAACAAAGAGATGTGGTAGCGCATAAAAGACAAGAATTTATTCGTTTTTCACCTCACTTATATAATAGTATTGAGGACATTGAAAGAACACTTTTTGAACTTAAAGACATACTAAAATAATACTCATAAAAAATGGAAAAAGGTAAAGTATTACCTTTTTTCATTTATGTTTAATTCTTATTTGCACCCATTATATTTTTTCCAAGTTTGTATATCCTGTCCTTGGGGAGTCATTAAACAAGGATTTTTATACGAAGTATCATAAGCTCTTAGACTGCTATATAAGATGACTTCTTCTTGCTTCAGGATATTTGGAACTTGAAGCTGTGTACTAAGGTGTACCAATCTCAATTTTGCTCGGATATTCATAATCTCACTTATGTATTGGTCCAATTTCATTTCATTGATTGATTTATTTGAAAAAGCGTTATTTAACTGTTTTTCTAAGTAGATTAACTCAGTACCCAATTTAATGGCATTGTTTTGGATACCATCAATTTCTGAGTTAGTATTTGTTTGTTGTTTACCCACTAAACTTATCTTATCTTGCATTTGAAGCAAATAATTTTCTTCATCAAAACCATTTATTTCAGAAGTGATAGTTAGTTCCAATGCTATGCCTTTCTCCAAGATAGACATATGGTTTTTTGATAAACTTTTTAATGGCGTATCCTCTAATCCGATAGTATTAAATGCATATTTTTCATTTGCAGTTAATCCTGTAGAGAATGAAAACGTCAATAACAATCCCAACTTCAACCAAATTTTCATATTCAGCTCCTTTCCATTTTGTATAAGCCATTATACTACACAAAAAGTGAATTTACATTCAAAATGATAAAGCCTCTTAGTAAAAAAGCAATGTTATGGATATATCATATTTTAGAATTGAATTATTAGCAATAATTGTAGAATAAATAAACAATTTTGATAGAGTAAATTAGCAATTTAAATCATATAAATTAGCAAAAAAAGTTCATTTTATTCTCATTTACAGTGGAGATTAATTTTTTTAATGGTGTTAAAATTGTACATAAAATTTAACACTCAAAAAGGAATTTACTATGACATATAAAATCGAAACCCAAGCAATTCATGCAGGAAGAATAAACGACGAACAATTTGGTTCACTGGCAACTCCACTTTATCAAACATCTACTTTTATCTTTAACAGTGCAAAAGAAGGGGCAGCTCGATTTGCAGGGGAAGAAGAAGGATATATTTATACACGTCTAGGAAATCCAACTACAAGACAATTAGAGCAAAAATTAGCAACCTTAGAAGGTATGGATGATGCAGCAGCAACGGCAACAGGAATGGCAGCAGTATCAGCAGCAGTGATGGCAAATGTTCAAGCAGGAGATCATATTATCGTTTCAAAAGCGCTATATGGATGTACCTTTGCTTTTTTTAATCACATGTTAACTAAGTTTGGTATTCAAGTTACTTTTGTTGATATGACTAAAAAAGAAGAACTCCCTGCTGCGTTAAAAGAAAATACAAAGATGGTTTTCTTAGAAACTCCAATAAACCCAAATTTAGTCGTTATTGATTTAAAAATGGTGGGAGATTTTGCTAAAAAATATAATCTAATCTCTATTTGCGATAATACATTTTTAACACCTATGCTTCAACGTCCAGTTGAATTTGGATTTGATATTGTAGTACACAGTGCGACAAAATATTTGAATGGTCATGGAGATGTGGTTGCTGGAATTATATGTGGAAGTTTTGAAATGATTGAGAACATTAAACTTACAGCTTTAAAAGACATTGGGGGAACAATCAGTCCACATGATGCTTGGTTGATTTTAAGAGGTTTAAAAACTCTAGCTATTAGAATGAAAGCCCATTGTGAAAATGCACAAAAGGTTGCAGAGCATCTTGAACAACATCCAATGATTAGGGAAGTATATTATCCAGGGTTAAAAAGCCATCAAGGAAATAAGTTTATTGGCTCTCAAATGAAAGCAGCTGGTGGGGTAATTGCTTTTGAAATCAAAGGAGATATGAATGATGGAGAAAATGTTATCGATTCTACAAAACTATTTAGTATAGCTGTTAGTTTAGGCGATGCTGAATCTCTTATTCAACACCCTGCTTCCATGACTCATAGTCCTTACTCTCCTGAAGAGCGAGCAGAAGCTGGAATTAGTGATTCTCTTATTCGAATTTCTGTGGGACTAGAAAATCCAGATGATTTAATTGAAGATTTAAATGCAGCTCTGTTAAGCGCACTTGGAAATAATAAAAAACATACTATCAAGGAGCTTGTTGACGAGAGTATTGGAATCTTTTAATACTTAACAAGTTTGGCTGAAAAAACAAACAAAAATAGATAGTTTTTGAAACACCAATAGTAAAGAATAAACTTTGAAATAGTGTTAGAATTTATTATATACATATATGGAGTGTAAAATGTCAATTAGTAACTTAGAAGATTTAGACCCTATAGAAACCCAAGAATGGATTGAAGCTATTGAGACTGTCATTGAAGAAGATGGTTCCAATAGAGCGCATTTTTTACTTGAAAAAATCATCGATAAGATGAGAAGAAGTGGTGCACACCTTCCTTTTAAATCAACAACAGCCTATATTAATACCATTGATCCTGAGGATGAACCTATCATGCCAGGGGATCAAGAAATTGAAAAGAAAATTAGTGCAATTATTAGATGGAATGCACAAGCAATGGTATTAAGAGCGTCAAAGAAAAATCTTCTTTTAGGTGGTCACATCTCTACTTATGCATCATCTGCAACGTTATATGATGTTGGATTTAATCACTTTTTTAAAGCTCCAAATGATAAAGATGGGGGAGATTTGGTTTATTTTCAACCCCATAGTTCACCAGGGATTTATGCGCGGTCTTTTTTAGAAGGAAGATTAAGCAAAGAGCAATTAGATAACTATCGTCAAGAAATTGGTGGAAATGGTCTATCTTCATATCCTCATCCAAAGCTTATGCCAAACTATTGGCAATTTCCAACTGGATCTATGGGACTAGGACCCATTCAAGCTATTTATCAAGCGCGTTTCTTAAAGTACTTAACCAATAGAGGAATAAAAGACTGCAGTAATCAAAAGGTCTATTGTTTCTTAGGAGATGGAGAATCAGATGAACCAGAATCTTTGGGTGCAATTGGCCTTGCTGGTCGTGAGAACTTAGACAATCTTATATTTATCGTTAACTGTAATCTACAGCGATTAGATGGGCCTGTACGAGGAAATGGAAAAATAATTCAAGAACTTGAAGGTAAATTTAGAGGTGCGGATTGGGAAGTCATCAAAGTTATTTGGGGAAGTAGATGGGATTCTTTAATAAAAGCTGATCATTCAGGTGAGTTAAAACAAATTATGGAAGAAACCGTGGATGGTGAGTATCAAAACTTCAAGCAAAAACCAGGAGAATATGGACGAAAACACTTTTTTGACAAATGTCCACAAACCAGAGATTTGGTTAAAAACATGGGTGATCACGAAATTCCACGACTTAAACGAGGTGGGCATGACCCCATTAAAGTATATGCAGCGTATAACAGAGCCGTAAAAACTAAAAATAGACCAACGGTTATCTTAGCCAAAACTGTAAAAGGTTTTGGAATGGGTGAATCTGCTGAGGGTAAAAATATTGCCCATGGTGTTAAAAGTATGGAATTGGATTCATTAAAACAATTTAGAGATAGATTTAATATTCCAATTAGTGACGCTGATTTAGAGAATATTCCCTATTATGTTCCTGATGAAAATAGTGAAGAGATGCAATATCTTCAAAAAAGAAGAGAAGAATTGGGTGGATATGTGCCTCAACGAACAGCATCATTCTCTCAAAAATTGGATCTCCCAGAACTGGATATTTTTGAAAGTATATTAAATGGTTCAGGAGAGCGTCAAGTTTCCACAACTATGATTTTCATTCGATTATTAACCTCTTTATTAAAAGACAAAAATATTGGAAAAATTATTGTACCTATTGTTCCTGATGAGGCTCGAACTTTTGGAATGGAAGGATTGTTTAGACAAGTGGGTATTTATGCCAATGAGGGTCAAAAATATATCCCACACGATAGGGATCAGGTTGCTTATTACAGAGAAGATAAAAAAGGACAGGTATTAGAAGAAGGTATCACAGAAGCTGGTGCCATGTCTTCATGGCTGAGTGCTGCTACATCATACTCTGTAAATGATTGCCCTATGATTCCTTTTTATATCTATTATTCTATTTTTGGATTTCAACGTATAGGAGACCTGGCATGGGTTGCAGGAGATTTGCAAGCCAGAGGTTTTTTAATAGGTGCCACATCAGGAAGAACAACTCTAAATGGTGAGGGATTACAACATCAAGATGGACAAAGCCATATCCAAGCAAGCACGATACCCAACTGTTTGTCTTATGATCCAGCTTATGGATATGAACTGGCAGTCATTATTCAAGATGGAATAAAAAGAATGTATGGGGAAAAGCAAGAAAACATTTTTTATTATTTGACGGTTACCAATGAAAACTATGTACAGCCAGCTATTAAAGAAGCAGACAAAGAAGGTATTCTAAAAGGTATTTATTTATTTGATACAAAACAAGCAAAACATAATTATAATGTGAAACTATTGGGATGCGGAGCAATTTTTGAGCAAACCAAAAAAGCTGCTGATATTTTAGCTCAAGATTATAATATTGGCTCAGAGTTATTTAGCGTTACTTCTTTTACAAACCTAGCTAGAGAAGCTCAAGAAATAAACAGATGGAACCTATTACATCCAAGTGAAGAAGCTAAAATATCTTATGTTTCTTGCGTACTGGGACAAAATAATAGTGATATTGTTGTGGGGGCTACTGATTATATGAAAAGTTATGCAGAACAAATAAGAGCATATGTATCTGGCAATTATCAAGTACTTGGTACTGATGGATTTGGACGCTCTGATAGTAGAGATAACCTACGTGCACACTTTGAAGTGAGTGCTTCTTTTATAGTAATAACGGTATTAAGTGAACTTGTTAAAAAATCTATTTTAGATAAAAACATTCTTGAAGATGCACTGTTGAAGTATGACATAAACCCAGAAAAGGCATCACCTTTAAATTCCTAGGTATTATTAGTAGTAAGAGAGATAAAACTCTTTTACTTCTAAATTGCTATATTTTAAGATAACAATAATCAATTAATTTCTAACTACATTCTTAGCACATGCAAATAGCATGTAAACATCCTAGATATAGCTAATTCCATATCTCTCATACCAATTGGTTGCAAATAAAATTGGCATATTTTCTTTGGTATCTAAATCTTTGAGATATTTATCATTGGGATATTTTTGGACTAATTCCATATGGGTTTTTAGGGCAAATTGCATTAGGTTTTTAATGGCTTCAGGCACAGATATAAATTCGTTTAGACTGTTGTCTCTATTGTGATTTAAATCTTCTATTTCTTTATAATCAAATAATTCTATTGGTTCAAAATTTTTATCTATCATAATGTCTTCTTTTTTGTAAAAATAGTTAATAATATTAACTAATTTTACATTAGAGATTAATCACAACAATAATTAATCTCTATTAATCCTTATGCGATATCGTTAAATGGCGCACAAACAGGAATATCAGGACCAAATACTTCTGCAAAGGCATCTGGCAATCTGTCTTTAAATCGTCCCGTTGTAATTGGATGCATAAATTGAAGATGTTCAATGGCATATTCTTTTTGAGAACTTCTTTTATAAACAAAAATAACATTTTTTTGTGATTCTAGACATTTTTCATAAATGGCTTTTGCATAATCATTAATATAAGGGAATTCTCTTGGGTTTATTTTATTTCCCCAAGCAAACAAAATAAATTTACCGTTTAATCCTAAGTTATTCACATCAGTATAATTCAAGTCTCTATCAAAACGAGTCAGTTGTTCTGTACTTAACATTTCGACATCATCATTGATAGTCATAAGTGTTTCATCTCTGTCAATATTTTGAACATTAAAATTAAAAAGAAAACGAATTTGTACCACTTTACCTTCGTATCCTTTCATTTGTTGCTTAAATAAAGTGATTTCTCGCTCCATTTTTAAACTATGAAATGCACCATCAAATTCAAAATCTTGTGATGAAAGTTTTTTATTTTCATCATAACCATGTGGATAGAAAAATGGATTGTACATAAAAATAGTACCCGCAATATTTTTTTTCTTTAATTTTTTATTGTTAATTAATTTTTTGAACTCTTCAGGGCTTAATTCTTCGTCTTCTTTATTAAAATAGAAATAGCTCTCAACTAAAAATTCACTCTCAAATCGTGTATCATACTTACCAAAAAATTGCATATTTACCTCTTCTTATTTTATACTGCAAAATAAAACACCTATCTTCTTATAAAGTTTTTGTTTTATTTGAAATTATTTCGTATTCTCTCATAAAGTTTATTAAAACCCAACTTTGCCATAGAACTAATTATAAATACTCAACTATAGGATAGTTAAGACTTTACTTTTTTTGTGATATAATTGTTTATATTTCTATAAGGTTATCGGATGAAAACGCTAAACTCAATTATACTTCTTTTAATATTAATGCTCTCAACAACAAGTGCCAATGTCATGCCTTTATCTACAATTGATAATACAAAAAAAGTAATCCAAATCGGTATGTTTGTTGAAAATCTCAATTTAATCGATGCTGTTCAAAGATACAAAAATAAATATGATTTATTTACTAAATCCTACAACAACTATAAAATAGTTTATGCGGTTAATATTGGTGAGCATAATACCCCTTCAATTTTAAATGAGATTAAAAAGCACTATAAAGACGCATTTGTTAATCACAAAATACATTTTAGAAATTCTATGGTGACTAAGCCTCAGGATGTTATGCCTATGAATAAAGCCAAACAAGGTCGTGTTCATATCATCCAAATTGGTATGTTTGAGAAAAAACAAAACCTTTTTAATACTATTAAAAAATATGGCGATACAAACACAATGATGATTAAGCCATATGAAAACACTAAGATAGCCTATTTGATGAATAGCAATTCTATGAAAAATAAGAAACAACTCACTATCGTTCAAAAAACTTATGATGATGCCTTTATTAATAAAAAAATACATCTGTATACTAAGGCACAAAAAGCTACTTCTAAAAAACAAAAGGTTGTTAAACCCAAAGTTACCATTAAAGAAAAGACAATTATTAAATATATTGAAAAGCCAAAAATAGTTGAAAAAATCGTTATTAAATATATTGAAAAACCAAAAGTAGTTGAAAAAGTTATTATTGTACATAAAACTAAGAAAATGAAATCAAAACCTAC
>Ga0209081_1002284_pt1 | contig 11162 bp, 3 predicted proteins | sample GOMGulsemesocosm_4_FD_184636 | JGI IMG/M metagenome (GOLD analysis project Ga0209081, IMG submission 184636) | Methane-oxidizing microbial communities from mesocosms in the Gulf of Mexico - GOM15B Gulf of Mexico (SPAdes) (version 2) | ecosystem: Environmental > Aquatic > Marine > Cold seeps... | reverse complement strand
TAAATTTAAGAATTATATTTTTATTTTCAGCACAAAAAGTTGATAAAAGTGATTGAACAAAACACTGAAAAACATTAATTAATCTTTCGGCTAAAAACCATATACTTTGTAGCTCAAAGTCAATATTGAAAACTTGATTATTTAAATTTAGAGGTCGATATACCTTGCTCAAGGCAAAATTGTTTTACTGATAAATGGTTTTCACTTTGGGCTTGAAAAAATGTAATCCATTGTTGTGGTGTTCGGCGCATGATGATCTCCTTAAATAATTAAAGTGATCATAAGTGAATGTTATTGATGGGGGAATAATGTGGTTTATAAGGTGCTTACTTGTAACTTGAAGAAATTTAGCACAAGTAATGAAAATATTGTCAGTATCCTTATTTATGCCAGTTTTATTACCGTATTGCTTAAGCGACTTATGGCATATGGCACTGAAGCTTTAAAATCAATCTGGATATCCACGCAAAAAATAGCGAGAACAGCTTCTAGTTGGCTATCGTTATTGGTGAATGGAGTTACCCAAGGGCATCTAATGATTGATGTTCTTACAGAGTGTATTGATACTATTGCTAAGCTATGTGAACGCGCCCATCCTAAACGAGACTTAAAGAATGGGTTGTACCAATTTGGTGTTATATCACTGGTGAATATTTAAACATTCTGTTAAAAAACAGGCTTAAGCACCTACATATGAGCACTGCCTAACAACAATCTGCGTACCATGATTCATACTCTCATTTGCAATTTTTATTTTAAAACCTGCGATAAGCTCACCATAGCTATTTGAATCGAAATCAAAAAGTAATTCATAACTAGGTATTCGATAATTTTTATCGACTCCCCAATATCCTAATCCTTGATCAAATCTCACTAATAACTTCTGCCCATTAGAGAATGATATTTCTAAACGGCGATAATGAGGCAAATGTCGTTTTTCTTTGGTGTAAGAAAACACTTTGATACCAGAATATTCAAACGTAGACTCTATTGCAGCATCACGACTTTTAGAGTCCTCAAAATTATCCCATAATTTATTAGGTACGTATCTAGGTGTTGAAGGTTGGGCTGAATGAATTAAGATTTCAGGCGAGTCCCATTGTTGAGATATATCTCTTAATCCCTCTATAAGTTCAGATAACAGAGCAATCATAATGGGAGTATTTAAGTACCGATCATAGTAACTAACTTTCGTTATATTAAGATCTGTTTCAAGACCATTAATAAGAGAAGGTGCTTTATCTTTTAGTAAGTTCCAAAACCTTTTACCAAATCCAGAAATCGTTCCATTAATTTCATTTTTGACTTCAATTTCACAAGCATTAGATGATGAAGAGTGAGCTTCTTCAAGGCTATAACTCTTTAATTCAATATTTTGACAAAGAGAAAGCTTTCCATCTTGTGTAGCACAAACTATTGGTGAAGAGTCTTTCGAGTCAAAAAACATTTCCCCTGGAACAGCTAAAATTTTTCCTAACTCTCTACAACCCCATGAACTTACTACTTGTTTTGATTGCAGCTCTATTAAAGCCTTTTCTTTTCCTGAGCACTTAACTAAAGACACTACATTACTATCAATAAAAGAATTTAATTGTTCGATTATTTCATCATCAAACTGTTGAACTTGCTCATCATTTACCGCAAGTTCAACAACGCAGTCATTAATCGCTTGTTGAAATAAGAACTTCCTAAAATCTGGATGTAATAAATCCCAACTTCCAACATGCCCTTTTAAATATAACCTTAACGTAGGCTTAGTTGATTTTATGATCGAATCAGACAAAGCAGTTTTTAAAGGTCTAGATTCTAATTCTGTAGCGTTTCCAAACAATTTATCTCCAACACTTAAATCTAAAAGATGAATCCAAGTCTCGTTAATAAAATCCAAAGCTAGTTTTCTGTCTAAATCTTTAGCCTGAAATTGAGTGTCATAACTCAATAAACAGTGGTGACACGCCGTTTCACATTGCGCCGTACAATTTAATCTTGAAACCACTTTTTTGAATAGATTAGGAATTTCTTGAGCTATTGAGGACATAAATCCAGCACCTCCGCCTGCTCTGTCAAAAAGATAGATCGATTGTGCTTCCATTTCATCAACTTTAGATGGAGCAACAGAAATCCCCACTTCCTCCTCTGAAATACCAAGCGACTCCGTAGCTGCTTGTCTTAATGCTACAGCTATTGAAAGAGCGATGGTTCTATCATTAATGAACATTGCTGAATTTGGATCTTTTAATTGAACTTCAAGTATGTCGGTTCTGTCTTCACAACCAAAGCTAACACTTTGTTTTATTTTCCAATCATCAAAGCTACCAGGGCAAATAGAACTATCATTGTCTTTTCCACCTCGCAACCTTTTATGACCATTATTACTCGCAAATTGGCTGAACTCATTGTTTCCGATTGATTCACCTCTGCCACATTCTAAACAAATGGCATAGCCTTGATTGTTTGTACCATCATTGAAGTGGAAAATATGACCATCAGAAGTTGAGCGAAAACGCCCTAAATCAGCTTTAACCAGATTCACCCAATCCCCATTCGCTGTGATCCATGGCTCTTTTACAGGCAAATATTTTGGTCGAGAAATATCATTATGAGTCGATTCATAAATATCTACGGCAAAGCCACTTGGCTCTGTAAATACTTTATAGTTTTTACTATCTATTTCCCCACCACATTCAGAACAATTCTTAGCATCATTCATCAATGGTGAAGAGCCACTTGCACCACAGGAGTGACATCGCCAAGCATATTTAAAACCTTGTGGCTCCCTTGCTTGGTCTTGATCTGAAGGCACTTTCCAGTTTAATAAAATCCCACCCGATTTAAACACTTGTCCATCAATAACAACTTCAGCCCCTGGTGCAAACTCTCGTATAGCAGCGACCATATCACGGGAAGGAAAATCTCTTGCCATCATTTTATTATCAATACGATGACGGTTCATTTGATTATTTTGAGCTTTATCATTCTCTCTTGAAGCAATCTGCAACTGAGACATATTAATAGTATTAAAATTAGCAATGTGCGTTGGAAAGCCATAACCAGGCAAAAAACCATTCGTTGCAAGTTCACTTAAAAGATACTCGCACTCCATTCGTGTTAATTGAATCGAAATCGCCTTCTCTGCTCGCTTATCACCACCTAAAAGTCCTTGTTGTTCACTTAAGAGTCTGTTTCTGCTCAAAAGCCAATTAGATCGTAATTTATCAAAAGATTTACCTGTGCTCTTCAATAACACATCAATAGAGTTATGTGACAAACAAGTCCCTTTAATTAACATTTTAAGCTTAGGTTGTAATTTATTAGGCCATGAACTTGAACCTCCATTTAAAAGATCCATAAAACGCTGTGCTGGAGGCAAAGATTGATCTTCATTATTTCCAAAAAATGCCACACAATTTAATTTTAATAAATCTTGGTCACCAAGGTATTCATTCAAGAAAAAAGAAAGACACATTGCATTTACATGTCGTTGAACAAGTATTTTACTGTGAAAAGTAACCTGAGGTACAAATGTTGGTGTTACAAACGGCCACTTAGTATTACTAAATATTAAATTACCGTGGGGATTTTGTTTACAAAGGGTAAAAGCAACAGCTCTACTTTCACCTCTTCGCCCTGCACGACCAGAGCGTTGCAAATAATTAGCAGGATGTGGAGGTGCATTATTCATTGCAACTACCGAAATACCGCCTATGTCAACACCCATTTCCATCGTTGTAGAACAAGAAAGGATATTTAATTTTCCTTTTTTGAAATCATCTTCATATTGACGGAGTTTAGCACCTGGCAATTGCGCAGAATGCTCCACAGCTCTAATAAAAGGTACTTGTTCAACTATTCTGTCATTCAAGTTACTCCATACGCCGATACTTCTTAGAGCTTCAATATTACTGTTCTCTTGTAGCCATTTTCTAGCCTCAACTAACTCTTCAGTTCTAGTATTTCCTTTACCAAATGGGGAGTCATATAAAGGTATATTTATTTTTTCGCATAAATACTTTGCAGGATCGGCATCAGAAGGTAAATAAGGAGTGATACCATCTAAAGTGGTATCTAATACTTTGTTAGTGATGGGGCATTTCCAGGCTTCTGTGACAAGAGAAAACTCTACATGTTTTCTTAACTCTAAAATGAAATGTCCTTCACCTGTCTTAGTAAACAACCCTACTTTATCGCTTTTTAATGTTTCAAAAGCTTGCTTTAAAAGGTTACTGATCAACATTTGGTTAGCTTGTGTTTCAATCTCAATATTCAGCCAAGCTCGAAGAAGATTCACTAGCCTAGGCAAACGACCTGCATGACGATTAAAAACAGGCCATACAGCAGTCCAACCTGCTTCTTTTCTATTTTGTCCCGCAATAGCATTGAGCTCTTTCGGCCAAATATTTTCTCCTAGCCAATTTTTTGTATTTTGAGAAACTTCTACAGCGAGAGAAGCTCGTACAAAGTAATCTAGACACAATTTTAAAAAGCATTTCCAACTTTCAAGGTTTTTTTTATCTCGAAGCTCATTTGGTAATGTAGCCACTTTACTTAATTTGGGGTAATTAAGCTTTACAAGCCCCATAGTTTCAGCACTGTTCGCTCTTCTAGGTCGTCTTAGAAACTCTCTTTCTAGAAGCATCCTGGCAATATAATTTGCTCCTACTTCTTGAGTAAAAACATTCGGCGCTAGATTTCTATATACATCTAACATCCATTTTGATATTGATTTTTCTCCATTTGCTAAACTATTTTCTAAGCTTATCCATGAAGTTGAAACTATTGACTTTCCTGAAAATTTTGCTAGTTCTAGTAACTTTACTTGGATCATACCTTCAAAAGTAGGTTTCATGTTTTCAGGCATTGTTGGTTGAGACTGAGCCTCTCGTAATCCTTCTATTTCAAGTTCAATTTTATCAATTTCATCCGGATCTCCAACTGCGTCAACTTGCGCCCGAAGTAAGTGATGATAAATCAATGAACGGGCTCTATTTCGCTCCGCATCTTGTTGTAATTTTGCAGCTATTCTTGCCGTGCCTTGTCTACTATCGGTAAATGTAATTAAACGACGACCATTAAATGGCCCTTGTGCTTCTAGACCTTTCCCCTCAGGAGCATATTCCAATAGGGTTTGTACGGCGGTAGCTATATGTGATGGAGCGCCTAAGCGAGCAGGCCTAAATAAATAATCACTATTATTAGGAGCATTACATGAAGGGCATCTAACAGGGGTATCAATAGATTGATTCAAATAAATGGTTAATGCATCAGGATCATCACTATCTAATTCTCTTGTCGATCTTGAGAGCCTATCAATTATTGATTCTTTTCCGGCACTGCCCGAAATAATCACTTTACCTATATCAATTGCTTCAGATTCATCTTCTTCTCCATCACGTTCTTCTTCAGGTATATCAAGCTCTAAAGAAAAATCATCTCCGGACTCTAAATCATCAACTAATGTTAATTTTCCATTAGACAACCGCTTTGCGTGCAAATGAACATCACTACAATCATTACAGATTTTTATTTCATAAGTAGGGGAACCACAATCGCATTTTTCTCTTCGATCAAAGTAAACTGCACCATATTGCCATAGAGGATCATTAAGCAGATTGGGTTTACATGAACAATTATTATCAATACATGCCCATAAACCAGCCATCGTAGAGTGGAATAAATGAATTCTAAGAGGAAGAAATGTATCAGGCCGTCCATCAGCTAATTTTCGTTCAGTGCCAGAGCAGATATCAAGCCACTTTAACGCATCATTTCGCTCATTATTGGTAGGTATATCATTGCTAAAAAGAGTTGTACATATTTCAGATAATGAAGCGATCGGAGGATCATGTTTAATGAAATGATTCCTGAGTTTAGAAGCAACTTCATTTTTACTTAAAGTTGCAAATCTTTCCTCAGAAAATTCTTCTTTATCATCAATGGCCTCAACATCGCTAATAGGTAAACAATTTTTCTCACCCAATTCCAAGTTTGGGAACTCTCTTTCGCCACCAATAACAACGACTTGTTCAAGCGTAACACCAGCAATATCAGCTAAAAACCGCTGAAGTTCAGATTGACTATCTTTGCCACCAATTGTGGCTGATGTCGCAATAAACCTGACATCTTTTGGCTCTACTTCAAAAGACGAAACAACTCTTCTTAATAGTAAAGATAATTCAGCTGCCTGAGAGCCTAAATAAGTATGGGCTTCATCAAGAATGATCCACTTTAACTTACCTTTTGACTGCTCAATAATCGGCTTATCATCTTTACGAACCAGCATATATTCAAGCATCGTCGCATTTGTAACTAAAATTGGAGGAACATAGCTACGTAAATCTTTTCTGTTATCGACTTCTCTAGGATAATCAGATTTTTTTCTTAAAGGCAAATTAGGTGTTTCACCATTATATAAACTAAAACGAACTTTACTATCAAGCCCATGTGTCCAAGCTCTTAAACGATCTTTTTGGCTATTAATCAATGCATTTAAAGGATATAAGAATAATGCTCTACACCCTTGTAAACCACTGCCTTCTTCAGCCTCTTTTTGCAGGCTATTTAAAACAGGAACAAGAAAACATTCTGTTTTACCAGATCCCGTTCCACTAGTTATTATTGCTGATTTAGGTTCATCTTTTAACAATGTCTTCCAAGCCGTTACTTGGTGAACATATGGACTCCACTTAGAACTAAATTCGTAATCCTTTTTGAGTGCTTTTGGTGGATTTTCCATAGCATTAACAAGTGCTGGGAGAAGTAAGTTACCCGATAAATCTTTCATAGACAAATCAGCTTCTTTCCAGCCAAATTTCCCCTCAAATACAGGGTCACCAAGAAAGCAGCCATTATCACCTGGTGAAGAAGTAAATCTCTCTTTAAGGTATTTAGTTAATGGTTCATTAGCAATGTTAAGTAATCCAATCACTGAATTAGCAGAGCGTTCAACTAAGTCTTTTGTTAAAGAGTTAAAGTAACTTTTTGTCATAATTATTTTTTAAATCCTAAAGCATAGGCAAAACCAACATGATAAGCCGTTGCAAACCACTCTTTATCAAAGAGAATTATATTTCTTATACTGAGTATATCGATGGATGAAGATATAATACTTTCATCATTATTTTGTGCCTGATGTATACCAAGTAAGAGGGGTGTTAAGACAACTGAGCTCCTCCATTTTGGTAAATCATCAACAATGAGTTGTAACAAATTAACGACATGCGGATAAACATTTTGCGTTAATCTTTCAGTCAGTTCATCGGTTAAACTAGGCCAACTTTCTTCAGTACTCCTGCGTACAAGCTTTTGGTAGTGAGAATCTTCTTTTTTTGCCATCAAAATATTGTTAGCAATTTTTGCAGCATCTGGACTAGAGAAAATACTAAATAACTTATCCTGTTGTCCCATTATTTCATGCTTTAAGAACTTAACAACCACGGTAGATGTTGATGATAAACTAGACAAGTTATCTAACCATTTTAAACATTGTTCAACTAGTAAAACATGTCCGTTAGGTAATGCTTTAAGTACACTTTCTAAATCATGTTTCTTATTCTTGAAGGCTACAGCCCACACATTCGCACTTATACTTTCCCATATAAAGGGAAGCTCTTCGGCAAAATGATCGATATATAAAGCTTTGGTTTGGTCATCAATGTATCTTAGGTATAGCTCTGCCATAGCTAATTCATTTTTGATAAAGCGATCCCACAAATCAAACGTGGTTAGAGGGAGTTTATTAAATTCATTAATATAAGCATCAATTAACAGCCAATCATTGTGCTTTGTATCATTAGCTAAATTTTGAATAGCTATATCAAGCATGTTTTCACGTTTAAGAGTATTTATTTCCACAATGGCCGATCTTAAAAGGCTTGATTTTGTTTGTTCACATTCATTATCTAGATCACAAGAGATAATTAATTTAGGCCTGATCTTCGAGTTTTCCTTTGGCTCAAATACTAACCATGGGCCATTATGTTTTGATAAATAAGGAACGAGCCACTGATTGGTATCAACGCCATTTAATTCTATGGGCTTAAGTTCAAAACCTCTTTCTTCAGGGAAATGAAGTGCCTTTACAATTAAAGTAGTCTCTACAGACTCATTATTAGCTATAGAAACACCTTCTAAATCGTTCAAATATAAGCTATAACCGCTTGCTGTTTCTTCAGAACCTATTGATGAAGAATAACGAACCACATGAATATAAGTAAATATATCAGCTCCTTTTCTCACCGAGACTTTAACAAAAGCGTCTAAGTCTTCTGATAAAGAAAATAATCTTTTTATCGCTGCTTGAACATCTATCATAGGTAAACAAAGACTTAAACTATCTGTTAGCGGTTGTTTTTCTAAATTAAGCTTTGTTGTAGTTTTAGCTTTGCTCAGCAATATAGGTTCATCATTAGCAACCAAGGTTAAATCAATATAATACCCATCTCTATTACTAGGATCATTATGTTGAACTTCTAATTGAATTTCATTTAACTCTTTTAAAGTTTTTAAAGTTCCTTCTTTTAATTGATACCTATCAACATCTATGAATCGTCCTCCTGAAGTAGGAAAAGGAAATTCAACCTTTACAGGTGTATCGCAACCGACTAATTCAAGTAGAACATCCAGCTCTTTTACTTTTCCTTCTTCAGCACAAACATCCAAACATACTTGATTATTTTGGATATGTGTTTGATAAGTTACACCTTCTGAATTTGTTGTAGCAGAGCGAATAAACTCAGAAATAAAAATAATTTCACCACGATTAAATTGCTCAATATGACTTTGATAAGATATTGAAAGATCTCGGGGTAGTATGATGGCTTTCTTACGGTAAACAAGACGGTTTTCTTCAAAAATCCCTAGGTCAATTAATCCCATTGCTGCATGTAAATCTCCTCTCCATGCCCCACCTCTTTTACGCCAAAATATGTTCGCGTTAGGTACGTCTAAAAATAAACTGCTACCAATAATTTTTGTAACACGAGGCGCACCTATTAAAACAGCAATAGACGTATGCTTTTGAGATAGTTTTCTTTCAGACCATATTCTATATACTGTGTTTGCTGGTATATGCTCAAGTTTCACTTTAAACTGGTAGATTTCATTATCATCAATTGCAAGCGTTGAATTATCAGTGACTTCTATCACATCTCGGTCACCTTCAAATTTACCTACCACATTGAAATTATTTTGAGATGTTTCGGTAGCACGAGGTAAAACGACCATTAATTTATTTTTAGAGGTACTTACATTTCCTTGGCATATAAAATTCCATTGATAATCATTAGTTAGTTCAAACCCTAAAGGTAGATCCGGCTCTAAAACCTCTCCTCCTTTTAAAGGGAATAACTCAGAAATCACCTTGCCTTTTCGATAAAAAGAAACTTGCCAGTCTTCAGTGTTTCCTTTTGAAGGTAAAGAATTAACAAGAGAAGATACTTTATATTCTCCGTTCCGAACTAAAGTGAGTACAGCTAGATTAATTCTATTAGCGCCATTAAAAGCGACGATATCTAATTTATTTCCCGTAGTTTCAATGTGCCAATAATCTTGTAAATCGTCCTCCGAAATAATTTTAGGAAAAATAATTTTATTATCAAGTGAACGTGATGTATCGTCACATTTTAAAGTACGCTTTAAATAGATAGGTACATCTGATTTCTTCTTAACTTTAGAAGATTGCACAATCAAACTATTAATTAATGCATTTCCCTCATCACCTTCAATCGAAATAGGAAATAAAGTTCGCCATTGAGGTAATGTATTATCAAGATGAGTAACAGGATCTTTTTGAGCAGATAAATCATTATTTTCTCTTAAGCTTAATACCGTGTGAATAACCTCACCGACTAAAATAAGAAATTCATCTTTATGATAAGCAGTTGCCAGCATATCAATTCTTCTTTGAGCAAAATCTTTTGGTGTTAGCCCTGATTCTGCATATTGAATTGAGTCTTCAAGAACTCCTCGAAGGAAGTTTTCAAAACCAGAGTTTTGTCTAAGTAAACCGAGAGGGATACCACCTTCAAAAATAATGGTTCCTAAATATTGATGACCTTGACCGTTTTTTAATAACTCTCGTTTCCAACGAGTAAGGCCTTTTGAGACTATTGAACGAGTAGTCGCATGGTTAAATTCGGCTGTTGAGAGTTCTAAAGATGTGATGATGCTTTCCCAACTCCATGCCCCACCATGATAATTTCGTCGCCACCACTCAGAAGCATATAATACGAATAAAGCATCCCACATAGGTAAACGTGTATCAATATTTTTAATGCCTAATGCAGCACTATAGCTTAAGCATATTGCAATGTGATGGAACTCTTGCTGATCAACTTGATAAGCAAATAATGCTCTTCCATCAGGATGATCAAGCTTACGTGATTTTAAAAAACTAGTAATCCAGTTTGAGGGGACTAAGGAGTTAAAACTCCCTTTATTTTTATCAACTACAATATCCATATTCACACTCCTTGGCTATATAAATAGACTATAATAAATAAATACCTAAATACAGTAATACATTTGATATACATCACTTTATTTATTATTAGGCAGTTATTTTTTCTAGTAGGGATAATTCTGATTTTTCAATCAGAACCGCCACTAGAGATTTGTTATTTGTGGTGTTCGGTGCATGATGATCTCCTTAAATAATTAAAGTGATCATATAAGTGAATGTGATTGATAGGGGAATAATACGGTTTATAAGGTGCTTACAGTTTTTTGAAGCAAAATTAAATAAAAAGTAATTTTTTGAATTTCATAATTATATTCGTCTGTTAGGCTTAATATAAAGATAGTCGTTAAATATTAAGCCATTTAAAAGGTTAAGCTTCACTGTTGTTTGATGCCAATACCTTTAAGTTTGTATCAATCACACTGCTAAATATAGTTGTTTTAGGTCATTGAAACTGATTGTTTAAATTATTTGAGTATAGTATTAAGTGATATTCAATTATCTAAGGATATTATGGAAACTAAAACTTATTCAAATTACAGCTTGTTAAACCGCTACACTCTTTCTTAAATAGCCAATCGCTAACAAATTCATAAGTACTACTGCTTGGCTTTTGATTATCTTTACATTTTAACTCTAAAATATCAGCTTTTGGTTTCAGCTTAACTGCCAAGGTACACCGTTGCGGATAAAGTACTTTATATAT
>Ga0209081_1002282_pt1 | contig 11167 bp, 9 predicted proteins | sample GOMGulsemesocosm_4_FD_184636 | JGI IMG/M metagenome (GOLD analysis project Ga0209081, IMG submission 184636) | Methane-oxidizing microbial communities from mesocosms in the Gulf of Mexico - GOM15B Gulf of Mexico (SPAdes) (version 2) | ecosystem: Environmental > Aquatic > Marine > Cold seeps... | reverse complement strand
AGGTGAAAACTACATCGAGACGGTCTGGGGCCGAGGATACGTCCTGCGTGATCCGCAGGAAGACCATATGTCCAATGGCCCACGTCTGGCAGTTGGCGCCTGAATAATTTTGTAGCGGTGCCACCATGCATCGCTACAATTTTCATACAGCAGGAAATCTGAACCAGGTGACTAGAGCATCTGGACCTGACGCGTCGCACATCCTATCACCGTATTAGCAGGTGACAGGAGACGCGCGTGAAGCAGATCGACAAGACCATATCCGTATCTCTTTCTGAACAAGATGCCCGCAAAGACTTGCTGCGTCTGCAAGAACAATTGCGGCTGGCTGATCTCGCCTATCACCAGAAAGATTCGCCGATCTTGTCAGACGCAGACTATGACGCAGCAAAGCTGAGCTATGCCGATCTGTTGGATAGTTTCCCCCAGCTTGCTGCAATAGCCACCGAGGTCGGCAAGGTCGGTGCCCCAGTCTCTTCTGGGTTCACAAAGATTACCCATGTCCAACGGATGCTGTCCCTGGGCAATGCTTTTGTTGACGAAGACGTAGTTGGGTTTGACAGCAGTATCCGCAAATATCTCGGCTTGGCTGCTACCGCTCCGCTTGCCTATTCCGCAGAACCCAAAATTGATGGGCTATCGCTGTCGTTGCGATATGAAAACGGTCATCTGCGCCAAGCAGCTACCCGTGGCGACGGCTCAACTGGTGAGAATGTAACGGCCAACGCGCGAACCATCTTAGATATTCCTCAGCAAATCACCGGCGCTCCGGACGTGCTGGAAGTGCGTGGCGAGGTCTATATGAGTCATGAAGATTTCACAGCGCTGAATATTCGACAGCAAGAACGGGGTGGTAAAACATTTGCCAATCCGCGGAATGCAGCGGCTGGGTCATTGCGCCAACTGGACGCCGAAATCACGCGATCCAGGCCATTGAGGTTCTTCGCCTATAGCTGGGGTGCACTTTCCGCTCCTCTTGGTGTTACCCAAATGGAAGCGATCAAGCGATTGAAGGCGCTTGGGTTTCAAACTAATCCTCTGACCCGTCTTTGCGCCAACCCCACGGAAATGATTGAACACTACCGCAAAATTGAGGTGCAGCGCGCGACTCTTGGCTATGACATCGACGGCGTTGTTTATAAGGCGAACAAACTGGATCTTCAGGACCGTCTAGGTTTTCGCTCAACCACACCCCGATGGGCGATTGCGCATAAATTCCCGGCTGAACTGGCCTGGACGCGGATCGAAACAATCGACATTCAGGTTGGTCGCACAGGGGCTTTAAGCCCAGTCGCGCGTCTTTCACCGGTGACTGTCGGCGGTGTTGTGGTATCCAATGCCACCTTGCACAACGAAGATTATATTGCTGGACGGGATTCAAAAGGCGAAGAAATTCGGAATGGTAAAGACATCAGAATTGGCGATTGGGTACAGGTGTATCGAGCCGGGGATGTGATCCCCAAAGTGGCGGATGTTGACTTGTCCAAACGCCCAGTTGATGCGTTTCCTTTTGCCTTTCCAACTGTTTGCCCTGAATGCAATAGCCCTGCAGAGCGTGAAGATGGGGACTCGGTTCGTTATTGCACGGCGGGAATGATCTGCCCCGCGCAAGCCAAGGAAAAGATGAAACACTTTGTCGCGCGCAAAGCCTTTGATATCGAGGGTTTAGGCGCAAAACAGATAGAGATGTTTTATGATGATGAGCACCTCTCAATTCGGGAACCCGCCGACATTTTCACGTTAGCGATAAGAGATCAGGGGCAATTCACCAAGTTAAAAAACCGAAATGGCTGGGGCGACCAAAGTGCTGCAAAGCTGTTCACGGCAATCGAGGATAAGCGGCGCATAGATTTTGGCCGGATGCTGTTTTCCCTCGGCATTCGACATGTGGGTGAAGCCGCTGCCAAGGATCTGGCACTACATTTCATGAATTGGGAAAACTTCCTGCAAGGCGTAGATGCTGCGCGCTCCGCGGCCGTGGCTTGGCGTAAGGCTGATGAAGCCGAGGACGCGGAGCGTTTGACCGCCAAATCCGAAGGCCGACGTGCTAAAATTAAAGATAGCAGAGATGTGGCTATCGCAGCCTGTGAAGTCTCAGTGGCAGCAACAGCAGCCTGGGAGGATCTCACAGGTATTGATGGGATCGGAGCTTCTGTTGTCCTTTCGCTTACCGATGCCTTTGCCAACAGTGAAGAGCGGGCTGCAATCTTGAGGTTGGCCAACGAGTTGGACATAGTTCCACCGGAGATGCCCTCAAGCGTCAGCCCGGTAGTCGGTAAAACTGTGGTGTTTACAGGGTCTTTCGAAAAGATGACACGCGCTGAGGCCAAAGCGCGTGCAGAGTCTTTGGGTGCTAAAGTTTCTGGATCGGTGTCTAAGAAAACGGACATATTGGTCGCGGGCCCCGGTGCCGGATCCAAAGCGACAAAGGCTGCTGAATTGGGGATTGAGGTCCTCGACGAGGATGGCTGGCTGGCGTTGATTAACCCGGAATGAGCGGTCGCCCCGAAATCTTGTTTCCGCTGTTTGCAGGAGTTGAAACTCTGCAGGGGGTTGGCCCGAAAACAGCGCAGAGCTTTACCCAAATGGGTGTCGTGTCACCGCGTGACTTGTTGTTTACACTGCCTTATTCTATTATTGATCGACGTAGACGCGAGACAATCAAAGGCGTCGATCTGCCTGCCATCGTGACAGTTGAGGTCACAATTGGCCAGCATCGCCCGGCGCGAAACCGTGGTGGTGCCTACCGTATTCATGTCACTGATGCTCAGATGGATTTTCAACTGGTCTTCTTTCATGGCCGCAGCCGCTATCTGGAGGCCCAGGTTCCAGAAGGGGCACGTCGTGTGGTTTCGGGCAGGTTGGAGCTGTTCGATGGATTGGCGCAGATGGTGCACCCAGATCACATGGTGCCGTTAGAGGAAGCGGCGGAGATCCCAGAGTTCGAGCCAGTCTATAACCTGACCCAGGGCATTACCCAGAAAACCATATTTAGGGCGGCTCAAAATGCGATCACTCGGATCCCGGATCTTGCGGAGTGGATTGACCCGGCGCAGGTCAAAAAAGAGACTTGGCCGCAGTGGCAACATGCAATTTTAGAGGCCCATAACCCCAATGGGTTAGAGGACTTGGAGGCCCATTCCCCCACACGGGCGCGGCTGGCATATGACGAGCTGTTTGCGCATCAATTGACTCTTGCGCTGGCTCGGCAGATGGAGCGCAAGGCTCGTGGAATTTCAAGCATTGGCGATGGTCGGTTTCAGGCCAAAGTGCTGGCGGCGCTGCCGTATCAGGCAACCAAAGCACAGAACCGTGCCATTGCCGAAATCACTGTAGACCTCGGATCAGACCAACGGATGAACCGGCTGTTACAGGGGGACGTCGGATCAGGAAAAACATTCGTTGCTTTCATGGCCTTGCTGGTCGTAGTTGAAGCCGGCGGGCAAGGCGTGATGATGGCGCCAACCGAGATTTTGGCGCGTCAACACCTGGAAGGATTACGGCCACTTGCGGAAGATGCCGGGGTTGTGTTGGAGTTGCTGACTGGGCGCGATAAGGGCGCCGAACGCAGGGCCAAACTGGCAGCCTTGGAACGCGGTGACATTCACATCCTGATTGGGACGCATGCCGTTTTTCAGCAGGACGTTGTATTTCACGACCTCCGGCTGGCCATTGTGGACGAACAACATCGGTTTGGTGTGCGTCAGCGCATGGAACTCGCTGAAAAAGGGCAGGGGGCAGACGTTCTGGTGATGACCGCCACACCGATCCCTCGGTCGCTGGCCCTTGCACAGTACGGCGACATGGATGTCTCGGTTCTGGATGAAAAACCACCGGGGCGTAAGCCGATCAAAACGGCTGTGATAAGTACCGAACGAATGGACGAGGTCATTAGCCACTTGCGTGGCGCCATTGATGAAGGCCGACAGTGTTATTGGGTTTGTCCGCTGGTCGAAGAATCCGAAATCATGGATTTGACGGCTGCTGAAGAGCGGTTCAAGCGTTTGCGAGCCGTCCTGGGCGAAGGCATTGTCGGGCTGGTGCATGGACAGATGCCAGCGGCAGAAAAAGACGCTGCAATGGCGGCATTTCAAGCTGGTGAAACGTCGGTCCTTGTCGCCACCACGGTGATTGAAGTCGGCGTAAACGTACCAAATGCCACGATAATGGTCATTGAGCGCGCAGAAATTTTTGGTCTGGCGCAATTGCATCAGTTGCGTGGTCGGGTCGGGCGAGGAAGCGCAGAGTCCACCTGCCTGCTGATGTATCAGGCCCCGCTGAAAGAAGGTGGACGTAAACGTCTAGAAGTATTGCGCGAAACCGAGGATGGGTTCGTCATTTCCGAAACTGATTTGCACATGCGCGGTGCTGGCGACGTGATTGGAACGGCTCAATCCGGTCTGCCCAGGTTCCAAATTGCTGATCTCGAACGCCAGGCCGGATTAATGGCGGTGGCTCAGAGCGATGCGCGGGCCTTGCTGACAGCCGATCCCGGGCTTGAAAGCTCGCGGGGACAGGCTGCGCGTGTACTTTTATGGCTGATGCGGCAAGATCAGGCAATTCGTTTGATTTCAGTGGGTTAGCCAAAATTCGGCTGCAGATCCCACTTTTGTTCTCAAATGTTCTCACAAAGTTCTTTACAGGGCTCGTTTAAAATGAGAACAAAGGGTCAACAAACACCGGAGAGTGTGATCAACAGATCCAAGACAGCCTGGAGGCCCTCGTTATGATTGAACAAATTAGGAACACATTCCAACATTCACCCACGACCCTTTTACAAGATGCAGTGGGTGCTGCCGCGCTGATTGTCATGCTGGTGGTGGCTCTGCATATGCCCGCGCTCGTCTAGGTTCCGAAATTTCGAATTGCGCTCTTGTGCCTGTTGCGCCTGCATCCTGTCCCAATTGATGTTGGGGACTGACTGCCTGTCCTGTTCCCACACCGGATCATGTCCCGTGATCCACTGGTAGCAACCGGATCCCGCATAAGAGAGCGATCTTGCCGCCGCCATTTGCCCAAATGTGCGGCGGCCTTTTTAGTTGGAAAATCCCAAGCGAAGCCCGCCCCATTGGCGGTTTTTGACGAGGATCGGCACAGACAGATCCTTCATCATCACAAATTTCCCTCCGCCCATGTCCCGACGATAAACTTGCATCAAGAACGGTTGGGCATTGCGGCCCGCCTTGAGACCGACACGGTCATCGAAAATACGCCGGTTGCGGCAATTGGCGGTATTCCAGATCGGATCTTCCCGTTGAGGTTGCGAGAAATTCTTGTTGTGGGTCGGCAGGTAGCCGTTCACATCTACCGCCGCACAAAATGCAACCCGTGTGTCAAACTCCAGAGCGGCCTCAAACAGCGGCGACAGCAAATGATCCGTTAGACTGGTAAAGCGGGTCATCACTTGTTGTGGGTTGGTATTTGGGATTGGCTGGTAACGCCGATCAAACAGATCTTGCGGGGAAATTTTACCCAACTCAACAGCCTGTTCAAAAATCTGACCGACGTTCTGTGCGACCGACGTGGCATAGGCGATGAACCGTCCATCAGCGGATCGTCCACCTAATGCGACGGTTCCCTGGACCAGACTCTCCGAGGATGTGATTAGATTTTCAACGCGACCATGAGTCTGTTGGATTCCGGCGGAGGTTTCCTCAACGGATCTGCCAATTTTTTGGATGCTGGGAGCAAAGTCTTCAACCGACTCTTTTACGACCATTGCTTCGGTCAGAATGCGGTCAGTCTCAGTATTGACGCTTTGGGCATTGCGTTCAATCTCGACCAATGAGTCATCAGTGGTGCGGGCCTGATCCAAGACAACTGTGGCTGACTTGGACATAGCTTCGGTTTCTACACGCAATTCCTGGATCCATTTCGCAAGGGCTAGAATATTGGTGTTGATCTCGGCGGCGGCGCGTTCCGTTTTGTGCGACAGATCGTTGATGGCTTCGGCCACAACCGCAAAGCCGCGTCCGGCATCTCCAGCGCGTCCGGCTTCGATCTTGGCGTTGATGGCCAGAATATTGACTTGGGTGGCAATCGAAGAGATGCGATCATTGTCAGCACGCATTGCTTCGACGGTCTGCTCGACGCCAGAACTGCGGGCATTCAGAACTTGCACCCATTCCGCCATGGACTGACTGTGCTGCCCACTGTCACGGACTATAGATACAGATTTTTGTACGGTTTCCAGTGTCTTCTGGGTTGAACCTGATACCGTTTGAATGGTCTCCAGTACACTGGCGTTGGAATCTATAACGCGTAGCGCGCCGTTCTGCATGGCCTTTAACGCCTGCAGCTGGTCGCGAGATTTTTTCTCGATTGCGTCGAGAAAACCAGCGATGTCAACGATTTCAAACCCCAATTGAGAGGAGGTCTGAGCCAAGCTATCCATGCTTTTGTCCGCGTCTTTGGACGTTGGGAATTTATGAACCTGTTGCATGTGATACCCATTTACTGATGGCACATGGGTAAACCGAAGATGCTTAAAAGTTGTTAAGCATAATCTTTCCGTGAAATCTGCTGCATGGCTTCCAGGGTTGCCTCAAGGGTTAGCAAGATTGAAGCGTGGCGGTTTTTGAACGCGCGCGCGGGTATCAAGACCTCCAAGCCGTCAAACGGCGGCTCTGGAATCGGTCCGTCATTTGTCAGCATCAGTTTCAACTGATTTCGGGCCTGTTCGATATCGTCGATGGTGCATCCCAGTACCGCTGCACCAACCACCGAGGCTGAGGCTTGGCCAAGTGCACAGGCCTTAACATCCTGACCAAATTCGGAAATTTTTCCATCGGATAGGCGCAGGTCAATGGTGACGGTAGATCCGCACAGCGGCGCGCGTTTTTTGACCGTGGCATCTGGCGCATCTAGACGGTCCAAATGCGGAATATCCGCAGCCAACGCCAATATCCGTGAGGAGTAGAGTTTTATCAGATCATTTTCGCTGGACATAAGTATCCCTTGGGCTTTCCCTGGCTTGACGTTCACAATACATAGGGTGCCAATATCCAGATGCAAAAGGTTTTTGCCATGTTATTTGATCCAAATAGTCTCGTCTACAATGACGCCGGTCTAATCCCCTGTATTGCGCAGGACGTTGACAGTGGTGAGGTGTTGATGATGGCTTGGATGAATTCTGAATCCGTTGCCCGGACACTCGATAGCGGCAAGGTGACCTATTGGTCGCGGTCACGCCAGTCTTTCTGGGTAAAGGGTGAAAGCTCGGGGCATGTACAAGAATTGGTAGATCTTCGGGTGGACTGTGACCGCGATTGCCTGTTGGCCGTTGTACGCCAGACTGGCCCAGCCTGCCACACCAACCGGCGCAGTTGTTTCTATACGTCTGTGCGGGATGGCGAAGAAGTTGAACTGATGAAGCCCATGGAGCTGTGACGACAGACGATGGGTCCTGATTCAGTTTAGACCTACCATTTTGCGGATGTCTAACGGAGTGAAGCCTTCTTCGCGGTATTTGGCTATCGACCGGGCGTCATCGCGTTTGGCAAGGCGTTTACCGGTGTCGTCGCGGATTAGTTTGTGGTGATGGTAGGTTGGGGTGGGCAGGCCAAGCAGGTTTTGCAGAATAACATGAATTTTTGTTGCCTCGAACAGATCCTGTCCACGCACCACATGCGTCACGCCTTGGGCCGCGTCATCTAAAACCACAGACAGATGGTAAGATGTTCCCATATCGCGACGGGACAAAACGATGTCGCCGATCGTTTCAATGACGTCTTGGAAAGAGAATTCGATCCTGCCCGTTTCACCGTTTGGTCCACTGCCTGTTTCAGTGAACCCGGAAATCCAATTTCCACGGGGTTGCAAGCTGGCAATGCGGTGATCAAATTCCGCGGAAGTTTCGCAGGCACGCTCCATATCTAACCGAAGGACCGTGTTAGTGGGCACATCGTCCTGTTCAGCTAATCGCTGATAGTAGTCCGACTTGCTGCCTTTGCAGGTTTGAGGGTAAATTATTCCGTCCGGCCCCAGCAATGGCGCGCCTTCTTGCGGGGCTGAAGCAGCGGTTTCAATGTCACGCCGTGTGCAGGTACAGGGATACAGCACGCCAGATGCCCACAAGTATTCGAGGGCAGATTTGTATCTATCTATCTGGTCGGATTGACGCATGACAGGAGTAAGCCACCAAAGACCAAGCCATGCTAAATCATCGTAAATTTGTGCTTCCCATTGGTCGCGCGCGCGGGATCTGTCTATATCTTCAATCCGAAGCAAGAAATCACCGCCGTTGGCCAAAGCCATGTCATAGGCGAGCATAGCGGAATAGGCGTGCCCTAAGTGCAGCGGGCCAGTAGGCGATGGGGCAAAGCGGGTGATGAAAGTCACGTCACATTTGCCCCATGTAACATTAGACTGAGGCCTCAAGCCATTCATCCCAAACGGATTTAGCACGATCGGTGTACGCCTTGTAGCGGTCTTTGCGACCTCTACGCCCGCCTTTAAGGCCTTCCACCGGTCGGAACAGTCCAAAGTTAACGTTCATGGGCTGAAAAGTCTTGGCCTCGGCGCCGCCAGTGATGTGATGAACAAGTGCGCCCATGGCGCTATCTTGCGGCACCTCAGGTAGATCCCGGTTCAGGATTTCAGCGGCCGCCAAGCGTCCCGCCAGCAGCCCCATTGCTGCACTTTCGACGTAACCCTCGACGCCAGTGATCTGGCCGGCAAAGCGGATATGGGGCCGCGATTTAAGCCGCATCTGGCCGTCCAACAAGGTTGGTGAATTCAGGAAAGTGTTTCGATGAATTCCGCCAAGGCGGGCAAACTGAGCATTTTCCAACCCCGGGATCATTCGCAGGACTTGCGTCTGTGCACCGTATTTCATCTTAGTTTGAAAACCGACGATGTTGAACAGAGTTGCCAGTTTGTTGTCGCGGCGCAGCTGTACTACGGCATAGGCCTTTTCTTCGGGCTTATGGCTATTGGTCAGGCCGACCGGTTTCATTGGGCCAAACCTCAATGTCTCACGGCCACGCTCGGCCATGACTTCGATTGGCAGGCAACCATCGAAATATCCGGCGGTCTCGCCTTCGTGAAACTCGGTTTTCTCGGCCGCCAGGAGAGCGTCGATAAACGCTTCGTACTGGTCTTTGGTCATTGGGCAGTTCAGGTAGGCGGTGCGCTCTTCCTCGGTCTCGCCTTTATCATAACGTGACTGCATCCAAGCCTGCGACATGTCGATGCTGTCAGCATAGAGGATCGGCGCGATCGCGTCGAAGAAGGCCAGGGCCTCGGCGCCAGTCTCTGCCTGAATGGATTGGCCCAGGGCCGAGGAGGTCAGTGGCCCGGTAGCGAAGATCCAGTGGCCGTCATCGGGCAGATCGGTGATTTCATCATATGACACCGAAATATTGGGGTGGCTTGTCAGGCTGTCGGTGACGGATTGGGCAAAAGGTTCGCGGTCTACAGCCAGAGCACCGCCGGCGGGCAGGCGGTGTTTATCCGCGGTGGCCATAATTATCCCACCCGCAGCCCGCATTTCCCAATGCAGCAAACCAACCGCGTTTTGCTCGTCATCATCCGACCGAAATGAATTGGAGCAAACCATCTCGCCCAGATTGCCGGTTTGATGGGCAAAGGTTTTCACTTTGGGGCGCATTTCGTGGATTACCACTTGGACGCCCATGTTCGCTGCCTGCCAGGCCGCTTCGGACCCGGCCATGCCGCCGCCCACGATATGCAATGTTTGTGTCATAGTTGCGACATAGGGCAGGGCGCAGGTTGGTGCAATATGGGGCATAAAGAATAGCACCGATAGCTACGACATGATGGTGCCAAGAATGGCCTAAGCCGTTACAGTGTTGCGGTATATTCGGAGGGGAAATTTGGGGTCGCCGCTGCAGGAATGTCGAACCGGGGAGAGATCCGGTTTGGAGGGACCTTCCACAGGCGGCGACCCAAATTGTGACCGGGCTATTTGCCCTGCCCAATCCTTGCCATGTTCTTGCCTTCTTTGAAAGGCCCGATATGGAAACAATACCCACCAAATCGTAAACAAAGACTAAAATTTTCCGGGAATTCTAATCTTTTTTCCAGTTTGGTGGTCTTTTTTCGGCAAATGCTGCCATGCCTTCGATGGTGTCACGGTACAGAAGGTTCTCGACAATCACCTCGCTGGTATAGGCATAGGCCTGATCCAGAGGCATTTGCAGCTGTTGGTAGAAGGCCTGCTTACCAATCTTGACCACTGCACCTAACTTTCCAGCGATTGTATTGGCCAGTTTCATGGTTTCGGCTTCCAGCTCGGCGACGGGAACTGCGTGATTGATCAACCCCAGTTCGGCGGCGCGAGGAGCGGACATAAAATTTCCGGTCGTCAGCAATTCAAGAGCGTGTTTGCGGGGGATGTTTCGCGACAAGGCCACCATAGGTGTTGAACAAAACAGGCCAATATTCACACCGTTGACGCCAAATTTTGTGTCCTCTGCCGCGATAGCCAAATCGCAAGAGGCGACCAGCTGACATCCTGCGGCCGTGGCTATGCCATGTACCTGTGCAATCACCACTTGCGGCAGATCTTGCAATCCTGTCATTACAGACGTGCAGCGTGCAAACAGATCCTGATAATAACTTTTGCCACCATCCGCTGAGGACCGGGCAGCATTCATTTGTTTAATGTCATGGCCGGCGCAAAAACCTTTACCGGCTCCTGAAAGGATGACCACTTTAATAGCGGTGTCATTGTGCAGGGATTCGATTTGCACTTGTAGCGCTGCCAACATCTCGTCGGACAATGCGTTCAGCTTCTGCGGCATGTCCATTGTTAGGTGGGCGATTGCGCCTGTGTCGTGACGTTTCAAAATTGTCATCTTGCTCTCCTTGTCGTGCTTGCCCAACCTTAGGCAGCACCGAGGTAGGAGAAAAGCATGGCATTGCAGATGGACGCGGCGGAATTGATGGAATTTCTGGACGAAGTGTTCCCGCAGGTGCGGGATGAATTTGCTGTTGAGGCCTTGTCCGAGGGTGAGATCATGATGCGATTGCGAATTCAGGACAAGCATCTGCGCCCCGGTGGAACTGTATCCGGTCCATCGATGTTTGCACTGGCTGACTGTGCGGCTTACGCAATGGTGCTGGCCAGGATCGGTCGACAGGCGTTGGCGGTTACCACCAATTGCTCGATGGATTTCATGCGCAAGCCTGCGTCGGGGGTTGA
>Ga0209081_1002279_pt1 | contig 11196 bp, 4 predicted proteins | sample GOMGulsemesocosm_4_FD_184636 | JGI IMG/M metagenome (GOLD analysis project Ga0209081, IMG submission 184636) | Methane-oxidizing microbial communities from mesocosms in the Gulf of Mexico - GOM15B Gulf of Mexico (SPAdes) (version 2) | ecosystem: Environmental > Aquatic > Marine > Cold seeps... | reverse complement strand
TGAGCTTCCTACATCATCTACATCATCTACATCATCTACATCATCTACAATATTTTCAGTTTTTTTACTGTCTAAAGGCAATGTAAACCAAAATTCACAGCCATAACCTACTTCACTGTTTACACCTATTTCACCCTGTAATTTTTCAACAATACTTTTACATAAACTTAAACCTATTCCTGTGCCTTCAATCGCGGTCTTTTCCGCTCCCAAACGATTAAAAGGAATAAATAAACTCTTTTGTTTTTCTTCGCTAATTCCCGGCCCTGTATCTTTAATTGAGATAAACATTTGAGATGCCTTTTTAGTTATTTCAATGTTTATCAAGCCATTTTCATGGTTGTACTTTATAGCATTAGATAGCAGATTTAACATCACCTGCTTGGCCCGAGTATAATCAGCAATAACTAGCTCATTTACACAATTATTTTGTAAATTAATAGTTACGCCTCTCTTCCTAGCCATCTCATTGATATAAGGAAGCACTTCATCAAAAATATCTTGCAGGACAACAGGTTCAAACGATACATTCATCTTCCCTGCTTCTACTGCTGATAAATCAAGAATATCGTTAATTAACTCTAATAAATGCCTTCCCCCCTTATGAATTAACTCAACTGATTCTCTTTGTACAGTACTTAAAGGTTCGTCATCATCAAGTTCAAGTATTTGGGAAAAACCAATAATTGAATTAAGCGGGGTACGAAGCTCATGACTCATATTGGATAAAAACTGGGATTTAGCTTTATTGGCTTCCTCTGCAATATGTTTAGCTTTCAAAATCTCAAATTCAGATATTTTCCTACTAGTTGTGATGGTCCCTACCCCTTGAAACTCGACTACCTCTCTATTATCAGAAAAAATCCCCCGAGTTGTCCAGGCTTGCCATTCTTCACTATTATCTAAGTAAACAACTTGATCTTCATGCTGTTGAGTTGGCTGTTCATAGCTAATGCTCTGATGTGTTTTTTTAAACCAGTCAATTATTTCATCAGGTAATAACGTTAAAAGATTTGTTCCTAATAAATCTTCACGATCTTTATAAAAATATTCACAATAAGCTTTATTTACAAATGTCAAAATAAAGTCTTTGTTATAGCGACAGATCAAATTATCCTGATCATCAACAACCGATAAATAAAGTTTCTCACTTTGGTCTAACTCTTTTTTGGCTTGTTCAACCTGTTTTTTATCGCTGAGATCTTCAACAAAGCCTATAAATTCATGATGGTCTTGTAGGTTAATTTCCTTCACCCGTAGATTCATCGGAAAAATAGAGCCATCTTTCTTTTGTCCCACCACTTCTCTTTCAAGGTCTATAATTTTCTTAGACCCTGTTGTTAAATAATTGGCTATAAAACTATCATGCTTATCCTTATAAGGATTAGGCATTAATATTTTTATATTCTTTGCCATCACTTCATTCTTGTTAAACCCAAACAATATTTCAGCTGCATGATTAAAAACCGTAATACAGCCTTTGGGGTTAATAGAGATCATCACCGCTTGCGTCGTATTGAGAATAGATTCGTGTAAATGTTTATGTGCTAATAATGTAACTGCCTGTTCACTGATCGCCTGTTTATTTTTTTCAGCTTGCTGAGCGCTATGTTCAAGATTGATATTATTTTCGTGCAGTTGTTTGAACATTGTTTTAACAACACCTAATGCGGGACAGAGCACTTTTCGGGTACTCACCATCAGACTTATTAAAATAAGCAACGTGCCCATCCATGAGTACCATAAAAACTCAACCACTCTTTGTTCTGTTATCTGCTCAGTTATTAAGGTGGTTTGATCCATTAATTTGAGCGTTTTCTCTTCTTCAGCCAGATAAAGTTCAATGGTATCCCTTAATTTTGAAATATTAACTGTTGTACTATCTAAGATTTTTAATGTCTGATTAACCATTTCCCCCAATGTTTCAATCGACTCATTGCTTTTCTTGAGTAGCTCATCCCTTTTATCAAAGACCTGATGATCAATTAATAATTGCTGATAATCTTTTATTTGCGCCATATCTTTGGTGATGGACGCGATATACCAGTGCTTTCTGATTTCATTATTTTCAGCATATAAGATTTGCAACAAATGCTTAGCAATACGCTGGCTTAACATCCGCTGTTTTCCCGCTTCATTAGTTAAAGAAGCACCTTTCTGAGATGAAATGGTTTCATAGCTTACATAGCTCTGCAATAAAATAGCCACAGAAGCAATCACTATCACGGTAGTGAAAAATGATTTTCGTATAATCGTTGCAGGGGTTTTTGAAATACTTTTCATATAGAAAATAATCTATCGGTTTTATTGACAATCCATAACAAGGCAAGAGATATCATCTTGTTCTATATTTGAGTCGACATGCTGTTTAATGCCCTCTTTAATCCCCTGAATACGTTTTCCAACTTGCGTATTTAATAAGATATCTTGTAATTTTTGATCACCTAAAATACTTCCTTTTTCATTAATAACATCAGTTACCCCATCAGAATGTAAGATCAACTCACTTTTTTCTATCCAATTCCAAGTATCGTAGGAATCGTCAAATTCATGATCATTTAAGACACCACAAAAAATATGTTTAGAAGGAAATGAATGTGTTATTTCACTGTTACGGTTTAAAACCATAACGGGAGGTAAACCACCATTCCATATTTCAACTGTTTTTGTCGAAGTATCAACCTTACCTACCGCTAAAGCAACAAAGTGCCCTGTTGGCAATTCCTTGTTTAACCTAGCATTTATTTCTCTAACAATCGCTGAAATTGACCGTCTTTTCTGACCCATTGCCTGAAAAACTTGATTAACAACGATTGTTGCAAGAGCAGCGGATAAGCCATGGCCCGTTGCATCAGCCAACATAAAATACAATTGATTATCAGAAATGCGTTTAGCAGAAATCAAATCACCACTAAACTTGTTTGAGGGTTGAACCCAATAATCCAGTTGTGCATCATTTAGATCATTTTTTACAATTAATTTTTCAAAAATTGTACAGGCAAAATCCTGCTCAATTTCATTTTTTTGTTGATATTGTAGCAATGACTTTTTATGCTGAAACAATTCATTTTGCATCGTTATTATGCGATGTATTGCCAATATCTTGGATTTAAGAACAACAACATTTAAGGGTTTAGTAATATAATCATCAGCACCCGCCTCAAGTCCTTTTACGATATCTTTTTCAGCTGCTGATGCACTGATAACTATAATTTGCACCCATTTTTCTGTTTGAATAGATCGAATTTTTCTGATTGCTTCAATACCATCCATATCAGGCATTACAATATCCATAAGAATTAAATCAGGTTGCTGTTGTTTATAAACACTGACTGCTTGTCGCCCATTTTCTGCTAACAGAATTTGATGCCCTTTTTTTTCTAGTACCCTGTTTAACAAAACACGATTATCTGGTTGGTCATCAGCTATGAGAATTTTCATTTTTGTAACCTATTAATTAAAATATTTCAATATCATTAATCACTTCTGTATTATCTTGTTCCTCTTTAACATCCTTATAAAAAACCACTTTATTTCTACCATGTTCTTTAGCGTAATAAAGAGCTTTATCCGCTCTATCTAAAAGGGTTGTTGGAATTACATTGGTTCCAATATGCTCTACACCAATACTAACAGTCACTTTACCAACGGTTGGAAAGTCATAAGATGCAATTAACTCTCTAAAATCATAAAATACTTTTTCTGCATTTTCCCGACTAACCAAGTTTAAAATCACCACAAACTCTTCGCCTCCAAAACGAAATAAGAAATCGTTATAACGAAATTTCTTTTCCATCAATTGACTAAAAATCAACAATACTTCATCACCATATAGGTGACCAAAGGTATCATTAACTTGCTTAAAATGATCAATATCGAGCATAGCTATCCATGAGTTCTTTTCTTGCATTTGAGACTCTTTAAAGTAACAACATACTTGAATAAGTCTTGAACCGAATGATTGACGATTTGGTAACTTCGTCAAAACATCTCTTTCTTTCGTGTCATGTAAGAAAACTTGATTATGATAAATTATAAGTAGATTTTTAATGATAGAGAGTGTTTCATGCCGTATCTTGCCATAGATTACTATCGCTCTATCGGGACCAATTGTCCCTTTTATTGGCAACAAAAACTGATCAGGGTTGGGAGATTTAATTTCAACATCTAAAACTTTTTCAAATGTTTTTAACCAATCAAAACTTTCTTCTTTCTCTACTTCAAAACTCAAAGGAAACCGGCGTACTAGTTGACTTGTAACTTGATCTGAAGGGCTTGTTTTTCGGTGTTTTCCACCATATACTTCAAAAACATCAACTTGTTTAACCCCAGATAATGCATTAAGGATCGTTATAAAAGTATATGTAAGATTATGATAGCTTTCTTGTTCAGTTAACAGAATGGACCAATCAAAAACTTGTTGAATTACTATTTTTTTCATGAATTAAATGCTAAGCCTTACATGTATCAACTAAGTCTTTTAATTTTCTCGCTAATTTAGTTAGTCCCTCTGTATAAAACAGATAGATACCATAGGAATGTACATCCCTATCATTTCATTAGATAAGAGAAATTTTCCAAGCGATGTTCAATGTTATTCATATCTCAGAGTTTGAGATAATTGAAGAATCAGATAATAGACACAGATACACTAGCAACGCCACATCCTTTCAATATCTTGGTTTTAATTGTGAAGTTCATTAACCATAGAAAATATGTAGAATTACAGAGATTAAATTCCCTTTACACATTGAGAATGTAGTATTGCTTTTTAAGCGTCTAAAATAAATACACGGGGGTTGGGTGCATTAGGGCTTTAAATACTATTATAGAATAGCAGGATAATTACACTTTGTAAGTAATTACCGAATAAACCATACTTTTTATGATATTTTACTTAATTGAAGGGTAAAAGTTACTCTGTATTCAATCGAAGAATATTTATCTCTTTATTAAAATGGCTCTATCCGATAATTATTTATTAGAAATAATTTCATTAGCTAAGTCAGAAATTTTACGTCGAGATGAACGAGAAAGCGTTCGGAGCTTTTCAAATGCCTGTTGTTGATTTAAATTGTATTCTTTCATCAACAGACCTGTTGCAATGCAAGCATCTTGACTTTGAGTCAGTGCTATATTCAAGTGTTTATTCTGCTCTTTAAGAGATTTAATCTCTTTGGCTTTTTCAAAAACAGATTCAATCGTCAGTTTAATTTGCTCTAGAGTGCATGGCTTAACTAAATAGTTCATACAACCACTGGAAACAGCTCGGCTTACAATTTCTTCATCAGAAAAAGCCGATAAAAAAATTACCGGTATGCCCTTGCTTTCTATTAATTGCTTGGCTATCTCTGTTCCACATTCTCCTGGGATACGGATATCCAGAATAGCCATATCAATTGCAACTGAACCAACTATATCAAGAGCTTCCAATCCATTTTTTGCAGTAAACGTTTGGTACCCTGACAATTTAAGCCCTCTTGCCATAGAGCTTAAAACGAGAATATCATCATCAACCAAAAGAATTGATTTTTTCATTTTATAAAAACAACCATGTACTAAGAACAGAAACAAGACGAGGGTAAGACCCAAATATACGGGCAATATAAAACATCTTATCGTTTCCGTAAAGGGAAACTATCCTGACATTCAATAAATTTATTACACTCCTAACGTAAGCTAAAGATTACATGCAATGGGAAGTTACTTCAACTCCATTTCTGCAACAACCCTAGAATCAATGTTATTGATTTGTAAAGTCACATTTTCTGGCATTAACATTTTAACCAGCTCGAGCCCTGTGCCCAAAAACATATTATTTTCAAAATCAAAACCTTTTGGAAGCTGAGCATCCTTATTTTCAATTTTAACAATCGCTTTTTTATCATCAATACTCACTGACACTATAATAACTGCAGATGATTCTGAACTATGCTTGATAGCATTCATTAGCAACTCATTAATGATTAATGATATAGGAACTGCTTGCTCCTCTACTAATAAAAGGTCTTTTTTCACGGGGAAATTTTCAACTATATTTTGGCTTTTTTCTATAAAAACCTGTTGAAAAAATTTAACTGATGCTTTAATTAAGTCACATAAATATATTTCACCATTATCATTACCACTTTGAATTCCATATGTTAATGCTAAAGAGCTAATTTGCATCCGGCTCTTTTCAAGTATATCTTTAACCTCAGGATGCTCAAGTTCTTGATTCTCGATAAGCCCCATTACTCCCTGTAAGTGGTTCTTAATCCTATGATGCACCTCTCTTATTAATGCTTTTTTTTGTTTCCTTTCTTGCTCTAAAAGTAGAGCATTCTCTTTAATTTTGCTAGTGACATCAACCACAAGACATAAATATTGTTTCAATTGACCACTTGTTTTAAAGACGGGCTTCAAAAACACCTGAGTATATATAAGCTGGGAGTTCTTGTTTTTCATCGTCAATGAAAAACCTTCACCTTGAGTAGTTGAGTGAAAATTAAACCAACTTTTAGCATCAATATTAGCCAACAACAAATAACTAAAATGCTTATTAATCAAATCGTCATAAATATATCCAGTAACACGACAAATGAATTGATTGACTGATAAAATGATCCCCTCTGATGAGACCCCAATAACACCAATTAAATCAGATTCTATAAATGTATTAAGGGACTGTTGTTTATTTCCTAACAACTCCATCGTTTGTTTTAACTCAGTTTCATCCGTTCCTGAGCTCATAATTAAAACATCTTCACTAAAGTCTGATCTTATAATGGTATTTCGCCAAGCAATATGCCTTATATTTTCTTGTCTTGTTATTATTTGATTTTCAAAAAATTCAGGGAAATTTTCTTTATTTTTAACACAAGAATAAAATTCTTCTTGAACTAATTCTCGGCAAGATAGTGGTAGGCATTTTTGAAACCAATTCTCACCTAACAGTTCATTTTCTGAGTAGCCTAGAACCTCCTGCCCTTTCTTGTTAATCAACAAAATTGTTCCTGCTCCATCCATGACTAATAAAATAACATTAGCAACATCCAAATACTTCTGAGCCCTATCTCTTTCAAATTCAAGCCTTTTATTAACTTTATCGAGCACCACCGTTTTTTCAGCGACAACGTGCTCCAATTCCTTATTAGATAAAATTAATTTATTTTGAACCTGTTTATTTAAAGTTATATCTTGAACAGTTCCCATCATTCTGACGGGGTTTCCTGTTTGATCAAAAGTTACTACTCCTTTTTCCTGAACATATACAATGTTTCCCACTGAATTTAAAATACGATGCTCAATATCATAATCCTTTTCGTTTTTTAAGGCCGCATTCACTGCATCAGTAACAAAATCTCTATCTTCCGGATGAACTCGTGATAAAAATTGCTCATATGTCAGCTCACCTTCAGACCTAGACATGTCAAAAATATTATAGATCTCTTTTGACCAACTAATTTGAGTGGTTTGTATATCCCATTCCCAATATCCTATACCCGTAATTTTATTAATTTCAGTTAGCTTCAGAACATTGATCTGATTTTTATCTGCCAATGCATGAAACCGAACAAAATATTGCACAATTAAAGCGATAAAAACTGATATAAATAAGATTATTACTATGCCAAGCACGGTTAAATGATCAAAGTTTGAGAGAAAATGTGGATATTGACCACTAACTGAGTAGTTCAGGGTCCATTGCTGCTGAGCAATATTAAAAGGCTTGTTTAAAATTATTATTTCTGGCGTCCCAGTCACATTGATACCAGAGGTATATTTTCGGCCAAAGCCTGAAATTTTCTCATCAAGAGATACCCTTATATATGTTGAGGAAAGCCCTGACATAGCATTCGACAATGCATTCAGCATATTTATTTTTATGATAAATACAGGTTGATCAGCTGTGAAAAATTTATTAGGTAAAATATAGAGATGATATTGAAAAAAATGTTTCCTATCTAACTCATTAATAACAAGGTGATATTTTGTTAACTTGCTCGATAAAGTTTTTATACAGCTTGTATCTTTCTTAATATTTATTACTGAACAGACTTCTCCATATTCAGAGACCAACTCATCAAGATTTCTATAATAATTACTCCATATTATTACATTATTAAGAGATTGATCATTGCTTGCTAGCTTTTTTTGTTCAAGTCTATTGTCTATCACCTGTTGTATATAACTATGGTTCCCAGAAAGTAGGTTTTCAATAGTATGTGAATGCTCTTCTGTGATAGAGGAAAAGCCGCTAAGTAATTTCTGCTCTTTTTTTTGTGACTGGTCATTAACGAAAAGATACGCACTATATCCCCCTATTAAAAACATTAATACAGGAAGCAAATAGTTTTTAACATATATCTTCATTCAATAAACTCACAGGGCCTTTACTTAATATTACATCCATTCTTTGTAGTGTGAATCACACTTTGAATATTACCGACTAAACCAAATGATGTGGGCTAGTTAAAAATTCAGTAAATATTGTGTGACATTAACTTTATTAGAATTTTTTAGGCAGTTTCAAAAAATCATTTACAGCTAATTTATTATTTTAAACAGTATTCTTCAATGATTTTGTGCATATCTGGTAAATGAAAAGGTTTGCTTAAATAATGATTGAATCCAGCTTCAATACCTTTATTTATACTTGTTTTTGTTGCTTCAGCACTAACTGCAACTATAGGGGTAGATTTGGTTTTATTATTTGCTCTTAATGCTTTCAGAGCTTCTATTCCATTAATACCAGGTAAATTAATATCCATAAGAATTAATGAGATTTCTTTGTCACAAACAATACTAATACCTAATTCTGCGGTATGTGCTGTAATCAGACTAATTCCAGAATAACGGTTAACAATTCTTTCCATTAAATGTACGTTAGCAGGATTGTCTTCAATATAAAGAATAGTGCCTAAAATATCATTTTTGCTTTGTTTTCCTTCATCAACGACTGTAACAGCTTGATGAATTTTGTTCTCAGTTGATATTGGTATTTCAGCCCAAAATGAGGAACCTAACGCTTCTTCACTTTTAAAGCCAATAGTCCCGTGCATTTTTTCCATCAATTCTTTACAAACAACCAATCCTATTCCTGTTCCCTCTATATCGGAGTTTTCTGCACCGAGACGTTCAAAGGGGGAGAATAACTTACTTTGTTTTTCTTTAGTTATACCTGCCCCTGTATCCCTAATGATAATTTGTAGTTTGTCTTTTTCAACTAATTCACAATGGACTGTAACAGAACCCTTTTTTACATTATATTTAATAGCATTAGATAATAGGTTTAAAATAACCTGCTTTATACGCGTATAGTCCGCCAATATGTATAAGCTAGCCTCAGGTCTATTTTGTTGTTTAACATTTATCTCATATGTTTCTGCAAAAGGTTTTATTAATGAAATACATTCATCTAAGATATCTCTAAGTACTAGCGGTTCAATTGATAAATCTATATTTCCTGATTCAATTTTACTTAAATCAAGAATATCATTAATTAAAGTCAGCAAATGTTTCCCTGATTTCGTAATATAGTTAACACTATCTACCTGATCAATTGTTAAGGGCTCAGATGGATCATCAGCCATCAGTTGACTAAAGCCCAAAATAGCATTTAAAGGTGTTCTTAATTCATGGCTCATTGATGAAAGAAATTCAGATTTAGCTTTGTTTGCTTTTTCTGCCTCTTCTTTTGCGTTTTTAAGCTTCAGTTCCTGTAATTTGCTTTCCGTAATATCACGCCAAACACAAAACAATGCATGTTTTCCTAAGTAAGGGATTCTTGTAAGACTAACCTCAACATCAAAAACTTCTCCATTTTTCTTTTCATGAATCCACTCAAAACGGTGATAGCCCATATCATAAGCGATTGCTATCATTTCATTAGCTTTTATAAATGACGATTGCTCATCATATTGATATTTAGGGGATAACTCCGATGGGTGCTTATCTTTTACTTCATCAGAACCGTCATAACCAAGGATTTTTACAGCTGCATTATTAGCAAGTACAAATTGTTCACCACTGATTATCCACATAGGGTCTTCAGATAATTCAAATAAACATCTATATTTTTCTTCACTCTCTCGCAACGCATTTTCAGCCTCTTTACGAAGATGAATATCCTGTATCACACCAATCATTTTTATTGGGGTACCTTTATCGTCACGAACAACGTCTCCTGTTTCCTGTACCCAACGAATTTGTCCACCTGGCCAAACAACTCGATGTTCTAAATTGTAATCGGTTCCATTCTCGATACAGTCATTAATAGCGGATAACACCATCTGCTGATCATCAGGAAATATTGCAGCGACAAAGTTCTCATATTTCGTTTCTAAATTTCCAACTGAATAGCCAAATAATGGTGCAACTGTTTCCGACCAATAAAGTGTCCCCATTTGAATATTCCAATCCCAAACACCATCCCTGCTCCCTTTCAGTGCTAATTGCCAGCGTTCTTCATTTTCTCTCAGTGTTTTTGATTTCTCACTAACTTTTCTTATTACGAAATAAGAAATTAAACAACTAATTAGGATAATGACAGACATTAATCCATATAATGTCTGCATGCTCTGTTTTTGTTGGACAGAACTATTCGTAACAAATTCGTCAGCTTTATTGTGAGCAAATTGTATTAACCCATCAATTTCATTTGTTAAGGTCTCAACATACCTTGCTCCCTTACCCTTAGTGATTGAAGCTGCTTCATCATTTTTCCCCTCTCGCATAAACTGAATCACTTCAGATCGAATGGGCTTCCAATTGGAAAACAACTGATAAACCTTTTCAATTCTGTCTTGTTCACCAAGAAAGCGTAATTTTATTAAATCAAAATGTTTGTAGACTTTAGTTTCATAGCTATCAACTAATAATATGGCAACTTCCAGTTCTTTTGTATTTTTTGCTAGGGCAACGTCTTTCATATATCTATGCATCGCAATAATATCTGAATTAGCTTCTAGTACTTTATTACTAACGGTGAAAGGGTGTTGATGCAGTTTTTTGGTTAAATCCGCCATTGAATTAACAACTTGAATTGCACCAACCTGCACAAGAACTATCATGCCTATTAAGGTGATAAATCCTGCTACCAACAACCTAGTTGTTCGTCTATCCATAGGTATTTTTAACCGGTAGCTGAACAACAAATGTAGCACCGTTTTCTCTACCCTTCTTTGCCCATATCTGGCCTTTATGAGCTCTAAC
>Ga0209081_1002278_pt1 | contig 11201 bp, 11 predicted proteins | sample GOMGulsemesocosm_4_FD_184636 | JGI IMG/M metagenome (GOLD analysis project Ga0209081, IMG submission 184636) | Methane-oxidizing microbial communities from mesocosms in the Gulf of Mexico - GOM15B Gulf of Mexico (SPAdes) (version 2) | ecosystem: Environmental > Aquatic > Marine > Cold seeps... | reverse complement strand
ACATACGCCATAACAAGAAGAAAAAAGAGAGTTATTGCCATGTTGTTAAGCAAGGCTCAAAAGGTGGGCGCGTTAGAAAAATCACTCTATTAGAAAAGGGTCAGGCAGAATTTGTTGAGCAACTTAAATCGAGATTATATTGTCGTAAAAGAATAATGCCCTCAAATGTATCAAAGGCTGATTCGTGGATGCGAGCATTTCATCGGTATTGCGCAAGCAAAGGTCTATCGAGAGAAGAGCAAAAAAATCCTTATTCATTACGCCATGAATACGCCCAGCGGACTTATGAGCATATAAGTGGACAACCAAGCCCTATTAGAGGGAAAGGCGAATGGGTTGATGATAAAGAGTCTAAGGAGTTCGTTTCTCAACAACTAGGACACAATCGCGCGTCAGTTGCAGGTTCTTATATAGGCTAGAAATTAGAGAAACCAGGAGACTGATGAAGAAGGGCAATGTCTTTAGAAACCTCTTCGGCGTGATTGCCTGACTCTAAAGCAAGCTTTAGATAGATTTTCACTTTATCTATGGAGTCGAAGCGGCAAAAATATCAAACGTCGGCAATTTCAAGATCTTCGTAGTCGCATTCAAAGTCTGGCTGACGCTGTAGGAAGGTTTTTTGTCCTCGAATTGCTTCAAGACAACAAAAAGAACAGCATCTTTTAAATAGTTTTCAAATGACTTTTGCCCATTTCAAATATCTTCTCTATAGCAATAGGTTATTTCGTTAGCTTTGTTATTACTGAGGATTGCTCATCAATCGTTTTTTTAAGGCCAATGACAGATATATTCGCTTCATTGAGCTGTTCCTTGTATGAAGCAACATCTGAGTTTAAATAATCTAGGGTAGAGCGAGTCTTTTCAAGTGAAGAGATAAGGTTTTGACGCTCTAGCACTGATTGAGAGGATTCTTGCTTGGCTTGTTCAGTAGAGGCTTCAAGGCTAGAAATAAGTTTGTCATTACCGGTAACTGTCGCCTCAAGACTCGCCAGTGTTTTATTGCTATTTGCAAACCGAGCATTTAACTCTTTATTTTCAGCCACAAGCTCACTATTTTGGGATTTCACTTCTGTTACATATTGTTGATTACCTTCTAGCTTTAATTCAGCTTTGGCAATATCAGTGCGTAATGTTTCATTACTGGAAACCAATGCATTATTTTCTTTTTTCTCATCACTGAGTTGTTGGCGTAATTCCGCGACAATTACTTTATGGGCCGTTTCTTGTTTGGCCAACTCTGCTTTTGATGATTCACCCGATTTAATCAATTCGGCCTGGAGTTCTTTGCATTCTTTTTCCAGTTGCTCAAGAACGGCAGTTTGTTTGTGTAAACGTTCTTCTGAAGCGGACAAGTCGTCAAGGGCGGCATCCCTTTGTTCGTTAGCATCCTGGGATTGTTCTTTATATCGCTGCTCTGCCTCAATACTGAAGCGAGTGATTTCTTTCATGAAACCTTGAGTAAACTCCGAAGAGAAACCTAATTTATCGTAAAGTGATTGTTGATTAGCTTCGAGTTCTTTCTTCCAGTTAGCAAAGTATTTATGAACGGTGCTGGTGCTTTTAATGTCTGCCAACATGGAGCGTACAAGCCGAACTGATGGCTTAGTGCCATCAGCGTATAACTCATTGCAAATATCATTCACACGCTCTTGAATACTACCCGTTCTGTCATTTGCCATCATTTTAATTACCATTTAAATGTCTAAAGGCAACATTATAGCAAACGAACGAACACTGTTCCTGTCTTTTATTTGTTCGGCAAGAGATGAGGTGGGCTAGATAAGACAACTGTGTGTGTCTATATAGGCACGTTGGTTGTATTTACTCTGAAATTGTGATTATATAGTCACAAAGAAGGCGGTTAAAAATGTTATGTAGAGAAAAAATAGGATTACAGCTTAAAGCAACGCGTAAGGACAAAAAGATGTCTCAATCTGAGGCCGCTGACTGTATTGGTGTTGATCGGTCTCTTATTTCTAAAATTGAGACGGGGTGTTATACCGGTTCGTTAAAAATATATGAGCGATATTTAACGTCAATGGGGTATGTGTTGGCAATTGAAACAGAGGCGCCACAGCAAGTGGATTTTGATACGTTGAGAGAAGTGTTTAATGATGACTGAGCTTAACCTTCCATCATCTATTGAGCAGTTATCTGTCCAGTTCAATGAAGGTGCGTCTGCGGCTGAATTGGGTATTTTGACGCATGGCGCACATCATTCATTTCAATATACTCAGCAAGAAACTCCAATTTCACTGACGATGAAGTGCCGTGTAGATGCTTATAATTATGGTGCTATTCACCCGATCTTTAGCCAGAATTTACCTGAAGGTTTTATTCGACGTTATATTTCTGAAAAGCTAGCTCGGTATGGCAAGATTAATGATATGTACTTTTTAGCCTTGCAAGGCTCTAATGGTGTTGGTGCGCTAGGTTTTGATGCCGGCGTGAACCTGCCTACTGTTGAGCAGGTTTCGTTGGGTGATATTTTGTCATGGCAATCGAAAGATAAGCTATTTCCACAATTGTTGGAGAGATATTATCTTCGAGGGGTTTTGTCTGGCGTTCAGCCAAAGGTTATGATTAATACTGAGGTGCAGCTCAGCCGCTCCGCTATGCAGCAGAAGGATTTAATTGTTAAAACATATGATGAGGAATTTCCACTGCTCACCGTTAATGAGTATGTCTGTATGGAGGCCGCAAGATATTGTCAGTTAGAGCCACCAAAGACGTATCTTTCAGATAATCTTGAGAACTATGTTATCGAGCGCTTTGATAAGGTTGGTGGCCAGAGGTTAGCGTTTGAAGATTTTGCGACATTGATGGGTAAGCAAGGAGATGAGAAATACAACTCTAGCTATGAGTCATTGTTGAGGGCAGTACGTTTGTATACAGGGTCGGTTGCTCAAGTAGAAAAGGCGTATAAACTCATTGTCTTCAATTGCTTGATAGGCAATGGTGACGCGCATCTAAAAAACTTTGCCTTACAATATAGGCTAGGTGAGAATGAAGTTTTTTTGGCGCCACCTTATGATATTACTCATACGATTATTTATGACAGCATTGATAATCATATGGCGTTAAAGATGAAGAAGAGTAAGGCGTTTCCAAGTCGGCGTGTTCTTATTGACTTGGGTGTTGTGGCTGGAATTAATCAGTCAGCTGAGATAATTGATTTCATAGCTGATCACATTAGTGATTATATTGCTCAGTCACAAGAAATAAAATTAATGAAAGGTTTGCGACGCTCGATTGAAGGCTCATTAGGGGTTGCTAGAGTAGGTGAGCCTTTGAAAAAGCCCTATCGCCACTTGAAGAAAAAGAAATATGATTAAGTGCAGTTTATGTATAAGGTGCGATTAATAGTTATGGAAATCATAAGCAACTGACATAGTTGCTGGCAAATTAATGCGTAATTAGTTTGTTTATTTAAATATAGAAATCCACACGATAGCAACATCCAAATCTTACTGGATGCCGCCATCGCTTTATTAATAGCTATCGGATCATAGATGCGTAGGACTTTAGGCTTGAGATAACAGCTGAGCTATCTAATTGCGGCGAGTTCTTCATCAGTTGGCCAAGAACCAAATTCCGTAAATAATAAAGGTCAACCGCACTAACAGGAACAGCGCACAATGGCTTTCCCGCCTCCATAATATTCACGAACAGGCCTTTTTTGCTGTTTTGCTCTTGAATCATTAATTTGAAGCCTTTATTTTTTTGAGGGCCATGACTTTTGTATTCACATAGATCAACCCAGCCGAATAAGACGCAAGCGACATGCGGAAGCTCTTGTTGCGTTAGTTGCACGCTGATCTTTTCATTCCAATTAAATTTACGGTTTCCAACTGACTGCGCACCTTCAAGACGAACAGTGTGTGTATTACCGCGAGTTTCATCAAGCCCAAGATGTAGAGCTGCTTTCGTTCCATAAACGTGATGCCCTATAAATTCACGCTCTGCTGAGTGCGGTTCGCCAGTATTTCCCCTCGATTGTTGTTCAGCATCCACGTAGGAGCGCGTCGAAGTTGCTTCAGTTCTTACCGGAGCGGGCTTATCCGCAACGGCGGGGCGTTGTTGGTAGGATTCATTAGCCCTGGATGAGTTGTTTGTCGCCGGTTGAGCTCGTTTAGGTTTAGTGCGAACCTTTTCAATCGCTGTAATGAGCCAGTTCTTTGCGCCTTCATCATCCCCTGACGCTTTAAATAAAGCATCACTCAATAGCTTGAATGAGTATGTATTTAGTAAACGATCCAACATTCCTTGGTCGAGAGTAATGCCTAAATCAGCATCACCTAATAAATCATTTACTGTGCCTAATTCCATAAGTTAATCCTTTAGTTATTGCATCGATATTATAACAGTAGCATAGTGGATCGAGCCATCAAGCCCTTACCGTTTTTTTCTTGACCACGGGCCTCTTTGGCCAACGATCTTTTTTGTTTTTTATTTCTTTTTCGATTTATTTATATCACGCTTTCTCAAAAGAGCAACTAGCTGTGCTATTTGAGGTCCACGGTTTTAAGATACGAGTATACGCTTGGGATAAGGAGAGGGTTTTAAGGCGGGTTAAATTGAGTCGGGTCAGTGTTTTGTGTAGGGTTTTGTATGTTTTTTAATGCTATGATACTGTTATAATATCATTAATGTATTTATACGAGAAAGTTTATGCCCTCACAAGAATCTATTCAGCAAGCTAATTTAAAAGAGTGTTTGGATCAAATGATTGAAACTCAACGCCGGTTGACTGAGTGTGTGCTTGAGCAGAGTTTCTATCCTTTATTTGTCCAAGATGTCGTAGGAAAACAAATGCGTCATAAGCTGAGTGAACATATTGGTTTACTTGAGTATGCGGATAGCGATATGAAAAATGGCCAGACGGTCGCAATGCAAGCAGTATGCGGAACGGACGCTGACACGCTAGGATTAGTGCACACCGTTAATCAACAACGCGCAGATTTACAGACGCAACTGATGAAGATGGACAAGATGATGGTTCGAGATGAATCTAACCAGTCGGTTCGTTTGTCTGTCCATGCAATGAAGCAGTTAGGGTATGCACGCTTTAATCGTCGCCAAGCCGTTCGACGCTTTAATGTATTTGACACAGCTTTAGCGTCTATTTCGTTCTTTTGGGCCTCGCAGCGAAAGATAACGAAGGCTAGTGTGCAGATGGTTAGAGACGATCTTGTTAAAAAAATCGCTAAATCAAATTCCGATTATAGTTACTACCTTAAGACAGATTTGGCACACTTAGACCGCTTAACGTCAGAGGAAGACCTTTATTACGTTTACTTGAAGAATGATAACCCGCGTGCAAATTACGTGCTGGCAAGTGAGGAGGGGCAAAAAAAAGGAAGCTGCATGGCTTCGAGCCCATTTTTCTATTTAGCAAAAGAAAACTCAGCACTGCCAAGAATTCGTGAGTTGCCGCTATTGTCACAGCGCGCTGAACGGCTATCCCGTACTGATAAAATCATTGATGACACGCCTTTTCTGTCTTCAATACACGTACATAGGCTATCTAAAAACAAACTAAAGAATTAAGCATGGCTAGAAAACTTGCAGTTACTGAGCTTGCCAAAATTGGATATTGTGAAACCTTATTGGTAATGAATAAAGAACTCAACAATGCGGATAAGGGTTACCGAGATGAGGTGGCTATTGCCAGCTGTATTTATGGTCTTGAGGCGCCGCAAAGGGAAAAGTAAGGCCGAAGCCTTCTTTAAGAATGATAATGCGCCACTGGAGATTCAGCAATTGAGTATCTACGGCTCTGAACAACACATTAGCTGTACCAGGCCCATTCCGTTAAATGGCACCTATGACCAACTTTACGAGCGATTGGACAATGCGTTAATTGTGGCAGATACTAAAGCCCGCAACAAACCACAAGTTTTCCACTCCGATGTTATTCAGCTCTCGGCGTATAAGGCCATCCCAGAGAACTCTAAAGAGTTCAAAGGTAAAAATATATTGGACCATGGATACATGAGGCTTGTTTGCAAGGGTGTCACGCATTACAAAGAAAGTTGATTAAATGTGAAGGCCAGGTCGCCGAGCTATTTTAAATGGTTCACAACAAGCAACCAAAGCAGATACTCGCGGCAAGTGCCTTAACTGTCACCAGTTGAAACTCTGCGGCGGTGTAAAGAGCATCAGGCGAACTCATGCAGCGGCCCAAGGTATAAAAATAAAAGTGAGCGAGTGGTGATTATGAACCGACTTAAAAGGAATTTAAATTTAAATTGAAATTAGAGTGCAAGGAGCCAATCTATGGAAGGTGCTTACCAAGCAGCGCAAGTTGCTGAAGAAAGAAGGCAAGTCCACTTACTTACAAAATAAAATAAAACCCGCTTTGTTTCGGAGTCTGCATTTTCTCATCCCTCTAAAATTTCTCTTATTATGGCCGCTAAAGAGGAGGGTTTTTTAGCTATTTTTAGTTTAAAAAAGAGCCTTGATTAAAGGTGGGTCGAAATAATGTCGTCATGCAAAGGTCTCAATGTAGTTGTTTATATGTATAATTTAGGCGATAAAAATTTAATACTTTTAATGGTGGGCTGGTTTAACTGATAGTTTTCTTTCATCATTGGGCAAGGAGGCTGATTTTGATCACGAAAAATATATGTTGAAGCTTATGAAAAAAACAAATGTCATTTTAGTTGAAGATGATGATGCCTTTAGAGACTGCTTGGCTGAAATATTAGAGCTTTCAGATATTTTAGTTAGCGGTGTTAATTGCGCAATGGACTTCTATCAGGCAATTAATACTAACCAATATGATGTGGCTATTATTGATATCGGTTTGCCCGATAGTTCAGGACTTAGGCTTGTTGAGTTTCTTCGGGAGAACTCCAATATGGGCATTATTCTGCTATCAGGGCTTAGTGCTATTGAGAATCGTGTAGAGGGTTATAACTGTGGTGCAGACCACTTTTTTGTGAAACCTGTTGATAATGTAGAGTTAGTTGCAGCCATCAATAGTTTGTATGCCAGATTAAGTGAATCACCTGCAGTACTAGAGGAGAAGATTGGACACTGGAATTTAGATAAGGGCTCGTGGAAGTTGGTTTCACCAGCGGGACTTGAAGTAAAAATGACCGCAAAAGAAATGGTGTTCATGGATGCGTTAATGAGCTGTGCGGGTGAAAATATAACGAGACAGGATTTAAGTAATATCCTTAATTACCCAGCGGATGATTATGGGAACCGTTCAATGGATGCAATGGTTCGTAGGCTAAGAAAAAAATCAGCTCAAGAATTGGGAGAGCACTTGCCTATACAGACGGTACATGCCGTTGGATATTGTTTCTCATCTCCAGCTAATGTTCTAGGCTAATATCGATAGCTCCCCGCTCTTTTTTGTAAAAAAACATTTTGAATTGTATGGACCTATCACGCGTATGAATTTTGATAGAATCGCGGGTGAATGTGACTTTAAAAAACTGGAATGGCAGTATTAGTTTCCTCGGTGCTGTTTGTGTAAATGTAGAATAGAAAATGTGGCAAAACAGGGCGCTAGCGGTTAGCTATTGGTTGGTGCAGCAGCAGGCTGGTTTGCTGATGGTCAGGACAGCAAAGATACCGCATTAAGTGCTATTGGCGGTGCTGTGATTTGTGATACTATTTATGCGTTAATGAGTGATGCAACGAAACCTGTGGCAGCAAAAGGAAACGTTCGTGAAAATATATTTAATACTAGGTGATATGTTCTTTAAGTAGCTAACTAAGTATTCAGCAAAAATCCCTAAGTCTTTAATGTAATTTTCATCATACCAAGGGTTAAGCTACGCTTGCGCTTTAAGATCTCATAAACACGGTTCGTTTGACCAATCATTGCTCTTAATCTTCTTTGACCCATAATTAATTTGATAGCGGAAGCCGCGTCTGAAAATTTATGGGGGTAATGCTTACATTCGTAATTTTCAACTAATGGCACCAAAAGACCCAAACAGTCGCTTTCTTCGGTGTTTGCTTCAGCTTCGGCATATAGCTATGTGAGTCATTAAATCAACGTGCCTAATGAACAATACCTTCACCTTTAAAACAATATTTACAACCGCATGTTAAGTCGTCCTTAAAAACGGATTAAACACTAACGACCAATCAAAAATATAGGACGAATGTGAGTTGTTTTGTAGTAGACATCATCATAGGCTTAAGGCAGTACCGTAAACTCGGACTACTGCTATCTAGTTGTGTTAAAAATCAAGTTATTTTGGATAAAGTTAAATGCCACGTGTGAAAATAGAAAGGGTTGAGCTAAAAGGTTATATTTTAGAGGCTATGCGTCGATGTGTTTTATTTCAGTCTTTAGATGAAGCTCGTTTTACACAAGTTGTTGAGGTGGCGCATTCTAAGCTAATTCCAACTAATGTCGTTTTGTGTGAACAAGGCGCAGCGTTGTCAAATATTTATTTAATCGTGTCTGGTACTATTAAGTTGCTGCGTTTATCGGCCCATGGTGATGAGAAGGTCATTAATATTTTAGGGCCAGGACAAACATTTGCAGAGGAGGCTCTCTTTTCAGAGCATTCTAAATACCCTGTAACGGCTGTAACTGTGTCGACCTCTGTCATTGTTAGCATTCAGGCGTCAGGCTATTTACGCCTAATTAAAGACTCTAGTGCCCTCAGTATGAATTTATTAGCTACATTAAGCCAGCAATTGCATTGGATGTTAGAAGAGATGGATTGCTTAGCACTCCGTCACGCAAACTTTCGTTTAGCTTCATATCTTTTAAGTCGCATCCCCAACGATACAAATGAACGCACTAGTCTAGCCTTGCCAGCTCAAAGACATGTGATCGCATCACGTTTATCGATTAAACCTGAGACTCTATCTAGAGCTCTTAAAGAGCTATCAATGAGTGGGCTTATTAAAATTGATGGTTTACAAATAGAGTTGCTTGAAGTAGGTAAACTTCGCCAACTTTTATCTATATCATAGGCTACGTAAAGCGGCCGAGGTAAGTCTTTATTAAAAGGAGGGTAATATAGTTGAGATCACCTAGCGGTTGCGACCAACCTTTTACCACTATAATAGGCACTACGGCTTGACAGGGCGCGGTTTGCTGGTCTGGCTAAAATGCAGCTGCTTAAGGTTTGGTGGCCATCGCAGCGAATATTAGAAAAGGCGCTAAGTTGTTTGTTATTCTAAGGTCTCACTTGGTTTACAAGTAAGCCTCAAAAAAGACCTCGGATATTTCCGAGTCGTTGATGAGACTCTCTCAAAATATTTAGATTATAATTGTCACTTGTGGAAATTTAGCTGAGTCCTAAACTAAGATGCAACATATTTGCGGATAATTATTCAACACGCTATGAAAGTCCACATATGGCGGGGTATCAACCGCTTGAGGAACTGATTGCGTGTTTTTTTAATGACGAAAGGAAACCCTGAGTCTTTTACGATTGGCGGGGCTCTGTTTAAATAAGACCTAATTAAGCAACACCTTCCATTCTAGGGAGGCACTTACCGTTATTACTTGGTAAGTATTGACGCTCCAAACTTTATGATAAAAGAGTTCCACTATCATTTGACAAGTGTTTCACTTAAGACTTGGATGTACCATTATCCACTAATAGTTTGATTTGTTACAAAAAGTTCACCTACCCATAGTATTTAAAATTATGTTTTTCAAAGTAAAAGGATAAAGTAATGCCAACAGATGTGATTTCTAATTTTTTCTCACCCAAGAGTGTGACGGTTATCGGAGCAAGCACTCGTGAAGCCTCGCTTGGACAGATTATCATTAAAAACCTTTTGGCTGGGGGTGTTGCTGCTGCGGACCTGAGTGCCGTTAATCCTAAGTACAATCAAGTGCTGGAAGCGCCCTGTTTCCCATCCATTGATGCACTTCCTTGTGTGCCAGATCTTGCGGTAATTGTCTCACCAGCAAAAACGATTCCCCAACTAATAACCGAACTGGGTGTTAAAGGGGTGAAAAGTGTCATTGTGATTAGTGCTGGTTTTTCGGAAGGGGGGGATCAGCAGGGTGGGCAACTAGAAGAGCAGCCAAATTGCCTTGGTATTATTTCTCCGGTTAATGGTTTAAATGCCAGTTTTAGTCATTTAATGCCGAAAAAAGGCAAGATAGGGGTGATCTCTCAGTCGGGTGCAATGCTTACATCGATTGTTGATTGGGCCTATAGTCGAGGTATTGGTTTTTCTCACTTGGTCTCTTTTGGGAGTATGTCTGATATTGGTTTTCAGGAGATGCTTGACTTCATGTCGGCAGACAACGATACCAATGCAATTTTAATTTATATGGAATCGATAGATCACGCGCGCCGTTTTATTTCAGCAGCGCGTGCAGCTGCGCGTACTAAGCCGGTAGTGGTGCTTAAGGTGGGGCGTTCTGATGAGGGTCGGCAGGCAGCGGCCTCACATACTGGTGCGCTGGCAGGTTCAGATGATGTCTATGAGGCGGCCTTTAATCGCTGTGGATTATTAAGGGTTGATGGGATGCGTGAGCTGTTTTATGCAGCCGAATCTTTAACAGCTATTAAGCCGGTTAAAGCGGATCGATTGGCCATTTTGACTAATGGAGGAGGCATGGGGGTGCTAGCAACAGATGCTCTGATTGATGAGGGTGGAAGGCTGGCCAAGCTGTCTGATAAGACGTTAAAGGCGCTAGATAAAAAGCTTCCTGCAAGCTGGTCTCATGGCAACCCTATTGATATTATTGGCGATGCTGGGCCTAAGCGTTATTCAGATGCGCTAAAAATTATTCAGGCAGATGAGGGCGTTGATGCGGTATTGGTGTTAAATTGCCCAACAGCCGTTGCCTCAAGCCTAGATGCTGCGAAGGCCATTGCATCTGTTAAAAAGGATAAAAATCAATGTCTATTCACCAGTTGGGCGGGGAGTGAGACAGCCGAGCAAAGTAGAAAGCTGTTTGCCGAAAAAGTGATTCCTAGCTATGCCACACCCGAGGCTGCGGTTAACTCGTTTATGCATATTGTCCGCTATAAGCGTAACCAAGATTTATTGATGGAGACTCCGCCTGCTATTAGAGCTGATTTAGCTTACGACTCGGATAAAGCCTGGGGGATTATTGCTAAAGTTATTTCCGAAGGGCGTGAGTGGCTGAATGAGCTAGAGGCGAAGGCGGTTCTTGATGCATACGGGATTCCTACGGTAACAACACATCTTGCAAAGTCACCTGAAGAGGCTGCGGCCTTTGCTGAGATGCT
>Ga0209081_1002277_pt1 | contig 11202 bp, 11 predicted proteins | sample GOMGulsemesocosm_4_FD_184636 | JGI IMG/M metagenome (GOLD analysis project Ga0209081, IMG submission 184636) | Methane-oxidizing microbial communities from mesocosms in the Gulf of Mexico - GOM15B Gulf of Mexico (SPAdes) (version 2) | ecosystem: Environmental > Aquatic > Marine > Cold seeps... | reverse complement strand
TAACCTGTATCTTGATTTCCATTTAAAGCAAAAACTGGCCAATGCCAATTCCAGAGTGACTCTGCCGGTAAATGATACTTCCCTCAGTATGGAGGTGAGCGGTTTTTTATGGGGCGGGGTGGGATTTATAGAGCTGGGATATTGGTGGCGCAAGCGCACCCAATTCAATCGTGTAGACAGCTTCCATTATTCTGTGGGGGGCGTCATGAGCTTAAGGAGATTGGGTTTTGATAAGGGTTGGATAGCCGGCCTGGTAGTGGACCATAAACCCACGTCCCTGGGAAATTTAGACCGAGTGGCATCTGGTTTGTTGCAGCGTAAAATTAATGCCAGGCACAAGCTGACAGCGTCGGTGGGTAAGGGGATTAGTCGGCACAGCCCGGATTGGATATCCGGGCTGTTGTGGCAGGTGAAATACTAACTGCACTTAAGTGACAGTATTAAGGCATTTCGGTATCGGGCAAGTCGCCGCTGCTGGGAGTGTCCAGATCGGCCGCTTCACTGGCGTCCATGTCAATTAAACCCTCAAGAGCCTCGCGACTTTCTAGTAATTCAGGTCTTTCTAGTATTTCCGGGCGTTCCATATCACGAATACCGGTGCCGCCTATGCCGCCGGTAATCTCCTCTTGAGAGCCGGTGCCGCCTATGCCGCCCACGGTTTCTTCTTGTGCCGCCATTAGCAATTGAGGTAATAACAAGCAAATACAGGCTGCAAATAATTTAGTCATGATAAATCCGTGTAAAAATAACTGCCCAAGCGGAAGCGGTAATGGGGTTCAGCAGATTCTTTGTCTTGTTTCTGCATGGTCAGCGCTTGTTTGTTTAAGTCTTTTAAAACGGCCATGGATTGTTGCTTGGCGGACTTTTTAAGTATCAGCACCGACTCTTTTGACAGGGCATTATAAAACACCGCCCGTTCAAACATCTTGTGCGGATTGTTCAGATTGTGGGTGCTGGCGGCCATGTGATCGGCCAGGTTTTCTGCGAAGAAAAACAACTGGTCTTCGCTTAATTGATTTTCCTGCAGTGTTTCAAGATTAAGGGTTAACAAGCCCTTATCATCTTCGTCAATCCAGCCCATTTCGAGCCAATTCTCCATTATAGAGGTGGCTCGTATATTTTGACGGCTATAAAGGTTGGCCAGGGATTCAAAGCTGCTGTCACCACTTTTGGGCAAAGCCATTGGCTGACCTTTGTTAGCGAAGGGCGCTTCACTCATCCAGGATGCCAGCATTAGGCTGCTAATGGAGAGTCGCTCTGAGGGTTTGTGGTGTTCCTCTAAATCTCGTAGGCGCTTCACGTCTTTGCGATGCACACCGGTTAACAGGTTAATGCGGCTATCGGTGGGGGCTTTACCTTCGAGGGCAAAGTCTTTCTCGGCCACTTCCACATAGGCCGATTTTACCAGCTCCATGAGAGTGGGCAGGGTTAATTGCTTTTGTATTAAAAAGCGCATCAAGGGCTTTAGCAGGTGCTTGATGGCGGTTTTAAGCAGTTTATTTTGCTGATCTTCACTTTCCATATATCCAGTATAACCATTTGTGGGAAAAAATCACATTCAGTAAAGGTAAGTTTTGTTGTTTAAGGATTGAAATTTACGCTTTGCCCTTTAAAATCAGCGTTAATTAATATTGGATACTCCCATGCCAGAACTACTTTTAAAGCTTAAACAGGTGCCCGAAGACGAATATCACCAGGTGGTGGAGATTTTGGATACCCATAATATTGAGTATTACGAGACCAATGCGGGATTTTGGGGGCTGGGAATGGCGGCTATCTGGCTGAATGACTCTGCTCAATATACCCAAGCCTGTGAGTTATTAAACGATTACTATAAGGCTCGCCAGCTTTCTGCCCGTGAAGACTACCAGCAGGCAAAGGCAGATGGCACCCTGCGTACCCTTTGGTCAACCTTTCAGCGCCAACCGGGCTATTTTGTTTTGTATGTGACGATTATAGTAGGTCTGATTGCCTTGACTATTAGCCCGTTCCTGGCGCTTGTTCCTTAATCGTCAGCCAGGGTCGTTATCACAAAATTTTAACAAGGAGTGACCATGAGTGCACATGAAAAAATAAACTATTTGGAATTTCCGGCCAAAGATATAGTGGCCACGCGGGAATTTTTTAAAAAAGTTTTTGGCTGGAAGTTCATGGATTACGGGCCGGATTATTGTGCGTTTTCCCATGCGGGAATTAATGGCGGCTTCTTTCAGGCGGATACCTGTATGTCCACCAAGACCGGTAGTGCCTTGGTGGTGTTTTACAGTAAAGAAATTGAAAAAACCCAGCAAAAAATTGAGAAGGCTGGGGGTACCATAGTCAAGGTATTGTTTATGTTTCCCGGTGGTCGCCGTTTTCACTTTGCCGATCCTAGCGGCAATGAGTTTGCGGTATGGACCGATAGTTAAATACGCTGTTATCCCGTAGATTAGAAGGGGCAGAAGCCTTGTTTAAATGGGTGGGCGACTGAATGTACGAGGGCACCCCCGTGCCCGAAAAGTCGCTCACCCGGTGATCGTACCAGTTTGACGTTCACCCCCCAACTTGGCCAGCTGCCAGTTTTTATTTTTTCGATAGGGTGTCGCTGTTTCGTTTAACACTCACGCCGGTGGATGAACCTTCTTTCATTATGTTCATCCAGTTTTTGTGTTGATTCCATACTGGCTTAGTGATCTTTTGTGGTTTTGTCATGGTGTTCTCCCTAAATATTTCCGATAAAAAAGTAAACGCTTGCTGTAATGCACCAGAAAACAGCCAAAGGCGCCTATCCAAAATAGTGCGCTTAAAGTGAACCCGGCGCCGCTCCATAGTTGAATGTCTTGGGCGAAGAAGCGGATGAGGCTGGCCAGACTCATAAAACCAAAGGCTAGCGGAATCCATTTCAAGGCGGTAACTTTCTCACCTGTATGTCCCAGGCTCACTCTGCAAATCATGCTTAAAATCATGCCGCCTAAACCGCCCACGGTAATCAAGTGCAGCCAGTTGGCAGAGTCAAACGCCAGTGCCATCAATCCAAAAATAATCCAGCAGGGGGCAATAAATAGCGACCACAGCATGGGTTCTTTTAAAATGGCGCTTGTGAAATAAAGCGCTAGTCTAAAGCCGTGTAAAACACTGGCCAACACAGCCATCACAAGGAGTAACCAGGATTGCTCAATGAATACGTCTTTAAACAGTAACAGTGGAACTAAACTCCAGCTGCTAATCATGGCCGCCGGAGTTAACCAGGCAGGCAAGGGGCGACGCGGTATTTGAAATCTTGCCTGGACAAAAAACGGCAAGACTCTCCCACCCACCCAAAAAACCAGGTTTGCCATGACCAGCACCACACTTTGTTGCAAGGCGGGAATGAACTGGGGGTTGAAGGCTAGCAGTGCGTGGTAAATTATTTGTCCAATGCCCAGCAATGCCAATACCCATACAAACCGCCAGTTGTGTTTTTGCCCTGAATTTCTTAAAGGTTTGGCCAGCCAGTAGGCGGCATACCAGGGGAATGCCACATCACTCAGGGCCACTAGCCAGGCGGGACTTTGCTCAAATAACCACAGTAATCGCGATAAACACCATAAAAATACCAGCATCTTGAGGGCAGGGCCCATGGCGCTGGGGTTGCCTGTCCAGTTCACCACGGCGGTAAGTAAAAAGCCCACCACTATGGCCATAGTAAATCCAAATAGCATCTCGTGAGCGTGCCAAAAAATAGCAGGGCCAAAGGTGCTTAATTGAATTAGGCCAGAGAGCTGTGAAACCCAAAGCAGTAATACTAGGCACGAAAATAATGCTCCCAGTAAAAAGAAGGGCCGGAAAGGATTTTGCCAAACGGGTTTTATAGCGTTTTGGGGGCTAAGCATTGGCTGCCTCCTTAAAAGATTGTTTGTCTGCCACCAACTTAAATACGTAACCTAACTTGATGGCCAAAGGAGAAATGAACAAACCGATGTGACAGGCAATTTGTAACCCCATAGATAGAGCGTCTTCCTTGATGAAGGCCCCCACAAAACAAAGGCTGCTGATGGTGGCGCCCATTAACATCATGGAAATGCCGGTTTGGCCCAGTTTGTTGATTATCATTTTGTGGTGCTCATTTTTAATCATTCAATAATGTTTATGTCTATTACAAACTTTGTGCCAACGTATCAGGGCTTGATTTTAAAGGGTTGTAGCGCTTTAATTGTCGTAATGACAATGATTGGTGGGTGTCAAAATGACTATTAAGGTGTCGAAATGACAGCGATAGAGATAGGTGCGTGGGCTGCCCTGATACGTCCTGGCAATTTGCAGGGTAAGTGCGAGCAAATCTTGCGCAGGATGTTCCAGATGTGGCCAGTAGATGCCCTCAGTATTATGGCATTGAAAGGTGATTACCTCGTGCCCCTGTGTGCCCTGGGGTTGAGTCAGGATGCCATGGGTAGGCGCTTCGAATTACGTCACCAACCCAGGCTGCAGGCCATTATGGCCACAGGTGAAGCGGTGCACTTTGCTCATGATGCAGAGCTGCTGGACCCTTTCGATGGTCTCATTCCTAACCATAAGGGCAAGCTGGATGTGCACGATTGCATGGGCATTCGAATTGATCTGGACGGTAAACCCTGGGGTTTGTTAACTCTGGATGCGTTGCGAGCAGGGTCTTTTGCCGTGGAACTACAATCAACCGTGAAGCAGTGGGTGACTTTGTTAGGCTCAATCATCGAGCAGGATGAGGTGCTAAAAAAATCCCCCACCGCTCAATACTTCTTATCGGCACAAGCCGCCCCTCAATCATCATTAACCATGATAGGCGAGAGCCCTAAGATGACGGCCTTGCAGCAGGCCATCGCCGTGGTGGCGGGCTCTGAATTAACCACCCTAATTCAAGGGGAAACCGGCACAGGTAAAGAGCTGGTGGCCAAGGCCATCCATGCTCAGTCCAAGCGCCACCGGCAAAATTATATCTTTGTGAACTGCGCAGCCTTACCTGAACAGCTGGCCGAGAGTGAGTTATTTGGCCATGTAAAAGGCGCGTTTACCGGGGCGGTAAGTGAACGCAAGGGTAAGTTTGAATTGGCCCATGGCGGCACCTTGTTTTTGGACGAGGTGGGGGAATTACCCTTGGCCATTCAGGCCAAGCTGTTGCGAGCCATTCAAAGTGGCGAGATTCAGCGGGTGGGCAGTGATGCATTTCATCATGTGGATGTAAGAATTGTGGCGGCCACCAATCGCAATTTGGCCGAGATGGTGGCGCAACAGGAATTTCGCGCAGACCTTTATCATCGTCTAAGTGTGTACCCCATTCATGTGCCGCCGCTGCGTGAGCGAGAACAGGATATCTTGTTGTTGAGTGGTTTTTTTATTGAGCAAAGCCGCGCGCAAATGGGTTTGCGAGGTTTAAGAATGGCCCCGTCGGCACAAGCCGTGTTAATGCAGTATGCATGGCCCGGTAACGTGCGCGAGCTAGAGCACAGTATTGCCCGGGCGGCCCTTAAGGCGGTGGCGCAAAACCCAGGACAGCAGATAGTAACCCTAACCCCCGAATACTTGGACTTATTAACCATTGAGTCGCGGCTTGTCGATGGCTCTCATGCCAAAAAAGTTAAGGTGAGTGCTCTTTCCCTTTCTATGCCTCAGGCAGTGAAAGAGCTGCAAATTGAAATGATCGAAGTCGCCTTGCAGGATTGTTCTGGAAATTGGGCGCAAGCTGCAAAGCGTTTGCAGCTTGATGCCGGAAATTTACATCGCTTGGCTAAGCGATTAGGGGTGAAGTGAGAGCGTTACCATTTAGCAAAATGATCTTCGCAGAAGCCGGTGGCGCCATCTATGGTGATGGCCTTGCCGTCTTTGCCTTTAATCTCTCCGTAAAAGCGCCCAAATACTTGGGTGAAGTTTGATGCAATAAACCCTGCGTTAATTTTTTCTTTACGTTCACCCTCAGGCTCAAACCGTAAATCGATATGGCCATCACTGGATTTTACCTGCCAAGTTTTTAAACGTTCTTTGCGATTAAAAATAAATTCGGCGCGATCCAGTTTAATGAGTTCATCGTTTATCCATAAACCATTTTCTGTGTAGCTGGTTTCGTTCACACCGGCCGCTAAATTAAAACCCACTTTCGTGCCGTCCTTTGTGGTATGGCTTAAGCTGGCCCAGTGCCAAAATGTTTCGCGGCGCATGTAGCCACAGGACCAATCGACACTGGCCAGTAAATCTTTTGTCTCTATATTGTGCCCTTGCCACTGTATGTCGCCACTAAAGTTTAGGGCGGTGGATTTTTGAGTGAATACCCAGCCGCTGTAACCGGCTCGGCAGCATACGGCCAAGGGTTGGTAGTTGCCGTTTTGGCTTTTGGGTTTTTCGTCGATGGTCACATCAACCTTTAATTCCTGGCCTATATCGAGCTTTAGGCGGCGTTGGCCATTAAGGGTGTTAATTTCAATGGTGTTTTTGCCACTTTTAAAAAACCAGTCGCCACCATTGGGTTGGTTGCTGGTTTGGGTGTTTAAGGCAAAGGGTTTCAGCCAGGAATACTCTTTAAAGTTTTTGGTGCTGGGCTGGTATACATATAAAAAGCAATTACTCACCCATTTCAAGTTAACGATGGCGACGCCTAAAATGAAATCATTGCCGGTTAAACCAATAAATTGAAACTGGTTAAAGCCCATTTTTTTGGCCAAACCATTCACGGGTTTATCCATGTTGTTGCGTAAATCAAAATCTTGATGGTTGATGGTAATGGGTGGGGCATCAAACAACCCAAGGGTAACCTGGCCCTGATCGTCTATTAAATTTTGCATATTTGGCTCGTGGTAATTTTTATTATAGGAATGCGCAACTGCAATTGTAGCAAGATGAAGGTTTCAGGCTAGGTCTTAATAATCACTGGGAGTGGTAAATGACGACAAACAAACGGGATATGGCTGGGTAGGGGTGAGAGGCTAGGCCCCCAATCTTCATTGGGGGCCGTCATTGTCACTTATTTGTTTTAGCCTTCGAAACGAATGAACCAGTCCAGTTCACGCTGTGAAATGTGCTCGTAAAATGCTTCGGTTTCAAGGCGTTTCACTTCGCTGTAAAGCTTAACGTAATCTTTGCCTAAATATTCTGGCAAAATCTTACCTTCTTTAAAGGCCTCTAGCGCGCTGTCAAAGGTCATTGGCATACCTTCGTCTACTTCTTCTGCAAAATCGTCTGTGGCCGGGCCCGGATCAATCTTGTTGGTCATACCGTAATGAATACCTGCCAAGGCAGATGCCAGCATGAGGTAAACGTTGGCATCACCACCGGCAATACGGTTTTCGATGCGCCAGGCTTTTTCATTGCCTGCAGCAAACGGTACACGTAATGCCACGGTACGGTTTTCTATGCCCCAGGTACGACTCACGGCCACACATTGACCCGCTTCAAAACGGCGGAAGGCGTTCACGTTAGGTGCTAATACCAGCATGGATTCAGGCAAGGTGGCCAGCATGCCGCCTATGCTGTGCAGTAATGCATCCGAGGCTTCTGCGCCGCCCTTGGTTGAGAAGATGTTTTTACCGTTTTCATCCAGCAGGCTCACGTGCATGTGCATGCCAGTTCCCGCATCGCCATTAACCGGCTTGGACATGAAGGTGGCGCCCATGCGGTGCTTCAAGGAAACCTGGCGAATAATGCGTTGCAACATGAAGGTTTGGTCGGCCATTAACATGGGGTTGTCATGGTGATCCAGGGTGATTTCAAATTGGCCGCGACCCATTTCGGCCGAGAAAGGCGTGACCGGTAGCCCTTGCTCACGGGCACAGTAAATAATTTCCTGTAACACTTCTTGATAAGACTCCAGGCAATCCAATCCTAAAATTGAGTTGGTATCGCGACGTTGATTACGAGAGGCGATGGGCGGTTTAACGTCACCGTTACGGGCGGCATCTATATCACACAAGAAGAATTCAAGTTCAAAGGCGCAGACTACCTTGTATTTAAATTCTGTCTCCAGGCGAGTGAGCAAGTTTTGTAATACGTTGCGAGGGTCGATGTCTAACAGGGTTTCGCCATCGGTTTCCAAAAATTGCAGGTGACATTGTGCTACCGAGCCATTTGCCCAAGGCATGGTTTTTAACGAACCGGGAATCATGCGCAACATGCAATCAGGATCACCATCCACGTTGCCCACGTCACGAGCCTGTTGTTCACCCAGTACGTTAAGTACGAAGCAAGAGCGAGGTGCAGCGGCGCCCTCAACCAGTTTTTTCAAATAGGAAATAGGGTATAGCTTGCCACGGGGAATGCCCGCCAAATCAAAGAAAAATCCGTAAACATCGGTTACTTGCGGATTGTTTTTTTGGAAGATTTCAATCTCGTTGATCATGTCTGTGTATGCTTCTTCGTTCTTCATATAGCACCTAAGTGGTAAAATAACGACAGCGCCTGCCTAAAGGATAGGCCTAAACTGCGGTCTTCTCTCGTTTATTTTTATAAGTTAAAAATGTGTTTTGAAGCACTTGTGTCTATGAGTGCTCTTAATAATGTTTGTATATCCAACAACCCGTTTAAAAACGCGTCGCCATTTAAAATTGGCGGTTATAAAGCATTCTCTAAATATAACCTCCAATTCTGAATTTGATTTAGCCGTCTATGTCGGGCAAGCAGGCCCATGAGGCCTCGAATGTTCTCTAAATTAGCCCCTTGTGAAGCCCGCCCTATAAAGGGTAGTGCCACTTGGGCTTAGTAGGCTGTTATTGACTATCTATAATTGGCTAGACAGCAACTATTCACAATATACCCAAGGTGGTATATGTCTGGCGCCGCCCCTGGGTGTTAAATGCATATTGAGCTTCATTATTATAATTAGTAGTGTTATAAACCGAATCATACATCGGTTTTGTAAGAGGGTACAGTGATGAGAATTTACAACAAACTTTATATAGATGGTCAATGGGTAACTCCTAACGGGTCTGGCACCAATGATGTGGTGAGCCCGTCTACCTTGCAGGTAGTGGCTACGGTTCCTTATGGTGACGCCACCGACGTGGATAGTGCGGTAAAGGCGGCTCGTGCTGCGTTTGACTCCTGGAGTGCCACGCCTACAGATGTGCGTGCTAAATACCTGCGGGCCATTGCGGATGAAATGCAAAAGCGCCTGGCCGATTTTGAAGACACTATGGTGGAAGAGTTGGGCATGCCCATCGCTCTGGCTGATGACTGGCAGATCTCAGGCCCCATAGCTGCCTGCCGTGATTATGCTGATCGTGCTGCTTTCATGGATAAAACCGAAGAAGTAGATAATGTGCTTATTGTTAAGGAAGCGGTGGGGGTTTGTGCGTTTATTAACCCTTGGAACTACCCGCTTCATCAGATGATCGGCAAGATGGCGCCAGCGTTGGCCGCCGGTTGTACTATGGTGGTGAAGGCCTCTAGTCAAACCCCAAGCCATGCCTTCATTCTGGCCGAAGTGATTGAAGCGGTGGGTCTGCCAGCAGGTGTCTTTAACCTAGTGCACGGATCTGGCAGGGTGATGGGCGAAAGCATGTGTTCGCACCCGGATGTGGATATGGTGTCGTTCACAGGCTCCACCTCGGCGGGTATCAAGATTGCCGAGGCGGCGGCCCCCACGGTTAAGCGTGTGTGCCAGGAGTTGGGTGGCAAATCCCCTTACATTATCACCGAAGATGCGGATCTTGAAAAAGCCGTTATTTATGGGGTTGAAGATGTGATGGTGAATACTGGGCAAACCTGTACCGCCTTAACACGCATGCTAGTGCCTCGATCTCGTTATGAAGACGCGGTGCAAATTGCCAAGACCCATGCCGAGAGCCTAATCGTAGGTGACCCTGCCGATTCTAAGAGCTACATGGGCCCCATGTCTTCTCAAGGGCAGCGTGAAACCGTGCTGGATTACATTAATAAAGGCGTAGCCGAGGGTGCCCGCTTAGTGACGGGTGGTACCGATTTACCCGAAGGGATTGAAAGTGGTGCCTATGTTCGACCTACCATTTTTGCCGACGTATCTAACGACATGGTGATTGCCCAGGAAGAAATTTTTGGTCCTGTTATGGCCATGATCCCTTACGATACTGTGGATGAAGCGGTGGCCATGGCCAACGACACTATCTATGGTTTGTCCTCCGGGGTTTATGCTAAGGATAAGGCCGCTGCCATTACTATTGCTCGCCGCATCCGTGCCGGTCAGTGTTACACCAATGGTGGTGGTTTCAGCTATCAAGCGCCATTTGGCGGCTTTAAGCAGTCGGGCAATGGTCGCGAATGGGGTGATGAGGGCATGGGTGAATTTATGGAAACCAAATCCATTCTGCTATAAGTGTCGCCTAAACAAATATTGACCCCAAAGCCCGAGTCCGTCTCGGGCTTTTTATGTACAGGAAGTACAGTATGACGCGGTGCCATGGATGGCAATGAGCGGTTATGTACAGGATGAGCGGTAATAACCATATGTAGCTGATTTTATGGTCAGCTCTCTATTAATTCCCCTGTCGATCCCTAAATAGTTGAAACCCGCCCAGCTTGCGTTTAAATTCACTGCATTAAAAAAATAAAACAAATTTTAGCCTGCTTTTTGGGCGTGGAGTTTCTATGAGTGATTATCCCCTGCATAAAGTGAGTCCTGAATGGGCGCGGCGCGCCTATGTGAACAGCGAACAGGCGGTAGAGATGTATCAGCAGTCCATGGCTGATCCTGAGGAATTTTGGGGGCAGCAAGGCAAGCGCCTGGATTGGATGAAGCCTTACACTCAGGTTAAAGACGTGAATTTTGATGTAAAAGACTTACACATTAAATGGTTTCACGACGGCACCCTGAACGTTTGTCATAACTGTGTTGATCGCCACTTGCCAGAAAAAGCCCAGGATACCGCCATCATTTGGGAAGGGGATGATCCTAATGATGATAAAACCCTTACTTATAGTGAGCTCAAAGATCAGGTTTCCAAGTTTGCCAATGTATTAAAAGACATGGGTGTGCAAAAGGGTGATGTGGTCACTCTTTATATGCCCATGATCGTAGAAGCTTCCCTGGCCATGTTGGCCTGCGCCCGTATTGGCGCTATTCATAGTGTGGTGTTTGGTGGTTTTAGCCCAGATGCCTTGGCCGGTCGTATTCAAGGCTGTAATAGTAAGTGGGTGATCACCGCCGACGAAGGGGTGCGCGCCGGTAAAAAAGTGCCATTGAAGGCCAGTGTAGATACAGCCCTAAACATTGCCGGTACCGAATGTGTAGAGAAGGTGCTGGTGGTTAAA
>Ga0209081_1002275_pt1 | contig 11208 bp, 12 predicted proteins | sample GOMGulsemesocosm_4_FD_184636 | JGI IMG/M metagenome (GOLD analysis project Ga0209081, IMG submission 184636) | Methane-oxidizing microbial communities from mesocosms in the Gulf of Mexico - GOM15B Gulf of Mexico (SPAdes) (version 2) | ecosystem: Environmental > Aquatic > Marine > Cold seeps... | reverse complement strand
CCACCATCAATAACGAGTACGCTATTGTCAACTTTTTCAGATAACATTTCGCGCACTAACACATTATCTTCAAAAATTTTAACGGTTTGAATAGTTCCGCTAAAACGTTTATTGCCACCAAATGATTGAAACATTGGGCTGACAATTTGTAAGTTGTCGGAGAAGTCGTCGCATAAATCGGCAGTTTTGAAAGTCATAAGAGCGTTATATTGAGTTAGTTGTATGGTGGCTTATTATAAACCAGTTTTTTTAGCAACAAACGAGACTTTATCTTGATTGAGCCTAGGACAAACGGTATGTTAAATCAACAATAAAAGGGGAGTGAGTATTTATGTTATTTCGATTAGCCAGTCTTATATTACTGGTGTTTTTAAGTGGTTGTGTGTTGACTGAAAATACGCGACATAGCGCGTTAACTTTACCGGCTTTAGATTTGCAAGGGAGTAGCTCTACAAGTATTGCTGTGGGTGTTTTAGATGAGAGGCCTTATGTTATATCGGGTGAAAAGCCGGCTAAATATATAGGTGAATTCGAATTATCGATGGGTGGTCCATACGATGCGTTTACACAATCTAAGCAGTCAATGGTTAATGGCTTTGCGGATAAAATGCCGCAATTATTAACGAAGCAATTTTCTCAATTAAAAACAGAGCATCTTGAAATTGGCCTTTCTAAACAAGCTGCGGTTGAAAAGTTACTCGCCTCAGGTGCTGAAAAAGTGGTATTAATTAGCCTAAAAGAATGGAAAAGCCATACATCGATAGATACTTCATTATGGTTCGATGCACAGTTGGAAGTGTTTAATTCAGAGAAGCAGTTGCTTTCTTATAAGCGTATTCAAGGGCATGACACTTTTGGTGGTGCCGCTATTGCTGGGCCAGTTACCAATGCAAAACGTACCTTGCCACATGCTTTTAGACAGAAAATGCAAGCGCTCTTTAGCGACCCAATGGTCATGGCATCATTAATATCCGCACAGGCTGTGCCTATTGCTAAACGTGCGATTGATGATTCTTCGGAACCTGCTGTAGAAAGTACAGAGCCGCAGGCTTGTACCGTAGAGTTGATTCTTTATTGGAAAAATGCAGGTATGCCAGACCAAGAAATTCTTAGTCGATGTAATGGCATTAAATAGCCTTAAGTATTAATTTACTTAGAGCTTACTTTATTCGTGATTAACCCAAGTTGCAGATCGGCGGTCAGAATGTGATCGCCGATCTGCTGTTTCTTCAAATCGAATGTCTTCACGGCGATCACTTTTTAAGCGGCGAGACGAGTTGTCGCGCCTTTTTTCTAATAGACCGGTATGCTGACAGTAACAATGGTTTTGAGTGCAGCCCTGTAAGGGTAAGGTCGGGACACTATTAATTGGAAAGGGTTTGTTTTCTAGCTTTAATACCGTAGGGCAGCATTGCTTGCTTTTCGAGGGGATGATTTTTAGTCCCCAGTACTTTCCCGAAGAAATAATTTTTTGCAGCTTTTCGTGCTGGCTTAGTGACTTGGTCTTTTGACGAGAGTGGGTGACTGTCTTTGCAGGATTGTTTTTTTTGTACCAATAAAGCAGTGCGGCAGCCAATATGATTAGGACAATTGATGTCATGAGCATGTGTAGCTCCTCGCTTGGTTAGTATTAAGTTAATTATAAGTTTTTTTATCACTAAATCTATAGGTTAGATAAACCTTATTGGTACATTATGAAAGCATTTCGTATTATTATTCTGCTACTTATTCTGCTGTTTGTTGCTTTTTATAGCAAATTACAGCGCTTACAGAGCACAGCGTGGGTGGAGTCGCTACCGGTGGCTATCTACCCTATTAATGCGGATGGATATGTTGAAACAGATCGTTTTATTGATGAATTAAAGCATGAGGATTTTCAGTCAATAGAACGATTTTTTAAGAGGCAGTGGGAGGGGTATAGTGAGTTTGATTTTGACCCTGTTGCTATTCAGTTGATGCCAGCATTGACAGTTAAGCCGCCTGAGCCACCTCAACATGGAAATGTACTAAAAACGATAATTTGGAGTTTACGCTTACGTTTTTGGGCTTACCAGAATTCAGTCAGTGCCGATAAAACAACGGTTAATATTTTTATTCAATATCAACAGTTTGACCCTAAGCAGAATTTGGCGCATTCACTGGGCTTACAAAAAGGTTTAATTGGGGTTGTTAATGCCTACGCTGGACAGGCGTATCAAAAAACAAATAATGTTGTTGTTGCGCATGAGTTACTGCATACCGTAGGTGCATCTGACAAATATGATCTTGATACGGGACAGCCCATATTTCCTGATGGGTTTGCTGTTCCATCGAGTCAATATACACAACGAAAAGCGGAGTTGATGGCGGGAAAAATTCCGTTGAGTGAAACGGAATCTGAGATGCCTCGATCCCTACGTTATTGTATGGTTGGTGATAAAACGGCCGCAGAAATTGGTTGGGTTGAGGTAAATAATTGATGATTATCAACACGGTTATCTTATTAAAAGCTAGGATAAGCTCATTCAATTTAATTATAAGGGACGAGTATGTTTTTTCAGGAGTTAAACAACACGCAATGTAAGTCCTATTTAATAGCAGACCTTGATGCGGGCGTTGCAGCGATTATTGACCCCGTAGAGAGCAAAATTGACCGTTACCTTGCTGTACTGGCTTATCACCAGTTGACCCTAAAGTTTGTTGCCGATACTCATACACATGCCGATCATCGCTCGGCTTGTTCTGCCATGAGACGTTTGACGAATTGTCGGGTTTTGATGCACGAAATTTCACCTCAGCCACATGTTGATGGGCGTTTAACGGATGGGCAAGTTATTCAAATAGGAAGTATTGAGGTTAAAGTACTGCACACCCCCGGACATACCCCAGATAGTATTAGTTTTTATGTGAATCAAGACCGTGTATTAACGGGTGATGTCATTTTAATTCAAGGCACGGGCCGTACTGACTTTGCAGGTGGTGATGCAGGCGATCAATATGACTCTATTCAGCAAAAAATCTTTAGTTTACCGGATGACACCTTATTGTTTCCCGGCCACGATTATCGTGGGCATACCGAATCAACAGTGAAGACTGAAAAAACAACGAATCCTCGTGTAGCGGGTAAAACGAAAGCTGAATATATTGATATTATGAACAACTTGAATTTACCATTACCTGAGCGAATTCAAGAAGTGTTGCAAATCAATCAAAGCGAAGTGGATGACGATAGAATTAAGTTTCCTTTGCTTGCAGAGCTTAATAAGGTGCTTCAGATGGAGCCAGAAACGGTGAAGTGTCGAGTTGATACGGAAACGCTTATTATTGATGTACGTGAGAGCTCAGAGCGTTGTGGTGAGCTGGGTTACATTAAAGGGAGTCGTTTAATTCCCTTGGCTGACATTCCTCAAGCCCTCGATTCCTTAGACAAGGAGCGAGACAATGAAATTATTTTAGTTTGTCGCTCAGGGGCGCGCAGTACGACGGCAGCCGCTATTTTAAAAGGACTGGGTTTTAACCGAGTAAAGAATATGAAAGGCGGGATGTTGGCGTGGAATAAGGAAGGGTTTGAGGTGGAGCGCTAATTGGCCCTTTTGTTTTTTCAATAATTTTAGACATAAAAAAACCCGGTGCAGAGCACCGGGTTTTTTTATGAATATTGTTTTTAAGCTGCTTGAACAGGAATTGCGTTTTTAGTTTCTTTAACGCCGTTATTATCATCGAGATAGATTAAGCGAGGTTTGAATGTAGCTAGCTCAGCTTCGTTATATTCTGAATAGGCGCAAATAATTAAAATATCACCTTCAGTTGCACGGCGAGCCGCAGCACCATTAACAGAAATAATGCCTGTATTACTTTCAGCACGAATAGCATAGGTGGTGAAACGTTCGCCATTATTAACATTGTAAATGTCAATTTGTTGATATTCACGGATGCCAGAAAGGTCGAGCAAGCTGCCATCGATTGCACAAGAGCCTTCGTAGTGAAGTTCACTGTGAGTAACAGTGGCCCGGTGTAACTTTGTTTGTAACATGGTTGAACGCATATTCTTTTGTATTTTTTTAGTAATAAACTTAGCGCGTAATTATGCCTGATCTTAATCTTGGCATCAACAAATAAGTGAAAATACGCGGAATGCTAATGTAATCAACAACATATAATCTAATGAGTGTTAGTTAAAGCGAACGGGCGGTGCCTTTTTGCCAATGCCACTATTTTTATCAACAATATTTCTCGCTGCCGCCCTATATTTTTCATTAAGTTCTGCTAATGGCTCGGTTTTAGTCTCAGGGTTATCCGTTGTTTGCTCGCTAGGGTTAATCAGGTGTAGAGTTTGGGTTGGGAATGCCATATCAATTTGTTGAGCCTTCGCTAAACGTAAAATATCTAATAAAAAGCGTTGGCGCTCGCGCAGCTCTGTGCTCCAGTCGGGGGTTTCCCAAAAAACATAGACGAGTACATCTAAAGACGATGCACCTAATGAATTTAGGTATACATGGTAATAGTCTTTACGCATATAAGGGTGTAGGCGAATAAGCTCTCTAACACCCTCGCAGAAGGCCTCAATTTTATCGGGGGGCGTGTCATAGGTCAGCGATACGTTACACTTTAAACGACGGTAGCGGCGTTGCCCCATATTATCGACCTTTGCAGTAATGAAAATTGAGTTCGGTAGGGTAATTAATGAATCATAAAAGGTGCGAACCTTGGTACTTCTTAAGCCCACTTCCTCAACACTGCCCTCAATATCGTTTACCACAATCCAGTCACCGGTATGGAATGTCCGGTCTAAAATAACGGTAATGGAGCCAAACAAGTTCTGCACCACGTCTTTTGCGGCCAAGGCAAAAGCTAAGCCACCTAAGCCTAAGCTGGCGAGTAGGCTGGATACGTTTAAATTAAGGTTCGAGGCAACAAAAGTAATACCAACAACGGTAACAAAGACTTTTAATGTTTTTCTAATGAGCGGGACAAGAACGTCATCGACCTTTGTCTCTGTTTTGTCCGCTTTATGGCTTAAGAATAATGAGATGAGATCAACGACGCGATAAGCACTCCAAATGCCAGCCATACCCACCATGACTTTTACCGCAACCAGCAGCACAATCATCGCTTGATCGGGTAACGCTAGCAGGTTTAATCCGCCCCACCAAATGGTTGCCATCATGAGTATTGCCAATGGGCGTAATAAATCATCAGGAATGTCTTTGAGTTCAGTGGACAGGGTTTTAGTGCGAAAACGTCTGACACTTAACTGAAGCGAGAAGGCGCTAATCTTATCAGCACCGATACCCAATGCAATAATGATAAGAATTCCTAGCCATTTCCAGTTCTCCAGCAAAAAAGAACGTTTGCGCAATGGGTCGGGTAACTGTTGGCGAAATTGAACATGCCAAGGCGTGTATTGAGCACCTGAGTCGTCAGCTTTTAAGCTTCTTTTTGTTGACAATTCATCAATAATAGTCGGTAAGTTTGCGAGCGTCTTTTGGCTAAATAACCAGCGTCCATCGCTGTGCTGCTTTATGTTAATGCTGCCGCTATCATAACGGGCGAACATATAGTCTTTACCTGTCTCCCTAGCCGGTATTTGGCTGAGGTGGACTATTTTTGTTTTATCAATCGCTTCCAGTAACATCCAAGCAAGGTCGCGTGCCTTCTCATCACGAATAAGCGTGTTAATGGCTGAGATATCAAGCGTTGTTATTGCGTCGTTAATACGAGTTGCTTTGCCCCGTTTAATATCATTCATGCTGTGCAAGAATGTTGTAAATGTTTCCCTAGGCGAGCCTAACCCTTGTAAATCCACCGTTTTTTCGGTGGTTGTCGTCTGAGTGGTTGCGTTAGTTTCAGCCGCGAATGTCGAGCTTATCGAGGTGATTAATAGGAGGCAAAGCAGGAGGTTTTTCATATTAATTAAGCGTGATATGCAAATTGTCGATTAATCGAGTTTCACCAACAAAAGCAGCGACTAAGATAATAAATTCGTTAGCATTTGCTGCAGGGGGGGTCAGTGTTAATGGATTGAGAATATCCAGATAATCAACCCGAAAGCCTTGAGTGTTGAGTTGTAATATTGTTTTTTCTTTCAATGCCGAAAACTCACGATCACCTGTTATTAACGCCTCTTTCATACCTTGTAAGCAGGCTTGTAAAGTAGGGGCTAATTGACGTTGTTCAGTTGTTAAATAGCCGTTACGCGAGCTCATCGCTAAGCCATCCGCTTCACGAACGATAGGTTCACCGATGATATTAATGGGTATATTTAAATCAATCACCATCCGGCGAATAACCGCTAATTGCTGCCAGTCTTTTTCACCAAAAACAGCAATATCTGCGCGGCTAATATTAAACAGTTTATTAACAACGGTGGTCACGCCATCGAAGTGGCCCGGGCGCGATGCGCCGCATAATACCGTTGTAATATCCGGTACATGAACATGGCTGGTGTTATCGCCACCGAGAGGGTATATCTCATCAACGGTGGGGGCAAATAAAATATCGGTGTCTAGCTCTTCAAGTTTATTAATGTCGTCTTGGAAGGTACGAGGGTAGCTGTCTAAATCTTCATTAGCACCAAATTGAGTGGGGTTAACGAATAAGCTCACGATCACAATATCAGCATGTTGCTGCGCTGTTTTAACGAGTTGAAGATGACCTTGATGTAAGTTTCCCATGGTGGGAACAAGGCCAATGCTACGTCCTGCTTTCCTGTGTTCAGCTAGTGTTGCTTGAAGTTCTTGAATGCTACGAATAACTAACATTATTTAAACGAGTGCTCAGCAGCAGGGAATTGTTTGTTTCTAACGGCATCGACATAGGCACTAACAGCACCGCTAACACTGCCAGCTTCAGTCATAAAGTTTTTACTGAATTTAGGGCGCATACCAGCGGTAATATCCAGCATGTCGTAGCAGACCAATACTTGGCCATCACAATTTACTCCAGCACCAATGCCAATAACAGGAATGTTAACCGCCTCACTAATGCGCTGACCTAAAGAGGACGGAATGCATTCAACCACCACCGCGCTGGCTCCAGCTTGTTCAAGGCACTTAGCATCTTCAATAATTATATTTGCTTGTGATTCGTCCTTGCCTTGTACGCGATACCCACCAATTTGATGAACAGACTGAGGCAGTAAACCTAAATGCCCGCAAACGGGAATACCTTGGTCAACAATCAGCTTTACGCTATCAAGCACTTTTTGTCCGCCCTCAAGTTTTACCATTTGTGCGTAGCCTTTTTGCATAAGAATACCCGCGTTTTTAACCGCTTCATTCGGTGTTGGGTAGCTCATAAAGGGTAAGTCGGTGACGAGTAAGGCGCGTTTTAAACCGCGAGACACAAGTTTTGAGTGGTAGGCCATTTCTTCCACGGTAACGGGAACCGTACTATTTTGACCTTGTACAACCATGCCTAATGAATCGCCTACTAACACCATATCAACGCCAGCATTATCTAAAATGTGGGCGAAGCTAGCATCATAAGCGGTTAGGCTAACAATTTTTTCACCGCGAGTTTTCATCGCAAGTAGCTCGTTATTGGTTATTTGTTTCGTGTTTGAATGTTGGCTCATATAAATCTCAAAAAATTATGAATTAGCTAAAGGGTTTAAAAAATGCCGCCCAGAGTGGGTTGAGCAAATATGGCTTAATAATTGTTGGTAATCCGCCTCATTATCCACGGGATTAATCTCGCTGGAGTTAACAATTAATAATGGGCTGGCATCGTAGTGATGAAAGAAATTAGTATACGCATTAGAGAGTTGCTGTAGGTACGAGTTGCTGATATTTTTTTCGTACTTAACACCGCGTTGTTTAATGCGTGCCTGTAGAGCATCAACGGGTGCTTGTAGGTAGATAACTAAATCGGGCGTGCGCATGGGAATGTTCATGGACTGATAAATTTGCTGGTACAAATGGTACTCATCAGCATTTAATGTCTGCTGGGCAAAAATAGGATCTTTTTGCAGAATAAAATCACACACTAAATGTTGAGATGAAAAATCATGCTCAACCAAGTGACTCCATTGTTTAGCGCGAGCCAGTAAAAAGTGTAGTTCTAGCGGTAAAGCCGATTGTTTATTAAGGCTATAAAACTGTTCTAAGAATGGATTATCATCAACGTTTTCTTTCACCAGCGTACCGTTAAGGCTACCAGCCAATTTATTGGCTAAGCTACTTTTACCCACGCCAATAGAACCTTCAATGGCAATAAACGTAGGGGCTTTGTTGGCTTCTAAAATATTTTGTTGCACGTAATTAATAGGTTGCTAGAGCTGAATTTGAAACACTTTATCAAACAGACGAGCGTATATCGAGGTTTTTGGTATTAATGAGGCTGGGGCAGGGTTCATTTAAAGAGTCGATTATCTGCGATATAGACCCTAAACCTTCAATGTGTAGCTGTGGGTTAATTTCATTTAAGGGGTAGAGCACAAAACTTCGTAGCGCAATACCGGGGTGTGGGAGGGTTAATACGGGGTCGTCGGAGTTTGTACCTTCGTATATCAGAATATCTAAATCTAAGGTTCGAGCGCCCCAGCGCCCTGTATCACGCGTTCTACCATGGTGGTTTTCAATGGCTTGCAAGCAAGTGAGTAACTCTAGTGGTTTAAGAGTCGTGCTTATTTCAACGGCGGCATTAATGTAATCTGCTTGGTCTTGAGGCCCCATGGGTGGGGTTTGGTATAAGCTTGAAACGTCGGCAACTGTTGAGTCCCGAAGGCCTTTAATATCTTCAATCGCTTGCAATACGCGCTGAATAGGCTTGGCTAAATTGCTGCCTAAACCAATGTAAACGATAGCGCTCATTATTACTCAGGGGCTGGTTTATCAGCTTTTTTTGGCTGTTTACGTTTGCTTTTAAACTGATTTGGCCGGGTCATTAGCTTTTGTTCAGCCGTGTCCAAGGTTTGAATATGCGTCCACCAATCAGCGAGTTTTTGGTTAACCTCGCCGTGTTGAGCGCGCAACAGTAAAAAGTCATACGCAGCGCGAAAACGCGGGTGTTCTAAAAAGCGTAAGCAACGCACACCAACCTGTTTATGAAAACGTGGCTGTAATGCCCATACTTCGCGCATAGGTGTGCTCATTCGCTTAGGAATTGCAATACGTGCTACTTGGTGAGAAATAACCTCGTGTGCAGCGGCGTGAATAGCCTGTGTTTCACTGCTAAAGGATGAACGGTTGCTCTCAGTTAAGCGACGCACAGGCTCCCACAACAATGTTGCGAGTAGGAAATAAGGCGTCACACCTTTATTGTTTTTTAATCGGCTTTCCGTATTGAGCATAGCCTGCTCAATTAGCGCCAAAGGCTGGTCAGATTTAGCTTTTTGTAAGCAGAGCTCAGTTTGTGGGAATAGTGCTTCAAATAAGCCATAGTGGCGAAGGTCGGTAAACACTTGGTGAGCGTGATTATTTAAAAACAATTTAAGCAGCTCATCATATAAGCGTGCAGAAGGAATGTCTTTTAATAGCGGCGCAAGCTCTCGCATAGGCGCTTCGGTGCCAGCATCAATTTGGAAATTAAGCTTGGCTTTAAAACGAACCGCACGCAATAAGCGAACAGGGTCTTCTTTAAAGCGAGTGGCTGGGTCACCCATTATTTTGATAAGGCGTTGTTGATGATCATCAATGCCCCCAACATAATCAATAACCGTGAGGTTTTGTGAATCTAAATATAAAGCATTTATCGTAAAGTCACGTCGCCACGCATCTTCTTCTAAAGTGCCATAAACATTATCTCGCAGCAAGCGGCCATCTTTATGAGCATGGCTTTTATTATTGTCGTGCTTAACGTGGGGCCCACGGAATGTGGCTACTTCAATAATATGGCGGCCAAAGTGGATATGAGCTAAACGAAAACGGCGGCCAATTAATCGGCAGTTCTTAAACAACGCCTGAATCTCTTCCGGTTCAGCATTCGTTGACACATCGAAATCCTTTGGGTGCATACCCAATAACGAATCCCTAACGCAGCCACCTACTAGATAGGCTTGGAAACCCGCCTTAACCAGGCGTTCAGTAATTTGAATGGCATGTCGATCGAGACGATCAGATGATAAACCCAGCTCTCGGAGTGTATAGTGCTTAGCTTGCTTGTGTTGATGAGACAAATTGACGTTAATGCTTAATAAATATGCACGAAGTGTACTAATAAATAGGTGTAAATGACATTAAAAATTAAAAGACAAATTTTATTGTACAGTTTTGGGTAAAGTTTGGTATACTGCCGCACGTCTTAAGTCCCCATCGTCTAGAGGCCTAGGACACCGCCCTTTCACGGCGGTAACAGGGGTTCGAACCCCCTTGGGGACGCCATATAAAATAACCGCTTACAGAATGTGAGCGGTTTTTTTATGCCTGTTTACTTTTGCTCATACAATAATGAACACCCGCATCCGGCAATTGGTGGCGATACCTCCAAGGCAATTACTGAAGGCGGCTTAACCTCTACTTAATAATTTCGGTTATTAATAGGGGGGTACACTTACAATTGTGTTTTATTGGCCTTTTTTTCTTTTTTTTCCTTACGTTTTTCCTTCATCGTTTTTTCAGGTTTCTTTTTCGCTGCCTTTTTAGAATCTTGACCTTTAGCCATAAATTTCTCCTTTAATTTTGTTGATAAGATATTGGGCTTCTATTAAGCCGCTTGTATTTAAACATAACGCCTTTGTCAGGAGCCAAAAAGCGGAACGGAAATTTAGTCCAGTGTACAAACTTGTTATGCTTTTTTATTTGTGTGCAATTGGCTTATCTGTAAAGAGGTAATCTTTTAACTCTTTGTCGAAACTGGGGTCTTGCCTTCTAATCCATTCAAGCACCATTGCTGCGTGCTCTTTTTCCTCATCTCGATTATGCGTAAGTATTGCTTTTAACTCTTCATCCTTACACGCATCAACTCTTTGGTTATACCAGTCTACTGCTTCAAGCTCCTCCATTAGCGATGTAATAGCTCTATGCATATCTCTGGTTTCATCAGTAAGTTCATTTATTGGTTCATGATAGCCTTCATTTGACATTTTTATATCCTCTATGAATTGTATTGCATAACGTTTTAAATAAGCCGCCGCATCTTTTGCGGTCGGTTTGATTTTTTTGGTACGCCCAGCATGGGCGTAAACTAATGAGGTGAAAGTCCTCTGTAGGAAGAACACCGTTAAAAACCGTGTTGTGATTAGACGATAACTACTAGCGAATGGCAAGGGCTTACCTGCGAAGGTGGGTC
>Ga0209081_1002274_pt1 | contig 11210 bp, 9 predicted proteins | sample GOMGulsemesocosm_4_FD_184636 | JGI IMG/M metagenome (GOLD analysis project Ga0209081, IMG submission 184636) | Methane-oxidizing microbial communities from mesocosms in the Gulf of Mexico - GOM15B Gulf of Mexico (SPAdes) (version 2) | ecosystem: Environmental > Aquatic > Marine > Cold seeps... | reverse complement strand
TGCCGTGGTGGCGCAGGAGGTACCCGGCCCGGTCGGCGAGGAATTCAAGGGCGTGGTCGAGCGCATCAAGATCGGGCGGACGATGGAGGAAGCACTCCAGCAAACCGCCGATCGGCTCGACATTCCCGAGTTCAACTTTTTCTGCATCACGCTGGCAATCCAGCGTGAGACGGGGGGCAATCTTGCCGAAACGCTGTCGAACCTGTCCGACGTGCTGCGCAAGCGCGCGCAGATGAAGCTCAAGATCAAGGCGATGAGCTCGGAATCCAAAGCTTCCGCCTATATCGTCGGGGCGCTTCCCTTCATCGTTTTCGGCATGATCCTGTGGATCAATCCGTCCTACATCGGCGGGTTCTTCGAAGACGACCGGTTGATTGTCACCGGGCTCGGCGGCTTGGTGTGGATGAGCATCGGCGCCTTCATCATGGCCAAAATGGTCAACTTCGAAATCTGATCGGGGAAAGATAAGCGCAATGGATCCCGCAACCGGCCCCACACTGCTTGGTTTCGACGTTTACATCGTCGGCTCGATCATGGCAGGCATCGCCGCCTTGGCCGTCGTTTTCGCCATTTATACGGCGCTGACGATCAAGGATCCGATGAGCAAGCGCGTCAAGGCGCTCGAAGGCCGCCGCGAAGAGCTCAAGATGGGGCTCGTCACGGCAGGCACGAAGAAGCGCCAGAGCCTCGTCCGCAAGACCGACACCACAGACCGGATCAAGGACACGCTCGGCAGCATGAAAGTGCTGCAGCAAAGCCAGGTCGAAGTCGTTCAGCAAAAGCTGGCGCAGGCCGGTTTCCGCAACAAGGAACTGGCCATCGTCATCATCGGCCTGCGCGCCGTGCTGCCGATCCTCCTTGGCGGTTTCGCCTTCGTCATGCTGTATCTGGTCGAAGTCTACCCCGACTGGCAGATGAAGCGCGTCGGAGCGCTCGCCCTCGCCCTGTTCATTGGCTACAAGGGCCCCGAACTCTATATCAGCAACATCGCCAAGAAGCGTTCGGATGCGATCCGGAAGGGGCTGCCCGACGCGCTCGACCTGCTGGTCATCTGCGCCGAAGCCGGCCTGACCGTCGACGCCGCCTTCAATCGCGTGGCCAAGGAACTCGGCCGCGCCTATCCCGAACTGGGTGACGAATTCGCGCTGACCGCGATCGAATTGTCGTTTCTCAACGAACGCAAGAAGGCATTCAACAACCTCGCCTACCGTGTCGATCTCGACGCGGTGAAAGGCGTGGTCACGACCATGATCCAGACCGAGCGCTACGGTACGCCGCTGGCATCGGCGCTGCGTGTCCTGTCGGCAGAATTCCGCAACGAACGCATGATGCGCGCCGAAGAGAAGGCAGCACGGCTTCCGGCCATCATGACCGTGCCGCTCATCCTGTTCATCCTGCCCGTGCTGTTCATCGTCATTCTCGGCCCGGCGGCCTGTTCGATCGCCGACGCTTTCAGCGGCGGGATTGGCTAGACCGCACGCTCCCGCGGCAGATGCGACCCGAAAGCCTGGCCGACGCCTAGTCGGCCAGGCTTTCGGCGTCGAAGTCTCCGGCCTGGTCGCGCACGCGGACGAGCATGTCCAGCAGGCTGGCGCGTTCCTCTTCGCTCAGGACCGAGAACAGCTGGCCTTCGATCTTGAGCGCCAGCGGCATGATACCCGCGTGGACCGCGCGCCCTTCCGAGGTCAGTTCGAGCAGGTGCGACCGCCCGTCGCTGGCATTGGGCGATCGCTGCACCAGACCGCGGTCTTCCAGCCGCTTGCAGGCCCGGTTCACGGGTACCTTGTCCATCAGCGTCTGCTGCGAAAGCTGGCGCTGCGTCAGCGCACCGTGATCACCCAGCACGGCCATGATCCGCCATTCGGTGGTCTTCAGCGCGAAGCGCTTGCGATATTGTTCCGCAATCCGCGTCGAAACCGCGTTCGATGCGATCGACAGCTGGTAGGGCAGGAACTCTGCAAGGCGTTGGGCGGGCTGGTGTTTCGGCATGGTGCTACGTTTATAGGACGGCCCTCGCATGGCAAGGCCGTTGCCGATGTAACCTTCACTTCCGGCGCGGCAGCTCAGCGATATTCGGGCTGGTCCCACCAGGGGTAGAAATCGGGCATGTCGCTGCCGACCGTGTCGGGATAGGCCGGCGCGCGCTTCTCGAGGAAGCTGGCGATGCCTTCCTTGGCATCCTCGCTGCGGCTGAGCCGGTATATCGCGCGGCTGTCGATCCGGTGCGCATCCATCGGATGTCCGCCCGCGCCCAGCCGCCACAGCATCGCGCGGGTCATCGCCACCGACACGGCCGAGGTGTTGTCGGCAATCTCGCGCGCGATCCCCATCGCGGCATCGAGCAATTCGCCCTGCGGATGGAGCGACCGGACGAGGCCGCGCTCGAGCGCCTCCTGCGCATCGAATATGCGCCCGGTCATGCACCATTCGAGCGCGGTCTGCATGCCAACCAGCCGCGGCAGGAACCAGCTCGAGGCGGCTTCGGGCGTGATTCCCCGCCGCGCGAAGACGAAGCCGAAGCGCGCCGTGTCGCTCGCCAGCCGGATGTCGAACGGCAATTGCATCGTTGCGCCGACGCCCACCGCCACCCCGTTGCACGCGCCGATCAAGGGTTTCTTGGAATCGAACAGGCGCAGGGTCAGCCGTCCGCCCCCGTCGCGCACGCGCTCGTCGGACAGGTCGTCGACCGGATTGGGATCGGAGAAGACATGCCCCCCGTCATCGGGCGTGAGATCCGCTCCGGCGCAGAACGCCCTGTCGCCGTGTCCGGTCACCACCACCGCGCGCACGCTGTCATCGGCGTCGGTCGTGTCGATCGCATCGATGAATTCGGCCATCATCGTGCGGGTGAAGGCGTTCATCTTGTCGGGCCGGTGCAGCGTCACAGTGGCGATGCCGTCGGCGATGTCGAGCTTGATCTGGCTGTAGGACATGGGTCGGTTTTCCTCTCCGGTCATCCCGTCAGGACGGAACGCATGGAACGCGGTCCCGAGGGTCAAATGCAAAGCGCCCCCGCCCGCGCCGTTTTCGGCATGCGGACGGGGGCGCTGGAATAAATCATGCAGGCAAGACTAGGCCTCCCGCCTGCAATGGGAAAGCCGTCTGGCGATCACCGCGGCGCCATGCGGATGGCACCGTCGAGGCGCACGTCTTCGCCGTTGAAGTAGCCGGTCTCGATCATGCACATGGCAAGCTTGGCGTATTCGCCCGGCAGGCCGAGACGCTTGGGGAACGGGACGCTGGCTGCGAGCGCTTCCTTCACCTGCGGCGGCGCGGCATTCATCAGCGGGGTTTCGAAAATGCCCGGCAGGATGGTGTTCACGCGGATGCCTTCCTTCATCAGGTCGCGCGCGATCGGCAGGGTCATGCCGACGACGCCGCCCTTCGATGCCGAATAGGCCGCCTGGCCCATCTGGCCGTCCTCGGCCGCGACCGAGGCGGTGTTGACGATCGCGCCGCGATCCCCGTCTTCACTCAACGCGTCGAGCGTCATCATGCCCGCCGCCGATTTGGCGATGCAGCGGAAGGTGCCGATCAGGTTGACCTGGATGACGAAATCGAAGGCCGACAGCGGGAAGTGCTTGATTTCGCCGCTCTGCTTGTCGCGGCTGGCGGTCTTGATCGCATTGCCGATGCCTGCGCAATTGACGAGGATGCGTTCCTGGCCATGCGCTTCACGTGCCTTGGCGAAACCGGCATCGACGTCCTCGTCGCTGGTCACGTTCACCTTGCAGAAGATGCCGCCGATGTCCTTGGCGACCGCTTCACCCTTCTCTTCGTTCATGTCGAAAATGGCGACCTTGGCGCCCTTGGCGGCCAGCGCACGCGCAGTCGCTTCGCCTAGACCCGATGCACCGCCGGTGACGACGGCGGGGGTTTTGCTACTTACTTCCATGGATTGTCCTCTCAGATTTCAAGTGAATTAGAGCGCCTCGACGATGGTGACGTTGGCGACGCCGCCGCCTTCGCACATCGTCTGCAGGCCGTATTTCTTGCCGCGCGCCTTGAGCGCGTGGACCAGCGTGGCCATCAGCTTGGTGCCCGACGCACCGAGCGGGTGGCCCAGCGCGATCGCGCCGCCATTGACATTGAGCTTGGCGGGATCGGCATCGAGGTGCTTGAGCCATGCCAGCGGGACCGGGGCAAAGGCTTCGTTCACCTCGTACAGGTCGATGTCGTTGATCGACATGCCCGCGCGCTGGAGCGCACGCTCGGTGGCGAACAGCGGTTCTTCGAGCATGATTACCGGATCCCCGGCCGTGACGGTCAGATTGTGAATCCGCGCCAGCGGGGTGAGGCCGTAGTCCTTCAGCGCCTGCTCGCTGACCACCAGCACCGCGCTCGACCCGTCGCAGATCTGGCTGCTGCTGGCCGCGGTGATCTTGCCTTCGGGGCTGAGCAGCTTGACGCCGGCGATACCTTCCAGCGTCGCGTCGAAGCGAATGCCTTCATCGACCGTGTGGCATTCCTCGCCTTCGGCGGTTTCGATCTCCACGCCGACGATTTCGGCCTCGAAGGCGCCCGACTTGGTCGCCTCGATCGCCTTCTGGTGGCTCGACAGCGCAAAGCGGTCGAGGTCGTCCTTCGAGAAGCCGTGCTTCTGCGCGATCATTTCCGCGCCCATGAACTGGCTCCACTGGATGCCGGGATATTTCTCCTCCAGCCCGGGCGACTTATAATTGCCCAGACCTTCCTTCATGTGGAACATCGCGGTCGAGCCCATGGGCACGCGGCTCATGCTCTCGACACCCGCGGCGATGACGACGTCCTGCGTCCCGCTCATCACCGCCTGCGCGGCGAACTGGATTGCCTGCTGGCTGGAGCCGCACTGGCGGTCGATCGTGACCGCGGGGACGCCCTCGCCCAGATGCTTGCTCGCCAGCACGGCATTGCGGCCGACCTGCATGGCCTGCTCGCCGCCCTGGCTGACGCAGCCCATCACCACGTCATCGACAGCCTTGGCCTCCAGACCGCTGCGCTCCATGACCGCATCGAGCGATGTGGCGGCGAGATCGACCGGGTGCACCCCGGCCAGACGGCCCCCGCGGCGCCCCCCGGCGGTACGGACGGCTTCGACGATATAGGCTTCGGGCATCGACATCCTCATTATAGGTTTTCAAATGGGACCAATTGGGTAAGCCGGGGTTACGTAAACGTCAAGCAGCGCGGGACCGAATGTTTCCGCGATTGCTCCGCCTGCCCGGACGCATGAAAACCGGGCGGGCCAGCGGGTGTGACATCGGCGTCACACCCGCTACGCCAAACCGGCCAAAATGTAACAAAAGCTTTGCATTCACCGCGTCCCTAAAGGCACATGCGACGTTCCACTGGAGGGATCCTGCATCTGCATGGGCGTTAAGTTCGTGCATTTTCTCTATTCCTCCCAGGGGTTCCTTGGAGATCCGACCTCAGGGGTCGGTCGATCAATAGAGGGATTATCAGAGTGAAACTCCAAACCTACTTCAAAGCCAGCGCGGCACCTGCCGCTCTCGGTCTTGCGCTTCTCGCGCAGCCGGCGATGGCACAGGTTGCAACGGAAGCGGAAGAAACTGCCGCTCCCGTCGTGCCTTCGGAAGCAATCGTCGTTACCGGTTCGCGTATCTCGAACCCCAACCTCGAACTGGCCAGCCCGGTCAGCGTCGTCAGCAGCGACGATCTCGAACTCGCCCAGACCAACGTTGCAGAAGAATTCCTGCGCGAACTGCCCTCGGCGGTTCCGAGCGTCGGTTCGGCCGTCAACAACGGCAACGGCGGCTCGAGCTTCGTCAACCTGCGCGGCATCGGTTCCAACCGCAACCTCGTTCTGCTCGACGGCCGCCGCTTCACGCCGGCTGACACCACCGGCCGCGTCGACCTCAACAACATTCCGCTGGCAGTGATCGAGCGCACGGAAATCCTGACCGGCGGCGCAAGCACCACCTACGGTGCCGACGCAATCGGCGGTGTTGTCAACTTCGTCACCAAGACCGACTTCGAAGGCCTCGAGGCAACCGCTTCGCAGCAGATCACCGAAGAAGGCGACGGCAACGTTTTTCGTGCCGACGTCACCCTGGGTGCCAACTTCGACGACGGCCGCGGTAACGCAGTCCTGAGCATCGGCTACCAGAACCAGGATCCTGTCTACCAGGGCGACCGCGGCTTCTCGCTGTTCAACATCGGTTCGTTCACCGGTGACCCGAGCGGTTCCTCGAACGCCGTTCCCGCCGTTATCGTCGGCCCGACGCCGGAAGGCTTCGGTCAGCTGACCGACGATGGCCAGGGCTACGTTGACGGTGTGTTCGATCGTCCGTTCAACTTCAACCCGTTCAACATCTTCCTGACGCCGTTCGAACGTTTCAACATTTACGGCTCGGCAAACTACGAAGTGTCGGACGCTGTCGAAGTGTTCACGCAGGCGACGTTCTCGAAGAATACCGTTTCGACGATCATCGCTCCGGGCGGTTCGTTCTTCAACACCTACCAGGTCAACCTGAACAACCCGTTCATGCCCGACCAGCTGGCACAGGCCTTCTGTGACGGCCTCGAACTCACCGCAGCAGAATGCACCGCCGGCCGTAACACCCAGTTCGGTGCGACGCTGGCCGACGGCACTGCCAACCCCGACTATGTCGAAATCAGCACGTCGGTCCGTCGTCGTACGCCCGAAGCTGGTTCGCGTACTTCGGACTTCACCACCACGCTGTTCCACCTCGTGGGCGGCCTCCGTGGCGACGTCACCGATTCGATCGGTTGGGAAGTTTCGGGCTCGTATGGTGAAAGCGAACAGATCCAGCGCCAAGGCGGCTTTGCCCGCTTCGATCGCCTTCAGCAGTCGCTGATCGCGATTCCCGACGGTGCCGGTGGAGTCCAGTGTTCCGATCCCTCGGGCGGCTGCGCTCCGATCAACCTGTTTGGTGCGCTCGGCAACCTCGGGTCGCCGGAAGCCATCGACTACGTCTTCAACCTGACTCAGCAGGTGATCACCCAGGCCAGCCTCACGCAGGCGCAGGCGATCATCGACGGCGACCTCGGCTTCGGCATTTCGGCTAGCCCGATCTCGTTCGCGCTCGGTGCCGAATACCGCAAGTACACCGCAACCCGCCTGTCGGACGAAGCTTCGCAGACCCCGGGTGCAGTTGTCGGCGGCGGCGGTGCCGCTCCGGACATCGATGGTTCGTACAACGTCAAGGACTTCTTCGGTGAAGTCGCAATCCCGGTCATCGAAGATTCGTTCGTTCGCGATCTGACCATCGAAGCCGGTGGCCGTTATTCGGACTACTCGACTGCAGGCGGTGAGTTCACCTGGAAGGTTGGCGGTACGCTGACCCCCATCGATGGCATCACCTATCGCGGTAACTACCAGCGTTCGTCGCGTGCACCGAACATCGGTGAACTCTTCACGCCGGTCACCACCGGCCTGTCGAACCTCGCGATCGATCCCTGTGCAGGGACCAACCCGGTTGGCAATGCTGCACTGACTGCGGCCTGCGTTTCGCAGATCGTTGCAGGCGGCGCCACCCAGGCCTTCGCACAGAGCCGTATCGGCAACATCCTCCAGCCGGCTGCTGGTCAGATCAACGTCACCTCGGGCGGCAACCCCGATGTTGGCGTCGAAACGGCCACCACCTGGACGGTGGGTGCAGTGTTCGAACCGATGTACAACCTCTCGTTCACGGTCGACTACTTCAACATCAAGGTTGAAGACGCGATCACGACTCCGACGGTCAACGACCTTGTCGGCGGTTGCTACGACGCACCGAGCGCGGACAATCCGTTCTGCTCGCTGATCGTTCGTGGTGCTGCGACCGGTGGTCTCGACGGTTCGCCGAACGAAGTTCCCGGGCTGCTGCTCAGCCTGTCGAACCTCGGCACGATCAAGACGGATGGTATCGACGTCAGCATGCGCTATCGCACGAGCCTGACCGACGATATCGGCTTCCGCTTCTCGACCGACGGCACCTGGACGAACCGCAACGAATTCCAGGCAACCCCGACCTCGGTCAACCGTGAGTGCGTAAGCTACTACTCGGTCAACTGCGGCTCGATCCAGCCTGAGTTCGTGTTCAACACCCGCGCGACCTTCTCGTTCTACGACGAGGTGGATGTGTCGCTGCTGTGGCGCTACCTCGACGGCGTCGAGTTCGAACCGCTCCAGCGTGCGGAAAGCGGCGACGCTTTCGTCGGCACCCTGCCCGAAGGCACCGGTCCGGTGGCTGGCCAGGAAGTGGACTTCAACACCATTCCGGCTGAAAGCTACTTCGACCTGAGCCTGCGTTGGATGGCGACCGAAAACTTCGAGTTCGTCTTCACCGTGCAGAACCTGCTCGACAACAAGCCGACCATCGTTGGCTCGGACATCGGTTCGACCGCGTACAACTCGGGTAACATCTACCCGTCGACCTACGACGCCCTCGGCCGTCGTTATGCTGCAGCGGTGAAGCTTCGCTTCTAGTCGCAGATCAACTGAACAAGAGAGGGGCGGTGTTTTCACCGCCCCTTTTTTTATTTGAAATCGGTGCTATCATGAACGCGGATCGGAATAGAATGGGTGGGACAAATTCCTTTTTGACGACTTGAACAAAGGCATTTGGATTCCCGATTCAGCCGTGCACTTCTTTGTGAAGGCACTAGCAGATGGACCGAGAACTTACCGGGTTCACACGCGAACACGAAGGGATCAAAAAATGCGCAGAAAGGTTCTTGGAGTCTTGTACTGTGCAGCGATCATTGTTTCGCCTGCTCCTCTCTCCGCCGGCGACGAGGGAGCCGAACCCGCTCGCGATGAGCAAGGCAAGATCACTGACAAGCGTCATCCTGACTATGTGAAGTGTCGCACCGAATCGGTAGCCGGATCACGAGCCAAGAAGCGCCGTATCTGCCTCACGAATGAACAATGGGCCGAAGTGGCACGACAAGGCCGGAGCATGGCAACCGCGATTGTCGAAGGCGGTCGAGCAGGGATCGACTGGGAAGCGGTCCAGCAGAACAAGCGCGGTTCACCCTGCCAGCAATTCGTGTGCTGATCGGATTGGACAGGCCGGGTGTTGCCGAGCGACGCGCCTGACGGCGCGCTCTACGATCCGGCCCGGGAAAGTGGGGGCGGATAGGCACATCCGGGGCTGCGGTCGGCGACGGCGAAACACCGCGTCGTATATCGTTGGCTCCCCCCATGGAAAAACGGTTCTTCGCTCGAACAAGATGTGCAATGCATCATCGTAGATGAGGAGGTGAAGATGAAGAAGATTTATGCTTTGGCCTGTGCTGCGCTCGTGTTTGCAGGAGTGCCGGCATCTGCTCAGCAGGGCACTGGAGAGCCTGCGCGCGATGCGGAGGGGAAAATTACCGATGAGAAGCATCCGGACTACATTCTTTGCCGGACCGAGTCTGTCATCGGCTCGCGAGCCAAGAAGCGCCGTGTCTGCCTGACCAATCGGGAATGGGCGCGTGTCGCACGCGAAGGCCGCGGCCTTGCGAGCGCGATGGCGGAGAAGAATTCCTCCGGGCTGATTACGAACTGACGACGTTCGGCGTTCACGCCGTTCGAGGCCGACCGGGGTTCCGAGGTCCAATGAGGGCCACGCCATGCTCGGCCGGCAGGATACAAAGCCAGATTCCGGTCTTTGACAAGGCGGCCGTTGCAAAAGGCGACCATGGTGCTCGAGCACTTGTACTGCCCTTTGGTGCTGACCTTGCGGCCCAGGGAGGCGAGACGCAGGATCAGTTCCCCGAAGCGGAAGCGGTTACCGAACAGAAAGCCAAGACCAGCGACAGGATGATCTGCAAGACTGTCCGCAGCGTTCGTTCGCGTGCAATCAAGAACGAAGTTTGCATGACGAAGAAGCAGTGGCTGGCCGCAGCCCGACAGGGCAATGGTCTTGCACGCTCGATCGTGAGGGGTGCGGCGAGTGGCCAGTGGGACGTCCTGGACCGCGACGACGGCGCCACCTGAGCCCTGCGTCTCAGCGCAAGGCGGAGGACACCGGCGCGACATCGAGTCCGATGCCGTCCGCCACCACCCTCACCCATTCGGCGACCTTGGCGATCTCGTCGCTGTTGGCCTCGCGCGTCGCGGCGATTTGCCGCTCGCGGTCGCTGCGGGAATAGGACGTCGATTCCTTCGAGTTTCGCGTGAAAGCCGGTCCGGCTGCGATCGCCGCGCTATCTTCGGGGTCAGGGTGCAATTCGAAGCGAGCGAAGAATTTTGTCACCGTCTCGGCCGGTTCCGCCAACAGGCTGCGGCTGTCGCAGATCCCGAGACGCCCGGCGCCGAACCGGTCCTGCATTTTCCGGTAAATTGAATGGTGCGAAAGCCAGCCCAGGCCGGCGACCTGCAGATCGGTCAGTTCGAACATCTCATCGGGCGCAAATTGCTGCGCCAGAACGCCATCCTGCATCTGGCCGATCATTGCCTGTCGCACCCAGCGGCGTCCCCACAGGCCCTTTACCGCGATTGAGGCAAGGAAGTCCTCGATCGGCGCATAGAGCAGGATTGCATGCGCATCCGCGCGCAGCCCCATGATGGCAGGCGCGAGCGAGTTCACGATATTCGAGGGTTTGACCACGACCGCGCGGTCATCGCCGAACGGCCGCGCGAGCAGCGCAAGCGCCATATCGAGCACCGCAGCGATCTTTGCCGGCTGCGCCCCTCGCCGCCGCCAACCGACGACGTCGTTGAGCACCACCGGCTCGACCAGCCCCATCGAATAGCCGGGGGCATCGAACATGCGTGCCACCAGGGTCGAACAGCAATAGGCCGAATGGAACACGAAGTGGATCGGAGCTGCGGGCAGGGCCCGCCGGTCGATCCGTTCAAGCGGTATGACGCGTTCCGCTCCGGTATCGGGCAGATGCTCGTCGGTCAGGAACGCGGCCTCGCGTTGCACGTCGCGCGGGACATGCCGAAAGCGGAAGCTGCCGTTCGTCTCGTCATAACGATGCGGCAGCCATTCCGCATCCTGCAGGATATCCTGATCTGTGATCATGGTGCGGTGGGCCTGCCCTCAGCGGATGCGGGTCACGCCCTTGAACCCCGTCTTGTCCGCAATTCGCACGCGATATCCGCCGGTAGCGCTTTCGCTGATCGTCACCTCCAACCCGACGCGGAAGCGCGCCCGCAGACCGCCGCTCGAGAGCACCTGCCAGACCTGTCCGTTGTCGAGCGCGATCGTCGTTTGCCCGGTCCGCAGGTTCGCATCCACCGCCGCGATCGTTGCGGTGAGTTCGGCCATCCG
>Ga0209081_1002273_pt1 | contig 11212 bp, 9 predicted proteins | sample GOMGulsemesocosm_4_FD_184636 | JGI IMG/M metagenome (GOLD analysis project Ga0209081, IMG submission 184636) | Methane-oxidizing microbial communities from mesocosms in the Gulf of Mexico - GOM15B Gulf of Mexico (SPAdes) (version 2) | ecosystem: Environmental > Aquatic > Marine > Cold seeps... | reverse complement strand
CACTTAAGATAAAAGTAAACGTTAAGTAAGCTATTTAGGGTTAAATCACCGAAGATAACTTATCAAAACATCCAGTTGGTTAAGCTTTTTGGCTGAACCCCTTGGAACTGATGCGCATTGTATAGAGTTCTACTTCCAGGTCAAGTGTAAAAGTCACCTTTTTTCATTTTATTTATCAAACTTTATTTAAATGAGTTAAATTCGTACGATCCATAAAAAAATCTATTATATGTAAAAGGTGCTTTCAGGATATGATTGAATAACCTATAGGGACAAGCCACCATCAATATCAATCACACGTCCAGTAAAGAAGTCATTTTCAAAAATATATTTTGCGGTATGGGCAATTTCCTCTGCCTCGCCTAAGCGACCAACAGGTTTCATTTTTTCTAACCTGTCACGCATTTCTGGTTTCATCGCATCTGTCATTGCTGTACGAACAACGCCAGGAGCTATTGCACCAACACGAATACCGTGTCGACCTAATTCTCTAGCCCATGTTGTTGTCATAGCAACAACACCCGCTTTAGCTGCTGAATAATTAGTTTGTCCCATATTTCCACCACGAGCAATAGATGACATATTAACAATAACGCCCTTTCCTCCTGATTCAATCATATGAACTGCGGCTTCTCGACCACACAAAAACACGCCAGTTAAGTTAACATCAATAACAGATTGAAACTGTGCTAAAGACATTTTTTTCTCAACCACGCCATTCTTAGCTTTAACGAACATACCATCACGTAGAATACCAGCATTATTAATTAAACCATCTATACCGTTAAAGTCGTCACTGATTTGTTTAAAGGTACTCTCTACTTGTACTTCATCGCTTACGTTAGCTAGATAATATTTGGCATTAACACCATTTTCTTCAACAAGTTTGACTGTTTCTTGTAACATTTCTTCATTTAAATCAATTACCGCTATATTAGCACCACTTTTAGCAAAGCTTAAAGCCATAGTACGACCAAGGCCTTGACCACCACCAGTAATCACGATGGTTTTATTTTTTAAGTTCATATTCTACTCAATTTTATTTAATTTAGGTTTCTAAGGTTTCGCTTTTTTCAAATTAAGATGGTTATGTTTCAGCCTATTAATTAACATTATATTTATAACCAACTAATTTAAAATACAATTTTGTACCATCATCAACACGAGTCTATTGGTTGATGATGGTAGGCGACTCAAGTCGCCGCTACAAATAATTAATAGCACTTCATTATAACAGAACTATTAAGCTTTATTAAACAGATTAAAAATGCTAGAAAAATCTTTGTCCCCATTTCCAGCACCTGCATGCATAGTATATAGACTGCGCGCTAACGCTCCCATGGGTGTTGATGACTTACTATCAACAGCAGTATCCATAGCTAACCCTAAATCTTTTGCCATGAGATCAACCATAAAACCGCCTTGGTAGTCATTGGATGATGGCACATTGTCCATAACATCTGGACAAGGATTATAAACATCTAATGTCCAGTTACTACCTGAACTTTCACTCATGATATTAGATAAAACTTTAGCATCTAAACCATTAGCTAAACCTAATTGTAATGCTTCGCTGGTACCTACCATTAACACTGAAAGCAACATGTTATTACACACTTTAGCTATTTGACCTGCGCCATGTTCACCGGCATGGAATATATTTTTTCCCATTGCCTCAAGAACTGGCTTTACTTGCTTAAATTCATTATCAGTACCTCCAACCATAAAACTCAAAGTACCCGCAATAGCACCACCAACACCACCAGAAACAGGAGCATCAACAAAACCAATACCTTTTTCAGCTAAGGTTGAGCCTACTTTTCGTGAAGTTTCTGCATCAATCGTTGATGAATCAATAACCACACTGCCTTTAGCTATGTGATTTATTAACCCTGATTTTTCTGATAAATAAACAGCGTCAACATGTTTACCTGCAGGTAACATAGATACAATAAACTCTGCGCCTTTTACACAATCTATAGCATTTTGTTTAGTGCTTGCGCCTTGTTCTACAACTTGTGCTACTGCTGATTCTGATAAATCAAAAACACAGACTTTATGCCCAGCTTTAACTAAATTAATAGCCATTGGGCCACCCATATTACCTAAACCAATAAATGCGATATTTGCCATTATTCTTTCCTTACGATTATTTACAAAAGAAGATATTCAAAAATAGTTTTATAAAAAACAAGTCATTATTAATTACCTAAAGAAGCTAAAGGATGTTGCTTTTGTGACCATTTCGATTCAAAAAACCAGTCAATCACTTTTTTATCAACCATTTCAATTGAGTCAAAGTGCCATTTAGGGGAGTTATCTTTATCAATTAAGAGCGCTCTAATCCCTTCAACAAACTCACCATATTTACCTGATTTAACTGATAGGTTTAATTCCATACGAAAACAATCCGCTAAAGACAAGGATTCCCCAGAATTTAATTGCTGATAAACTAATGCGGCACTCAATGCACTGCCATGCTTAAGGGATTTTTGTGCCCGACTAAACCATTTATCGTCACATTCAGCTGATAAAATACTATTAACTATATCGTTAAGCTTATCAAAACTAGTTACTTGCTCTATTAATGCTTTATGTTCTATAAGTTTCGTTTCAGGTAAGTGTTCAATTGAATCTTGTTCAACGGTCATTAATAACGTTGATATAATTGCATGGTTATTATCATTCGACTCTTGCCAATCTAACTGGATAAGTTGCTCAATAAATACATTTTTACGTTCATTAAGAACAAAATAATCAGCTAAATGACAGTATTTAGCATCACCAGCGTTGATCGATGCACCTGTTAATCCTAAGAACAGTCCACAATTGTCAGGCATGCGATTCAAAAAATAACTACCGCCAACGTCAGGATATAATCCAATACTAACCTCAGGCATAGCAATGCGAGAAGTTTCTGTAACCACACGGTGACTGCCCCCTGCCATCATTCCAAGACCGCCGCCCATAACAATGCCATTACCCCAAACAATAAATGGTTTATTGAAGGTATGAATAAGATAATCAAGTTGATATTCTTTGGTAAAATATTCTTCAATACCAGGTGAGAACTCACCCTTACTTGCTTTCATGTCATCATACAGGTGTACAATATCTCCACCAGCACAAAAAGACTTATCCCCTTCTCCTTGTAAAAAAACAGCAGTAATATTAGTTTGAGATTGCCATATTTTCAATTGTGGATAAAGTAAATCAATCATCTTGCCGCTTAAAGCGTTTAAAGATCGAGGTGAGTTAAGGGTTGCAACAGCTATTTTTTTACCATTATTACAATCAAGCTCTTGAAAGGTTACTACTTGAGTCATATTTAATTCCTACTTATTCTGCCAAACTGGTTTACGTTTATTTAAGAAAGCTTGCACGCCCTCCTCTTGATCCAACGAGTCAAACAAATCTACAAATGCTTGACGCTCTTGCGGTAAAGCTTGGGATATTGGCATAATTCTATTTTTCTGGATAAGAGATTTACATGCAGACACTGCGACAGGGCTTTGCTTAGCCACTTTTGTTGCTAGTGCTATAGCCGTAGTTCTACCTTCACCCTTAGCCACTATTTCTTCAACTAAACCTATTTGCAATGCACGTTCAGCATCTACTCGCTCGCCACATAAAATCATGCGCTTTGTCCAGCCTTCACCAATAAGTAAGGCTAAATTTTGTGTGCCGCCACCACAGGGAAGTAAACCAACAGTTGCTTCAGGTAATGCCATTATCGCATGCTCTTCACTAATTCTAATATCGCAGGCTAAGGCAACCTCTAATCCGCCTCCCATTGCATAACCGTTAAGAGCAGCAATTGAAACACCCTGGAAATTTGCTAGTGTTTCAAAAGCTTGCCCAAAAACATCACTCATATCCTTTGCTATTTTTTTGTTTCCACTAGCAAATACATTTAAATCAGCTCCTGCTGAAAAGAATTTATCACCGCTACCTGTCACTACAAGTGCATAGATATTTTTATCTTCATTAAGTTGCAATACTAAATCACGTAAATCAGCTAAACTTTGCTGTGTCCACGTATGAGCTGGCGGATTATTAAAAGTAACAACCGCTGTATTTTTTATTACTTCTACTGTTAAAAATTGTGATGAATAATGTGACATTATATTTTACTCTTTTTTAATGTGTATATATTAAATTTTGACTCGACAACTTATAATAATTGTCCAGCACTTTCAGTTAATAAACGACGAGCAATGATAACTCGCATAATTTCATTCGTACCTTCAAGAATTTGGTGAACACGCACATCTCTAAAATGACGTTCTAATGGATATTCTTTAATATAACCATAACCTCCATGAATTTGCAGTGCAGCATCACAAACTTGAAAGCCAATATCGGTAGCGAATCGTTTAGCCATAGCACAGTAAGCTGTTTTTTCTGGGTCATTTTGATCTAATTTAAAAGCAGCTAAACGTACTAATTGACGAGCAGCGACTAATTCTGTTGCCATATCCGCCAACTTAAATTGTAGCCCTTGAAAAGCAGCAATTGGTTTGCCAAATTGCTCACGCTCATGCATATATCCTATGGCAACATTAAGTGCTTGTTGTGCAGTACCAATAGAACAACTGGCAATATTAATACGACCTCCATCAAGGCCTTTCATTGCAATAGAAAAGCCTTCACCTTCTTCACCTAATAGATTGTCTACTGGTACTTTTACATTATCAAAGGTTATTTGACGCGTTGGTTGTGCGTTCCAACCTAGTTTCTCTTCTGCTTTACCATAAATAATGCCCTCAAGATCTGCTGGAATAGCTAATGCTGAAATACCTTTAGCACCCGCATCACCTGTGCGCACCATAACAACAAGCATATCAGTTTCACCAGCACCAGAAATAAAGACTTTAGCACCATTAACAATATAGTGATCACCGTTTTTTTTAGCTGATGTTGATAAAGATGCCGCATCTGAGCCTGCTCCAGGTTCAGTTAAACAATAAGACGCTAATTTTTTTCCTGAAAGAAGTGAAGTACACCAAGTGTCTTTCGTTGTCTGAGTACCCCACGTGGAGAGCATCCAAGTAGCCATATTATGAATTGTTATCATAGCCGTTGTAGCAGTACAACCCATTGAAAGTTGTTCAAAAATGATGGATGAATCTAAACGGCTCAATCCTAAACCGCCTGCGTCTTCTGGCGAATATAAACCACAAAAACCTAATTCGCCTGCTTTAGCATACATTTCTTTGGGAAATACATGCTCTTGATCCCATTTAGCAGCATGGGGGGCAAATTCAGCTTGTGCAAACTGTTGTGCCATATCAGAGAACATTTGCTGATCTTCAGTTAAATCAAAATTCATGAGTTTAGTTTTCCTGTTTTATCAAAGCATGACTATTAAATTAGACTATATTTAAGTCGAATTATTAAACAGACACGTCCTAGCTAGATTAATTTAAACTCATTAAAACAAATATTGCCGATTAAATACATTGATTAAATTGTCACTTTGATGGACTATATTGTCATTCTATGTAAATTAATAATTATTATGAGTTATCCTTCTAGCTGGCCATTACCTGAAAACAGTATTCGTTATTTATTACCCAAGCCTGCAATAGCTGAATTAGAATTAAACATTCTTAGTAGAGGTCTTTACCCACTTTCTTTTGGAAAATATATCAATGCAAAGGGGCATAACACTCGTCGTCCAGATCATAATGATAATCTAATCATAATATGTTTTAAAGGAAAGGGGCATTACAAAACAGAACATTCATATGGACAAATAAGTGCAGGAGATATTCTATTTCTTCCTAAAGGAGTGAATCACCAATACAATGCTGATAATACTACGGCTTGGCATATTTATTGGGTTCATGTAGACGGACATTTATTCGATCAATTCATAGATTTTCTTGGCATAAACAAATTGAACTTATTACTTAGAACAGAACAATTAGATATAGTAATTCATGAATTTGAACAACTGTTATCAACACGTCATCAAAGCTACCAGGTAAGTTCATTTATTTTGGCTTCAAATATTTTAAAAAAAATTCTAGGGTTATTAATCAGTAGTCAATCGAGCATTAACAAACTGAGTCAAGTTGGTTTTAATATTGATAAAATTAATAGTTTTATGGAGGAGAATATAAATCAGCAAATAAATTTAAGTCAACTAGCCCAATCAATGCAATTATCTAAATTCCATTTTGCTAAAAAGTTTCAAAAAATAACAGGGATAAGCCCTATTAGCTACTTTATTGAATTAAAGGTTAAACATGCTTGTCGTTTATTAGATGAATCAAATGTTAATATAAAGACAGTTGCGTCTATGGTGGGTTATGATGATCCTTACTATTTTTCTCGGCTATTCAAAAAAGTAATGGGGCTATCTCCAAGTCAATACCGAAAATCTCGTTATGGTCATTAACTATGCATGCCACTGTATAATCTTAGTGCCTTCACATGAATTCACTAAGATTATATAAATTAAAGTATTTAAATATTTTATCTAAAGCATTTCTACCGCAATAGCCGTCGCTTCACCGCCGCCAATACACAAAGAAGCAACACCTTTTGATAAGCCTTTATTTTTCAAAGCATGAATAAGTGTTACCATAATGCGTGCACCACTAGCGCCTAATGGGTGACCTAAAGCGCAGGCACCACCATTAACATTAACTTTATCAATATCTAAGTCCATATTTTTAATAGCCAACATAGTTACCATAGCAAAAGCTTCATTAATTTCAAACAAATCAACATCTGCAATTGTCCAACCAGCTTTATCAAGTAATTTATTCATAGCACTTACTGGTGCTACAGTAAATTCTGTAGGCTTTTGGGCATGAGTAGCATGGGCAACAACTTTACAAAGCGGTGTTAAACCGCGCGCTTGTGCTGTTGATAACTTCATCATAACTAATGCCGCTGCACCATCCGAAATAGAACTAGAGTTAGCCGCTGTTATAGTACCGTCTTTTTTAAAGGCAGGACGAAGCGATGGAATTTTATCTGGACGGGCATTACCTGGCTGTTCGTCAGTATCAATTACCGTTTCTTTACGGCGATTAACAACAGTCACTGGCGTAATTTCATTTTTAAAAGCACCGGAATCAATAGCAGCATTGGCTCTAGATAAAGAACGAATAGCAAACGCATCCATTTGTTCACGGGTAAAACCAACTTCATCTGCGGTTTCTTGGGCAAAGCAGCCCATAGAAATACCATCGTAAGCATTTTCTAAACCGTCATGCATCATATGATCAATCACTTGCCCATGCCCCATACGCATTCCAGTTCTTGCTTTTGGTAAAAGATAAGGCGCATTGCTCATACTTTCCATACCGCCAGCTACAGCTACGTCAATAGAACCAGCAAATAATGCATCATGTGCTTGCATTGCTGCTTTCATACCTGAACCACACACTTTATTAATAGTAGTACATACGGTTGACAGCGCTAAACCTGCAGCAATAGTTGCTTGTCTTGCTGGCGCTTGCTTTAAACCTGCAGGTAAAACACAGCCCATAATTACTTCATCAACTTGATCGCTAGGCAATTTAGCTGCTGCTACCGCAGCTTTAATAGCGCTTGCACCAAGGTCTGGCGCATTTACATTAGCTAAACAACCACTAAAACCGCCCATAGGGGTTCTTATAGCTGAAACAATTACGATAGGATCATTAGTTGACATAGTGTTCTCCAAAAGAGGTTATAAGTTATATATAGTGAATTAGCTGTGTAATTAATTCACAAGTAATTAATTACACAGCTAAGTAGCCTAACTCAATTAAACGCTTACGCCAACGTAAACTTCAATATTAAATTGGTTAAGCCATTTGAATTGTAAATTAGTCCATATAGTCAGAATTAGAATAATAACTCAAAATTAGTGTTTCTTTCAATTTTTGATCGATTTTTGGCTAAACTATTCATCAGATTTTAATATTTTATCAAAACCACCTTTACGTTTACGTAAGCTTCCTGTAAGGTGATAAAATAATTATTTTAAATTTAACTTAAAAATAGTACTTTGAAGAATATGATAACTAAAGAAAGCCAAGCTACATACTCTATAAGTGATTTATCAAAAGAGTTTGATATCACAACACGTAGTATTCGTTTTTATGAAGACCAGGGGTTAATAACACCAACACGTAAAGGTCAAACCCGTATTTATAATCAAAAGGATAAAGTGCGATTAAGATTAATATTACGTGGTAAACGTTTAGGGTTTTCTTTGGCTGAAACGGGGAAAATTTTTGAACTTTACGATTTAGATGATACCAGTGCAAGCCAGTTACAATTAATGATAAATCTAATCTCTGAAAAAAAATCAGAATTAAAGCAACAGCTTGATGATATTAATGCCGTATTAATTGAGCTTGATGATTTAGGAGATAATTGCAAAATAGCATTAGCACAATTAATTAATATACCAATGTAACAATAAATATATACATTAACTCATGGTTAGGGGTACATTAACTTATAGTTAACGATTTTAACAAAAGGAAAAATTATGATTTCTACATTTAGCTCACTTAATTTCAATTTAGGCGAAACCGTGGATATGATCCGCGATACAGTCAATTCTTTTGCACGTGATGAAATAGCACCTCGTGCAGCTCAAATCGACATTGATAATGAATTCCCTAACGATTTATGGCGCAAATTTGGCGACCTTGGTTTATTAGGTATGACCGTTGATGAACAATATGGCGGCTCTAATTTAGGTTATTTAGAACATATGGTTGCAGTACAAGAAATTAGCCGAGCTTCTGCTTCAGTTGGCTTAAGCTATGCTGCTTGTACTAACTTATGTTTAAATCAATTGCAAAAAAATGCAACACATGAACAAAAAATGAAGTATTTACCAAAACTTTGTTCTGGTGAGCACATTGGTGCTTTAGCAATGTCTGAGCCAAATGCAGGTAGTGATGTTGTTAGCATGAAGTTACGTGCCGATAAAAAAGGTGATAAATACATTTTAAATGGTAATAAAATGTGGATCACTAATGGCCCTGACGCAAACGTATATGTTATTTATGCAAAAACTGATACTGCTGCAGGCTCAAAAGGCATCACTGCATTTATTGTTGAACGCGATTATCCAGGATTCAGTCGTCACCAAAAATTAGATAAATTAGGAATGCGCGGTTCAAACACGTGTGAACTTGTTTTTCAAGACTGCGAAGTACCAGCTGAAAACATATTAGGTGAAGAAGGTAGAGGCGTTAAAGTATTAATGTCTGGTTTAGATTTCGAACGTACTGTTTTATGTGGTGGTCCTTTAGGTATCATGGATGCTTGTATGGATTTAGTTGTTCCATATATTCATGACCGTAAACAATTTGGTCAATCAATCGGGGAATTCCAATTAGTACAAGGTAAAATTGCTGATATGTATACCCAAATGAATGCGGCAAAATCTTACTGCTATATGGTTGCTCAAGCGGCTGACCGTGGTGAAACTACTCGTAAAGACGCAGCAGCAATCATTTTATACTCTGCTGAATTAGCCACAAAAATGGCACTTGATACAATTCAATTATTGGGTGGTAATGGCTATATTAATGAATTCCCTGCGGGTCGTTTATTACGTGATGCTAAGTTATATGAAATTGGCGCAGGTACTTCAGAAATTCGTCGTATGCTTATTGGTCGTGAATTATTTAATGAATCAATATAACTTTACTGCTTAAAACTTAGGTTCTAGACTTTAAAATCTAGAACCTAAAAACTTACAAAACACAGCGTCATTCACAAATAAAAAGGTATTGCAGCGTGGCTAAAATAATTTCTAAAATCAACCCTCGTAGTCCTGACTTCCTTGAAAATGCAGAGCATATGCAAGTTCAAGTTGATGATCTAAAAGATAAACTTGAACAAGTAAAATTAGGTGGTGGCGAGAAATATCGTACCCGCCATCTATCAAAAGGTAAGTTATTACCACGTGATAGAATCAATGCATTATTAGATCCTGGCTCACCATTTTTAGAATTATCTCAAATGGCAGCATGGGATGTTTATGGTAAAGATAATGTCGCCGCTGCAGGTATTATCACTGGTGTTGGCCGTATTAATGGCGCTGAATGCATGATTGTTTGTAACGATGCAACAGTGAAAGGTGGATCTTACTACCCATTAACAGTAAAAAAACACCTACGCGCACAAGAAATTGCCAAAGAAAATAACCTTCCTTGTGTTTATTTAGTTGAATCAGGTGGTGGTAATTTACCTCGTCAAGACGATGTATTCCCAGACAAAAATCATTTTGGTCGCTTTTTCTTTAACCAAGCAAACATGTCAGCAGAGGGTATTCCACAAATTGCCGTTGTAATGGGTTCATGTACTGCCGGTGGCGCTTATGTTCCCGCTTTAGCTGATGAATCAATTATTGTGAAAGACCAAGGTACTATTTTCTTAGCTGGGCCACCCTTAGTAAAGGCCGCAACGGGTGAAATCGTTACTGCTGAAGATTTAGGGGGTGCTGATGTACACTGTCGCACTTCAGGTGTTGCTGATCATTTAGCACAAAACGATCACCATGCACTAGAGTTAGCACGTAAAATAGTTGCTAATTGTAATATTGAAAAGAAAATGAATATCAAGATCACGCCTTCACAAGATCCTGACTATAGTACAAAAGAAATTTATGGTGTTATTCCTAAAGATTCTCGCCAACAATATGATGTTCGTGAAGTGATTGCTCGTATTGTGGATGGCAGTGAATTTGATGAATTTAAAGCGTTATTTGGCACAACTATTGTTTGTGGTTTCGCTCACCTTCATGGTTACCCTGTTGGAATTGTAGCAAATAACGGTATTTTATTTGCTGAGTCAGCACAAAAAGCAGCACATTTTGTAGAGTTATGCTCACAACGTAAAATCCCTTTAATTTTCCTACAAAACATTACAGGCTTCATGGTTGGTAAACAATACGAAGAAAATGGTATTGCTAAACATGGCGCCAAAATGGTTACTGCAGTAGCGTGTGCAAAAGTACCTAAATTTACTGTATTAATTGGTGGTTCTTTTGGTGCAGGTAATTACGGAATGTGTGGCCGAGCTTATGATCCTCGTTTCTTATTTATGTGGCCAAATGCCCGTATTTCAGTCATGGGTGGTGAACAAGCTGCAGGTGTACTTGCTACAATCAAACGTGATCAATTTAACCGTGAAGGTATTGAATGGAGCGCAGAAGAAGAAGCTGAATTTAAACAACCTATTC
>Ga0209081_1002270_pt1 | contig 11219 bp, 6 predicted proteins | sample GOMGulsemesocosm_4_FD_184636 | JGI IMG/M metagenome (GOLD analysis project Ga0209081, IMG submission 184636) | Methane-oxidizing microbial communities from mesocosms in the Gulf of Mexico - GOM15B Gulf of Mexico (SPAdes) (version 2) | ecosystem: Environmental > Aquatic > Marine > Cold seeps... | reverse complement strand
TAAGGAAAACGGGCAACGCGACGACAAACCAAACATCACGCGAACAAAAAAGAAACAACCTAGCAACTGATAAATAAGTAATGGCAGAGCTTTTAGAAAACATCTCAGTGATTTTGGGTTTGCGTTTAACCTGACCAAAATCCTTTTTTAAAACCAATACACTGAATAGCCACACCAGCGCTAAAGAAAACGCCATAACTGCAATCGCACCCCTAAAATCTAACAGCGTAAGTAATGCACCACCTAAGAAAAAACCTGCGCCTTTTAATGCGTTTTTAGACCCCGTTAAAACAGCGACCCATTTATAAAGCGTGCTTTGAGCCGAACTCGGCACAAGTAACTTAATAGCGCTTTTGGCACTCATTTTATTTAAGTCTTTAGCAATGCCAGATACCGCTTGCGCCGCCATAACCCAAGGTACCGTTAACATATCGGCTGGTAGCAATAACATGCTTAAAGCGACAACCTGCAAACCCATGCCTATATGCATGGTTTTATTTAAACCCAAATAAGCGGCCAACCAGCCACCAACAAGGTTGGTAATAACGCCAAATACTTCATAAAACAAGAACAACAATGCAATATCCAGTGGGCTATACCCTAAGCCATGAAAGTGCAAAATCACCAACATGCGAAGTGCGCCGTCAGTAAGAGTAAATGCCCAGTAATTACCCGTAATTAATAAGTACTGCCGTACCTCAGAGGATAAGTTGGCAAGAGCCGTCATTCCTTATCCATATCTGCCACCATTACCATTAACTCGGCGGTACGGTTGGCATAGCCCCATTCATTGTCGTACCAAACATACAGCTTTAACTGCGTGCCGTTAATAACCATGGTTGAAAGCGCATCCACAATGCTGGAGCGCGGGTCTGTTTTATAATCTACCGACACCAATGGGCGCTCTTCATAACCTAAAATATCTTTAAGCTCATTCTCTGCAGCCTTTTTAAATAAGGCGTTAACCTCGGCTTCTGTTGTACTTTTTTCAAGCTCAAACACACAGTCTGTTAACGATGCATTGGCTAAAGGAACACGTACTGCATGGCCATTTAACTTACCTTTTAGTTTAGGAAAAATATGCGTAATAGCCGTTGCCGAACCTGTCGATGTGGGGATTAAACTCAATCCACAAGCACGAGCGCGGCGAAGGTCTTTATGCGGCGCATCTAAAATAGTTTGCGTGTTGGTAATGTCATGAATCGTCGTCATAGAGCCATGTTTAATGCCTATGTTTTCATGAATAACTTTAACAACCGGCGCAAGGCAATTCGTTGTACACGAAGCCGCTGTAACAATGCGATGTTCGGCCTTATTATAAAGCTGCTCGTTAACACCCATTACAACATTAAGCACGCCTTCCTCTTTTACCGGTGCGGTTACTACTACCCGTTTAACACCTTGTTCAAGGTAATTGCTTAACAACGCCGTTGTTTTCATTTTGCCCGATGCTTCAATAACAATATCGCAGCCCGACCAATCGGTTTTTTCAATTGTTTCGTGCTGGCTAAAACTCATCGTTTTATCATCAATACAAATGCTGCCGTTACTTTCCTGCACGTTATGCGCCCAGCGACCATGAACCGAATCAAACGCTAACAAGTGAGCAAACGTTGCCGCATCTCCGGCGGGATCGTTAATATGAACAAATTCTATACCCGGCCAATTCCATGCCGCGCGAAGTACCAAACGCCCCATACGGCCAAAACCATTAATTCCAACCTTAGTTTTCATCGTCATCCTTTTTTATATTTCTTTATGCGTATAAGCAGATATTTAAGCTAAATTTTTAGCAGCCTTTTGTAGAGCTATTAAAGTTACTAAGGTCATCAGTAAACTCTGTGTTACTGCGCCCGTAATCAAGAATCCCTTTAAGTAATTGCTTAACAATGGCTTCTTGTACGGGTTTGATTTTATAGTGCATCCACGTTCCTTCTCGCCTTGCTTCGATCACGTTATTGTTTTTTAAATACGCTAAGTGCCGCGATACCACGCTTTGCGTTAAGCCCAGCGACACCACTAAATCACACACACATACCTCCCCTTTTTCGAGTAACAAGAAAAGGATTCGTAACCGTACAGGTTCAGAAAAAGCTTTTAGTTGAGCACTTAATTCATCTATATTCATTCCCGCAGTATATCTCTTTAGGCGGATATATAGTGAGCTAATTAATACTCGCTATTAAATACTTACAAATAAACGCAGATAACGACCTACTTCCCTGCAGACTTGATGTTTTGGTCTACACTTAAAATATACGACTAAATTTTGTTAAAACTGCAGATGCCAACAGCCAAAATAAACGAGAGTATTCATGCCTTTCAACAGTTTTTTGAAAATGTCAGTGATGCCTCATTAATTATAAAAGACGGAGTGTATATTGATTGCAACCCAGCCGCTTTAGCAATCACCGGTTTCCCTGATAAGTCATCCATACTAAACGCTAAACCGGCAGATATTGCGCCGCCTTTACAACCAGATGGCACGCCCTCTTCTAAAAAAGCTGAAGAGATGCTTCGCCTAGCGTTAAAGAAAGGTAAACATAACTTTGAATGGGACAAACTACGCTTCGACGGCAGCTCTATACTTTTAAACGTAACGCTAACGCCCATTGAGCTAGGTGGTGAACAGTATGTTCACGCTTTATGGTGCGACCGTTTAGAGCAAAGTACAAAACATCAAACCGAATCAATGAATCAGTTCATTGAAAAAATGGGCGATGCTCACCTTGTTCTAAAAAATGGTGTTTATATTGAGTGCAACCAAGCCGCTGTTGACATGCTCGGTTATCCAAACAAGCAAAGTTTACTCCAATTGAAGCGGCCGCATTTCTACCCAGAATTACAACCTGACGGGCGTAATTCAATTGAAAAAGCAATGGAAGTGATTGAAAAGACGCGGCAAAAAGGGTCTTACGCATTTGAGTGGACGTATAAAAAACGTGATGGGGCGCTCCTACCCACCATGCTCATGATGACTTTTGCCATTGTTGATGACGAAGAAGTTCTTCATATCGTTTGGCGTGATATGTCTTCACAAATTGAGGCGCACTCTGACTCAATTAAAAAACTGCTTAGCCGAATTGGTGATGCCTCATTGCTTATTAAAGACAATATGTATGTGGATTGTAATCAAGCCGCTGTTGATATTTTAAGTTACCCCAATAAACAAGCACTATTGAATGTACACCCTATTAAAATATCGCCTGTAACTCAGCCAGATGGGCGAGACTCTGTTGAAAAAGCCAATGAAATAATGGCAAAAGGGTATGAGACAAGCTCTAGCTATTTTGAATGGGAACACCTCAAGTATGATGGGACCCCTATACTTGTAGAGGTGTTACTAACCCCCGTTAAAATTAATAACGAGGGTATGATTCACGTTATTTGGCGAGACATTACTGCTATAAAACGCCAGCAATACGAACTTCAAGAAAGCGAACAAAAGTATAAAGCCTTATTTGAAGACTCTGGCGACGCTATGTTGCTTATAGAAGGTGAAACGTTTGTAGATTGCAACGATGCAACTGTAGATATGCTTGGCTATAACTGTAAAGAAGAAATACTAAACACCCACCCTTCTGAGTTATCTCCCCTCATTCAGTCTGATGGCAGCGACTCTTTTGAAAAAGCCAACGAGATGATCAAAGCGGCTTTTGATAATGGCTCGCATCGTTTTGAATGGGATCATTTACGAAAAAATGGAAATACTTTCCCCGTAGAAGTTCTTTTAACCGCTATTAGTATTGATGATAGACAGCTACTACATATTGTTTGGCGAGATATTACTGACAAAAAAATAGCCGAATCAGAGATTAAAAAACTTGCTTATGAAGACACATTAACCGGCCTTCCAAATAGACGAACACTGATTGAGCGTTTAAGCCATGTTTTAGACATTTACAAACGAACACATTATAAAGGCGCTTTACTGTTTATTGATTTAGACCACTTCAAAAATATTAATGACACCTTAGGTCACCATGAAGGCGACCAATTGTTACAACAAGTTGCGAGACGCTTAGTTAGCACTGTGAGAGCAGGTGATACAGTGGCACGTTTTGGTGGTGATGAGTTTGTTGTCTTACTAGAGGATTTAGAAAAAGAATCTATGCAGGCAGCGAGTAATGCCGAAATAGCGTGTGAAAAAATATTATTAACACTTAACAAGCCTTACCCGCTAAAGGGGAAAGATCACCATGTCTCTGCCAGTATTGGTGTTTCTATGTTTACAGAAGAGTCTCTGCTGACAGAGTTGTTACAGCAATCTGACATTGCTATGTACCAAGCCAAAGCTTCTGGCCGTAACGCTGTTAAGTTTTTTGACCCTAAAATGCAGCAAGCCATTGATGAAAGAGCCAAGACAGAGCAGCTAATTAAAGATGCTTTATCCAATAACTTCTTTGAATTACACTACCAAGTGCAAGTTAATTGTCACGGTAAGGCTTTAGGTGTCGAGGCTTTACTTCGCTTAAAACACCCCGACAAAGGCTATATCCCGCCCATGCACTACATACCCGTTGCTGAAGAAACGGGCTTAATTTTACATGTTGGAAACTTTGTTTTAGAAACAGCCTGTAAACAATTAAAGAAATGGGAAAGCAACTCACATACAAATAAACTAAGTATTGCGATCAACGTGAGTCCTTTAGAATTTAAAGAGCACTCATTTGTAATGAATGTTCTTGCTTCAATTCAAAACCACAATATTAATCCATCTCTTTTAAAACTTGAATTAACCGAAACAATGTTGGTAGATAATATTGACGCCATTATTGATAAAATGAATATTTTAAAAGAAAATGGCGTGCAGTTTTCAATGGATGATTTTGGGACAGGCTATTCATCGTTACAATACTTAAGACGCCTGCCAATAGACCAATTAAAAATTGACCAGTCTTTTGTTCGTGATTTAGAGCACGACGAACAAGACTGTTCAATTGTAAAAACCATTATCGTTATGGGCCATGCTTTAAAACTTGATGTTATAGCCGAGGGTGTAGAAAACACCCAACAACAAGATATGCTATTAAAATTTGGCTGTTCAAATTATCAAGGTTACTTATTTTCAAAACCTTTACCAATAGATGAGTTTGAAAAACTGTTATGAGAAATGACCGGGGGAGTTCTTAGCAAAGTTATGAATATCTCTGATTTACTCAATAAGAAACTGAACCAACAACCTATTAAATTTTTACTTTGGGGGTTTGCCGCGTTCAGCATAATCATTACTTTGCTATGGCTTACTCTTTCAAGCAGTGTTCACTCATCAGCCGAGTTCACCCTAATGAGTTTGTTTTTTATTGTTCTTTCTGTTTTTTTAGGTCATATACATCAACGGGTAAGATACCCACTTTATGCAATACAAGAAACTCTAAATATCTTAAAACACGGTGATTTATCCAAACGTATAGCATCCACAAGTTTGGTACCTTTAGAACTTAAGGCAATAAGGCAAGGCTTGAACGAACTTGCATCAAATAGCGAAAAAACAACCCAAGAATTACAATTAATTTTTGACAATGCTGGCATAGGAATAACGTGGGTTGAAAACAGGCATTACTTAACCGTTAATAACAAGTTACTATCGATCTTTGGATATACACGTGAAGAGTTTATAGGGCAAAGTACACGTCTCATTTATTGCAACAATGATGATTACGAAAGGGTCGGAAATGGTTACAAAACAATTACTCTCGGGGAAACTTACACGACTGAAGTCTTAATGCAAAAAAAAGATGGCTCTACTTTTTGGTGCCACTTAACCGGCAGAAGCATGGGCTCTGGAAATAGCTCTGTATGGTTATTTGAAGATATTTCTGCAAGAAAAATAGCCGAAGAAAAACTTTATATAATGGCGAATTACGACACATTAACCACCTTAGCAAATAGAGATTTATTTAATATTCACTTGCAAGAAAGTATTGCTAAAAGCTACCGAAACAAACGCTCTTTTGCATTGATGTTTATAGACTTAGACCGCTTCAAATACGTTAATGACTCATTCGGTCACAATGCTGGGGATGCTATTCTAAAAGAAGCGGCTATTAGAATGAAAAACACTCTTAGAGAGTCTGACCTTATTTCTCGTTTAAGTGGTGATGAATTTACTATTATTATTGATGAAACATCCAGCAAAGCCGGTATTGAAACTGTTGCCAGAAATTTATTAAACGAGCTAAGTCGGGTTATTACCTATGAAGGCAATGAGATTTATATTGGTGGTAGCATTGGCATTAGCCGTTACCCAAATGATTCAACAACTGCTAGCGAACTTCTAGGCTTTGCTGACTCAGCCATGTATGTCGCAAAAAATTCTGGTCGTAACACATTTACTTTTTATTCTAAAGAAATAGGAAGGAAAGCTGAAAAACACCTTTCTCTTTCACAAGGTTTAAACAAAGCTTTTGAAAACGATGAATTTGAGCTCCACTACCAAACTAAAGTAGATATGAAATCACGCACCGTTATAGGCGCTGAGGCCCTTATCCGCTGGAGGAAACCTAATGAAGGTTTAATACCCCCTTTTGAATTCATTTCCGTATTAGAAGAATCAGGCTTAATGGCAGATGTTGGAGAATGGGTTATTTTTGAGGCATGTCGTTCAATTAAAAAATGGCAGGAAATAGGTATAAATTTAGGCCCTATTGCCATTAACTTATCTGAACGCCAATTCGGTACGAAGTCACTCATTGATGTTATTAAAAGTGCCTTAAGTGAAACCGGCGTGAAACCAGAGCATTTAGAGTTTGAAATTACAGAGAGTTTAATGGTGGATGATTCAAAACGAATCATCGACGCCTTAACCGAAATTAAAAAGCTTGGTATTAAAGTGGCTATTGATGATTTTGGAACAGGCTATTCATCACTTGCTTACCTTAAACGTTTTCCTATCGATATTTTAAAAATTGACCGAGCTTTCGTTAAGGACATTAGCGAAGATAAGGACAGTGCAATCATTGTAGATGCGATTATTGCCATGGCTAAGCAATTAAACCTAACAACCGTGGCAGAAGGCATAGAGACTGAAGCTCAGTATGCTTTATTAGCAAATAGAGGCTGTGATATTGCTCAGGGGTTTTTACTCAGTAAACCTGTCCCATACCATCAAATAGTTGAGAAATATAGCAAATAGCTTAACCTAAGTTTCTATTGGAATTTTCAGGTAACGCAAGAATAAAAAGCCTTTCACCATTATATTAGAGCAGCCGGAATACAACATAGCTCAGCTAAAGTAGTACTTTAAAAAATAACTGACACACCTTTACCCGCTTTTTTTGCACGATACATCGCTGTATCGGCATCTTTAATAATAGTCTCTGCAACTAGCTGTTGGTCAAGTGATAGCATTCGTATACCTATACTCGCTCCCACGTTTAAGTGCTTGCCGTTAAACTCCACTGGCTGCTCAATACACCCCACTATCTTTTGTGATACTTGCATTGTTATTTCAGTCGATTTATCGGCATTAACATTGGAATACTGTATCAAAACTACAAACTCATCACCGCCTAAACGGCTTACAACATCTTCTGCTCTCGTAACAACTTGTAAGCGACTAGCAACCTCAACAAGAACTGCATCACCGGCATCATGACCATACTCATCATTTATTGATTTAAAGCCGTCCAAATCTATAAGCAACAATGCCCCATAGGTTTTATGTCTAACATTCTTGGCGAGAAATTTATCTAGCTGTAAAGATAACAAGCGGCGGTTAGGCAGCTTCGTTAAAGGGTCGGTATGAGCCAATTCACTAATTTGAGCTAATGCGTTGTCACGGTCCACAACAAAGGGTTTTATCACACAAAAATAAATAAGTGGCGTTGTAAAAACAGCTAACAAGAATACATCTAGTGCCGCTTCAGTAATCGTGTCTAACTCATAATCCATCATGCCAAGAAGTAGCATAATAAAAAACTCTACGATTAGAATAATGGATCCTAATCTAAAAATAACTTGTTTTTGCGTAAGTGCCCTTTGCTGCACTAGATTTACAGTACCCAAGTTAATTAGCGACATACATTTCCCAATGGCCTGTAACCAAGCCTATTATTTTTTACGTGTTAACCAAGCAACGTCAGCCTTCGCTCGTTTTCAGCCTACTTATTTTTTGACGTAATTAATGGCTACTAATGATGAATATAGTCTGTTTTCTCATTATGTAAAGCTCTTACTTATAATCTTATATTATTCATTAAGGGTTAAATGTTCTAAAGGCATAAAGACCCTCAATTATTAGGTTAAATAGTTAATAAAAAACCAATATGTTCATCCAGAAATTTAAATGGTGGTCTACACTCTATAGATATATGAAACCAAGTTAGGGAAGTATTTAACTGTGCTTAGCCAAAACCCCAGCATTAACACGGTCCAAAAACTATTCGCAAAATCAAGCGATGGCTCTCTCATTGTGAAAAATGGCGTATATATTGACTGTAACGACGCAGCACTTATCCTTACTGGCTACCCAGACAAAGCTACACTTTTAAACATAAAGCCGGGAGGGCTTTCCCCTCCTACTCAGCCAGATGGCCGAGCTTCAAGTGATAAAGTTTCTGAACTGCTTCAAAATGCTTTTGAAACAAATGAAGCCACAAACTTCAAGTGGACCCTTTTACGGTATGACAATATAACCGTTGAGGTTGATGTCTCTGTTACACCTTTTATTATTGGTGATGAGCAATACGTTCAGTTTTTGTGGCATGACTCATCTGGCTACGCTTTAAAGCGAAAAACCGAATCAGTAAACCAATTAATCGAACAAATGGGGGATGCTCACCTTGTCCTTAAAGATGGTATATACATTGAGTGCAACCAAGCAGCGGCGGATTTACTTGGTTATCCCGATAAGCAGAGTGTACTTAATTTAGGACGTGAAAATTTTTATCCTGAGTATCAACCTGACGGTGCACGCTCGCAAGATAAGGCTATTGAGCACATCGAAAAAACTCGCCAAGAGGGCTCTTTCGCTTTTGAGTGGACATATAAAAAATTCGACGGTTCCCTCCTTCCCACCATACTGACAATGACATTTTCCATTGTCGACGGCGAAGAGATTCTTCATATTATATGGCGAGATATATCAACTCAAAAAGAGGCACACTCTGATTCCATTAAAGAGCTCATTACCAAAATTGGTGATGCTACATTACTAATAAAAGACGATGTTTTTATTGATTGCAACCAGGTAGCCGTCGATTTGCTTGGATATCCAGACAAAGAAACATTATTAGCAACACCTCACGATGAAATGTCCCCACCTCTTCAACCCGATGGGCAAGACTCTAGTCAAAAGGCAACTGAACTTATTACCGCAGCTTACAAAAAACGTTCTGACTACTTTGACTGGGTACACATTAAATATGATGGTTCGCTTATTCTTCTTGAAGCACTGTTAACGCCCGTTACTATTAATAACGAAATACTTGTTCACGTAATTTGGCGTGATATTACCGATATTAGAAACCAACAAGTTGATCTAGAAGAAAGTGAGAAAAAATATAAAACACTATTCGAAGATTCTGGCGACGCAATGTTGTTAATAGATGACCAAAAGTTTATAGACTGCAACGACACATCTGTTGAAATGCTGGGTTATACCAGTAAAGAACCCTTGCTAAATGTTCACCCTGCTGAGTTATCACCTCCTACTCAGCCAGATGGCCGAGGCTCTTTTGAAAAAGCCAATGAATTGATAGGAATAGCCTTTAAGCAAGGCCACCACCGTTTTGAGTGGAGCCATCAACGTAAGAATGGTGATATTTTCCCTGTAGAAATTTTATTAACGCTTATCACCATTAAAGGCAAACAGGTCTTGCACACTGTTTGGCGTGACCTCACAGATAAAAAGGCCGATGAAGCAAAAATTAAAAAACTGGCTTATGAAGATACATTAACAGGCCTTCCAAATAGGCGGACATTGGTAAAGCGATTAATACGTATTTTGGAAACGTATAAACGAACTAATTCCAGAGGTGCATTATTGTTTATTGACTTAGACCACTTTAAACATATTAACGATACCCTGGGGCATAGTTCAGGAGATGATCTCTTACAGCAGGTTGCTAAGCGCCTAGCAGACACATTAAGAACCTGCGATACCGTCGCTCGCTTTGGCGGCGATGAATTTGTCATCATGCTTGAGGGCTTAGGTGGTGATTTTGTACATGCAGCCAACGCTGCAGAAAAAATTTGCGAGAAGTTATTATTCAATTTAAATAAGCCTTACAACTTAAACGGTAAAGAGCGACAAACTTCTGCCAGTATCGGCGTATCAATGTTTACAAAGGACTCTATCGTTTCAATCCTGTTACAACAATCTGATATTGCGATGTATCAAGCAAAGGCAGCGGGGCGTAATAAAGTCCGCTTCTTTGACCCCAAAATGCAACAAGCCGTTGATGAAAGAGCGAATATTGAAGAGCTCATTAAAGACAGTCTTGCTAGCAAACTTTTTGAGCTTCACTATCAATTACAAGTTGAAACGAATGGCAACCCGTTAGGCGTAGAAGCACTGCTTCGCTTAAAGCACCCCGAAAAAGGCTTCATTCCACCTATGCACTATATACCCGTTGCAGAAGACACCGGTTTAATTCTTCACATTGGCAATTTTGTACTCGAAACAGCCTGCCAGCAATTAAAGCTTTGGGAAAGTAATTCAAATACCAAAACATTAAGTATTGCCATTAATGTAAGTCCTTTAGAGTTTAAGGCAGACTCTTTTGTAATGAATGTACTGTGCGCAATTGAAAACCACGACATTAACCCTTCTCTTTTAAAGCTTGAGTTAACAGAAACCATGATGGTAGACGATATTGATGACATTATTGCAAAGATGAACATCCTGAAAGAAAACAGTGTGCGATTCTCAATGGATGACTTTGGGACAGGCTACTCTTCTTTACAATATTTAAGACAACTGCCCTTAGATCAATTAAAAATAGATCAATCGTTTGTTCGGGATTTAGAGTATGACGACCAAGACAGGTCAATTATTAAAACCATTATCGCAATGGGTAATGGCTTAGGGTTAGATGTTATAGCGGAAGGTGTAGAAAACAAGCAGCAGCAAGAAATGCTACGGGAGTACGGCTGCTCTCACTACCAAGGCTATTTGTTTGCAAAGCCCCTTCCAATTGATGAGCTTGAAAAACAGCTATAGAAGCATCATATTAAAGATATACGATAACGACTTTTTATTGGGCGCAAAAAAAAGG
>Ga0209081_1002269_pt1 | contig 11221 bp, 9 predicted proteins | sample GOMGulsemesocosm_4_FD_184636 | JGI IMG/M metagenome (GOLD analysis project Ga0209081, IMG submission 184636) | Methane-oxidizing microbial communities from mesocosms in the Gulf of Mexico - GOM15B Gulf of Mexico (SPAdes) (version 2) | ecosystem: Environmental > Aquatic > Marine > Cold seeps... | reverse complement strand
ACTTTAAGTATGGATGAGTTCATGATTAAAATAGAAAATTTAGTTCATGAAAATGAGGAAAACAAGCCTAAGATGCTGGTGTTAAAAGCCCTATATGAATATGTGCAAGGTAACTAATTTAAGTTATGCACTTCGGAATTGAATCTAAAGAATCTAAGAGGCGTCATGAGTATAAGTTATGAATAAATATCATTTTTTGATTCGATTAATTATTTCTACCGTTGTTTTGTCATCAACAACTGTTCACGGTATTACTTTTGACCAAGCATGGAAAAAGGTTTTACAAAATAGTGATACTTTAGCCGCTGAACGAAAAAATATTGAACGAGCCGAGCATTTACAAGAGGCAAGTAGCGATTTGTTTTTACCGACGATTACGTTAGGAGCAAATTATACTCGTTTAGATCACGCGATAAAAGTTGTGCCATCCGATGTAGTCGATAGTATGCCCATTGATAACCTTAACCAAGTGTTAGGTTCAACTATGTCAACTATGCCAGATATAGATGGTTTATTAACCTCAACACTGACAGGAAGAGATATTTTTTCTAGTTCAATTAGAGCATTATGGCCTATATATACTGGTGGACGGATCAATGCAGCTCAACATATCGCTAAAGCGCAACAAGAAGAATCAGTGTATTTGTTAGCAATGAAGCGACAAGCAAAATTTGAAGATTTAGCAAAATATTACTTTGCTGTAGTACTCGCTAAGCAAGTATTACAAACAAGACTTGATGTAGAGCAAGGGTTGAAAGTTCATTTTGAACATGCACAAAAACTTGAAGCACAAGGTCAAATAAATAAATTAGAACGTCTTCAAGCACAAGCTTCTTATGATAAATCCCGAGTTGATCGTCAAAAATCTTTACGTGATTTAGAAATAACTCAAATAGCGTTAACACGTTTACTTAAAGTGAATAACATAGTCACTCCTCAAACGGATTTGTTTATTAATAAATCATTACCTAATATGACGGAATATCTTGATAAAACCTTGTCTGACTATCCGGGGTTAAAGATTCTTGATGCTAAGAAAAAACAAGTCAGTGGTTTGATTGATGTTGAAAAGGGAAAATATCATCCAGAAGTCTACCTTTATGGTAATTATAATTTATATGAAGAAGATAATTTAGCATCTGAAATCGCACCAGATTGGGAAGTCGGCATAGGTGTTAGTATTCCGATTTTAAACAGCTCTGGCCGATCTGGAAAATTAAAAGCTGCTCACAGTAGCGTAATGCAGATTAATTATCTTAGAGCGCAAGCCATTCAAGATTTATCTGTTTTAGTAGAAAAAACATACCGTGAAGCTAATCAATCACTAGAAGAATATCAAGGGCTTGCTTCAAGCATTGAGTTAGCTAATGAAAACTTTAAATTGCGAACTAAAGCTTTTGCTCAAGGGCTTTCAACATCAATTGACGTGATTGATGCACAGCTCTTTATTGCCAGTATTAAAACTCAGCGACTAGCAGCGGCATATAAATATGTTGTTTCTCTAGCAAAATTACTTGCCGTAAGTGGTGAAATAAACAGCTTTACACACTATCAATCTTATCGAGGAATAAAGGTTAACTAATGACAATCAAAAAGGATAAACAATCTACGTTTTGGATAGCTATTGTCACCATAATGCTTTTAGCTTTGTGGTTAATCTATAGGTTTTATCAAGCCTACCAACCTGTACCCGAAAGAATACAAGGTCAAATTGAAGCTCAGCAATACAGTGTTTCTTCTAAAGTGCCGGGTAGAATTGATCAAGTGCTAGTCAGAAAAGGTGATAAAGTTGAAAGAGGACAATTAATTTTTACCTTATTAAGTCCAGAAATAGAAGCCAAGTTACAACAAGCACAAGCAGGAGAAAAAGCAGCAGGGGCATTAGCTAAGCAAGCTGAAAAAGGGGCTAGAATTCAAGAAATCTCAGCAGCAAAAAGTCAGTGGCAAAAAGCAAAGACAGCAACTGAATTAATGGAAAAAACTTACCAACGCCTTAATAATTTATTTAAAGATGGTATTGTTTCAGAACAAAAACGTGATGAAATTTATACGAAATGGCAAGCATCAAAATACACTGAGCAATCTGCTTATCAGTTATACGCTATGGCAAAAGAGGGGGCTCGTGATGAAATTAAACTTGCCGCAAAGGAAAAAGAAAACATGGCAGCAGGTGCAGTGGCGGAAGTAGAGGCGTATATTGCTGACACTAAAATAGAAAGTTGGCATCAAGGTGAGGTTAGCCAAGTATTATTACATTCGGGTGAATTAGCACCACAAGGGTTTCCTGTGGTCAGTATTATTGATATAAGCAATGCTTGGGCTATTTTTCATATCCGAGAAGATAAATTAAAAGACTATACACAAGGTAAAAAACTACAGGTTAATATTCCGTCAATAGGAAAGGAAACTTTTACCTTTGAAGTTTCGCATATTGCCGTTATGGGTGATTTTGCTACGTGGCGAGCAACAGATAGTAGCCAAGGTTTTGACATGCGAACCTTTGAAGTTGAAGCACGACCAGTAGAGTATATACCTGATTTACGGGTTGGCATGAGCGTATTATTAAATAATATTAGTAAGTAATTTAAAGATGAATATGCACGCCAAGATTAATCCAGACATTAGCTCAGGTATTAATCCAGATATTAGCTCAACGATAAAAAAAGAATGGCAATTTATTAAAAAGGATGCTTGGTTAAAAGCATTACTTTTTTGGCTGCCTATTGTACTTGCTCTTACTTTATGGGCAATTTTTTCGGTAGGAATAGCCAGAAATTTAGCTATTGGCGTGGTCGATTTAGATAACAGCGTTATGTCAAGAGGGCTTACTCGTTACTATGATGCAAGCCCTAGCTTATCCGTGACTAAGCACTACAGTACCGCAGAACAAGGGAGTGTGGCATTACGTAATGGTTCTATTTATGGTTTAGTTATTATCCCTTTTGAGTTAGAGAAAAACACTGTACTAGGAAAATCACCTCAAGTGACTGTTTTTTATAATAGTCAGTATATTCTCATTGGTAAATTAATTAATGCTGCTGTGGTTCAAGCGCACGGCACTTATATTGCGACAATCGAGGTGTTTAAATCTTTAGCCAAAAACCAAGGACAAGTTGAAGAAGCTATTGGTGATGCTTTACCTATATCGTCACAAATAACCCCTCTTTTTAATAGTAACTCTCATTATGGTCAGTTTTTGGTAGCTGCTGCTGTTCCTGCTGTTTGGCAGATATTAATTATTGCTACCGTTGTATTATCTTTTGGTGTATATCAAAGAAATAATAACAATAAAAACAAAAATAAAAATAATTGGTTAATGGCAATAAACAAACAAACTATAGTGGCAAAGCTTATTCCTTATATTATTATTTTTTGGCTGCAAGGGATTATCTTTATCAGTGTTTTTTATGGCGTAATGAACTGGCCAATGCATGGTAATTGGTTTTTGCTTATTTTTGCACAGCTTTTATTAGTTATTGCTTGTGTTAGTGTCGCTACTTTATTCTTTTTTATTACTTTAGATATTACACGAGCAATGAGTTTTGTTGCTGTTTTTGCTGCTCCCGCCTTTGCCTTTATGGGGGTTACTTTTCCGACCAGTGATATGCCGTTGTTAGCTCAACTCTGGCGTGATTTACTACCAATTAGTTATTATATTGAAATACAGATACAGCAAGTTAATTACGGAACTGAATTTATTGATAGTGGTGGTAATTATCTAATGTTAATGGCTTTTAGTAGTTGCTTTTATGTGGCGATATTATTGATGAATAAAAAGAAGTCAACACTTTTACACCAAACTACAAACGTTAATAAAGCAATACCACAATTAACATCAACGCCAACTGTCATCCCAAGAGTAAGAGATGTTAATAATGACATGGACTAAGTTATTTAAAAGCGAACTGAATGCTGTTTTTACCAATGGGCCACTTCTGGTAACTGTTTTTGCGGGGGTGATTTTCTATTCTTTTTTATACCCATTACCCTATAGCGAACAAACACCACAACAGCAAAAAATAGCCATTGTTAATCTTGATCAAAGCCAGTTAAGTAGAACGTTAGAGCGTATGGTTGATGCAACTCCCCAAATCAAAATTACCGAACAAGTTAACAATATTACTGACGCTAAGTTGCTAGTTACTCAAGGAAAAGTACAGGGTTTATTATTGATACCACCTAACTTTTATCGAGATCTTTTACTTAAAAAATCACCATCTTTAATTTTAGCTGGTAATGCTACCTATTTTTTGGTTTATGGCACTATAATTGAAGGGTTAGGGCGTTCAATAGGTACATTATCAGCAGAAATGAAGGTAACTCGCATGTTGATAGATGGCGATAATATAGCATTAGCTTCATCACAATATTCGCCTATAACGTTAAATATGAAACCAACCTTTAATGCTAGCATAGGTTATTTATACTATGTTGTACCTGCCGTATTTATACTTATTTTACATCAAACATTACTTATTGCTATGGGGTTGATTACAGCGGGACAGTTTGAAAAAAAAATAAACAATAGCGCTGAAATAACAGCAAAGGGTTATTATTGGTTACAATACCCCGTTTGGAAAATAATACTAGTTCGTACCATTTTAATACTAACTATTTATCTATTTTTAACTTTTTATTATTTTGGTTACAGTTTTGAAAGTTATGGTATTAGTCGGTTAGCAAGCATTGAAGATTTATTAGTCTTAATTTTTCCTTTTTTATTATCGGTGATTTTTTTAGGGATCATTTTAGGGTTGTTAATTCCTAGAAAAGAGTTAGCAACACTGATTATATTACTTACGTCCTTACCTTTAATTTTTACAGCAGGTTTTATTTGGCCAACATCAAATATTCCCATGACTATAAATATTATCGCTCAGTTTTTTCCTTCAACACCAGCCATTACAGGTTTTTTAAGGTTAAACCAAATGGGAGACAGTATTGAAAATCTTGTAGAAATCAGACAACAACTCTGGTTGCTAACTTTACTATATGCAACAATTGCTATGCTATTGATGAGCCATAAGCAGCACACAATAAAAAATAAAAGCACAAAATAACAATATAAAAGAAAAAGGCAAATGAAAAGCAATGATAAAAAGGAATGGTTTTGAAGCAATTTGCTAGCGCAATAAGTACACCTTTAGCCTCTATTTTTGGCAGCGGATTTTTAGTTATTGTACCAATACTCGCAGGGGCAGTCGGCTCATTTTCTGTCTTTGCTATGATGGGTGTCTGTTTTTTAGCTTTTATGGTGGGTGAAGTAATACGCTTTAATATTATTCACGTTGAACCTGCTTTAAAAAATAACACTAAAAAATCAACATTACTTCTTGAAAAAACATCTGATTTTGCGTTAGTGCTAGCCTATGTTATTTCAGTTTGTTTATATTTACATATATTGTCAGCTTTTGTGTTGACAGGGTTAGATCTTGATACTGACTTTAATAAAGACGCATTAACTACAACGATTATTGTAATTATTACGTTAATTGGTCTATTTAAAGGCTTAGAGCCGTTAGAAGCTCTAGAAAAATGGGCTCTTATCATTACTTTAATAATAATAGCATTACTTAGTATTACCTTTGCTAATTTTGATTTTAATCTATGGAAAAAAGCAGTATATATTGCCCCTAAAACCTTAAATTATACTAATTGGCAGGTATTAACCGTGTTAGCTGGCACATTAATTGTTGTGCAAGGCTTTGAAACAAGTCGGTATTTAGGTCATACCTATAGTGCAGAATTAAGAGTTAAAACCTCTCGCTGGTCGCAATATATTTCAACTTTCGTTTATATTAGTTTTGTTGCACTTACCTTACCAACAGTACATTTACTTAATGGTCAATATAATGATCATAGTTTAATTGACTTAGTTACAAGCGTATCTTTATTATTTGTTACACCCTTAATTTTAGCGGCAACGTTAAGTCAGTTTTCTGCTGCCGTGGCTGATATGTTGGCAGCAGTAGGAAATATATCAGAACTAACTAAAGATAAACTCACAGAAAAACAAGGCTATTTAATTGTTGGCTGTGGTGCAATTATTCTTACTTGGACCGTTGATACTTTTGAAGTGTTAGCATTGGCGTCGCGTTCTTTTGCTTTTTATTATTTATTACAATGTCTTGCAGCTCTTTCTGTATCAAAATCATTAGGTTATAGAGTTTTCTTTATAATAACGAGTATTGTTCTTAGTTTTATTACGTTATTCGCAGTACCTGCGGGTTAATATATTATTTTGAGGTTCCCATGTACAAAATTAAAAAACATTTAATGTTAATATTTACGTGTTTAATTACCATGTCATTGCCAAGTTATGCTTCTTTTGAAGAAGTGTTTAAACAATGCCTTTTTGAACGAATTGCAGTCGTCGATAAAACACAAACCTTGCAAGAAATAGAATCATACTGTGAAAAACAAGTGCTTAAAGAGGAAGTAGGAAATGAAAATTCAGGGGCTCTTTCTCGCCGATTAATTAAAGAAAGGAAAACAGCCTTTAACCCTTATGTTATTACGCCTCATAAAATGAATTATATTTTACCTGTTTTAGTAACAGATGGCATTAACACGCAAGCATATAAAGATGCCGGTAACTGGTCTGAAGAATTAAAAGATGTAGAAGCTAAATTTCAATTAAGCCTGAAAATTCCACTAACGTTAGGGAGTATATTAAACAAGGGTGATCAATTGTTTTTTGCTTTTACTATAGAGTCATGGTGGCAAGCTTATACGTATAGTTTATCAAGCCCTTTTAGAGAAACGAATTATCAACCTGAATTTTTTTATTTTACTCCAATAAGTTGGCATCCCTTTGAGGGCAATAGTGCTTTGCGGTTTGGCGCAGAACACCAATCAAACGGACGTGCACAGTCGCAATTGTTATCTCGAAGTTGGAATAGAGTGTATATCACTTATTTATATGAAAAAGATAATCTTGCGCTTTCTTTTCGTCCTTGGTATATCATTTCTGATGGTGATAAAAAAACAACAGCAGAGATCTCAGCTGCTGATAACCCTGATATAGCTGACTACATGGGGCATTTTGAATTGACAGTTGCTTATTATTTCGATAAAGATTATGAATTTTCAATAATGACAAGACGAAATTTTGCTACCAGTAATGGTGCTATTGAATTAGGCGTTACTTTTCCATTATGGGGTAAGTTAAAAGGTTATGCGCAATATTTTAATGGTTATGGTGACAGTTTAATTGATTATGATTATAGCCAGCAGCATATAGGTATTGGTATTGCTTTAACCAATTTATTGTAAACGGCTGTTTTATGCCCAAACCACTTTAAGATGCTGGTTTCAGTTTATTTGATATGAGATAACATCGTTAAAGTCAAACAGAAATCAATTAGAAATTAATTAGAAATTAATCAAAAACTAATTAGAAATTAATGAAAATATATGTAGAGGTGTCATGAGTCACTGGAAAGAGTTATTAGACAAACAAGAGTTTGTTGAAGAAAATATAAAAGATGAAATAGAAAAACCATCTAAATATCATGTGTTTTTACTTAACGATGATTATACGCCAATGGATTTTGTTGTTGAGGTTTTATGTCGTTTTTTTAATAAAACGTCTGAACAAGCTACTGATATTATGTTAACAATACATTATGAAGGTAAAGGACTTTGTGGTACTTTTACTGCAGATGTCGCTGAAACAAAAGTTGATCATGTGCTTCATTTTTCATTAGATAATGAACACCCTTTAAAATGTGTATTAGAAAAAGCATGTTAGGGTTGGATTTACCATGCTTTTAGTAAAAAAAATAAAAAATTAGTAAAGATATAATTTGGAGTACCTATGCTTAATAAAGATTTAGAAATTTCGCTAAACTTAGCTTTTCGACAAGCTAAAGAGTCTCGTCATGAGTTTATGACAGTAGAACACTTACTATTGGCTCTTTTGGATAATCCTTCAGCGATTGAAACGCTAGGAGCATGTGGTGCAGATTTAATCACGTTAAGAAAAAGCCTACTTGATTTTATTCAAGAAACAACACCCGTCATACCAGCAGGTGAAGATGAACGAGAAACGCAGCCCACATTGGGGTTTCAACGAGTATTACAACGTGCCGTATTTCATGTGCAATCATCAGGTAAAAGTGAAGTAAATGGTGCTAATGTTTTAGTCGCTATTTATAGTGAGCAGGAATCACAAGCGGCTTATATATTGAAAAAAGCAGATGTTACTCGTCTTGATATCGTGAATTTTATTTCTCATGGTATTGCTAAAGTTGACATGCCTAACAATGGCTCAGGTATTGAAGACGGCGATCAAATGGCTGAGGAAGAGCCGCGCACAATTGAAAATTTTTCAGTTAACCTAAATGAAGAAGCGATTAAAGGTAATATTGATCCTTTAATTGGCCGAGATAGCGAATTAGAAAGAGCGTTACAAGTTTTAAGTCGTCGTCGAAAAAACAATCCGCTATTTGTTGGTGAGGCTGGGGTAGGTAAAACAGCTATTGCCGAAGGTTTAGCTAACCTTATTGTTAGTGATGATGTGCCTGAATTTTTAAAGGGAGCAGTCATTTACTCGCTAGATATGGGTGCTTTACTTGCAGGTACAAAATATAGAGGTGATTTTGAAAAGCGTTTTAAATCTTTATTAAAAGAACTTGAAGCTGATACTAACGCGATACTCTTTATTGATGAAATACATACCATTATTGGCGCTGGAGCTGCTTCTGGAGGGATGTTAGATGCTTCTAATCTCATTAAACCTCTGTTGTCAGCGGGTAAACTTCGCTGTATAGGCTCTACTACTTATCAAGAATATCAAAGTATCTTTGAAAAAGATCGCGCATTAGCAAGACGCTTTCAAAAAATAGATATCGTCGAACCGAGTATTGAAGATACCACTAAAATATTGCATGGTTTGAAAGAAAAATATGAATCCCATCATGGTATTCGTTATACCAATGCTGCTTTAATAGCTGCAGCGCAGTTATCAGCTAAATATATTAACGAAAGATTTTTACCGGATAAAGCGATTGATGTTATTGATGAAGCAGGTGCTAAACAACAATTAGTTACCGCTTCTAAACGTAAAAAAACGATAAACAATACTGATATTGAATCCATCGTCGCAAAAATGGCGCGTATTCCTGAAAAGTCTGTGTCATTAACGGAAAAGGATAATTTAAAAAATCTTGACCGTAATTTAAAATTAGTTGTTTTTGGACAAGATGATGCTATTGAAGAGTTAACATCGGTGATCCGCTTATCCCGTGCTGGATTAGGCAATGACGAGAAACCGGTAGGTTCTTTCTTATTTGCAGGCCCTACTGGAGTTGGTAAAACAGAAATAACAAAACAGTTAGCTAAAGTATTGGGCGTTGAGTTATTACGTTATGATATGTCTGAATACATGGAGAAACATGCAGTAAGTCGTTTAATTGGCGCTCCTCCTGGTTATGTAGGGTATGAACAAGGTGGCTTACTTACCGATGCCGTATTAAAACATCCTCATGCAGTTGTTTTACTTGATGAAATAGAAAAAGCACATGAAGATGTCTACAACATTTTATTGCAAGTGATGGATCACGGTACATTAACCGATAATAATGGCCGTAAAGCTGATTTTAGAAATATTATTTTAGTACTCACTACTAATGCGGGCGTGCAAGAAACTGTTCGTCAATCTATTGGCTTTAAACAACAAGATCATAGCTTAGATGCCATGAGTGAAATTAATAAAGTATTTTCACCTGAATTTAGAAATCGCCTTGATAATATAGTATGGTTTAACCATCTTGATAATGAGGTTATTCAACAAGTTGTTGATAAGTTTATTGTTGAATTGCAAGTGAAATTAGATGACAAAGGGGTTTCACTTGAATTAACTCGCGAGGCTAAAAAATGGCTCGCAGAGCATGGTTATGACAAATCAATGGGGGCACGTCCTATGTCTAGACTTATTCAAGAGCAGTTAAAGAAAGAGCTAGCTAATGCTTTGTTATTTGGTGATTTAATTAATGGTGGTGTTGCTAAGGTTGATGTAAAAAAAGATAAACTAGTGATTAACTATGAAAATAAAAAAGAGCTTGTTACTGAAAAATAAAGAAAAGTTATTTTACTTTTTGCTCAGGCGTTCTAAAACTCACATTTTGAAGTAACTGAACTACATACCGCCTAAAGGCGGTATGTAGTTCAGTTATTATTAGTTCAGTTATTATTTTTTTTAGACTATATATTTTGATATAAGCGTAAAATAAAATCTGCCTGACAGCTAAATTGTTCCGTATTTTTTATTTTTTCAACCACCTCATCGCTTGCTTTAAAAGCAAAAGGTGTCATGGCTAGTAAATTAACCACATCCACATTACCTCCTTTATCAGCACTGTTCTCACTGTTATCACTATTATCAAAGATCATTGGATAAGTTAAGCGTTGTTCTGTTATTAAGGTTAGCTCATTAATAGGAGATTTAGTCACATCATGCTCATTAGCATGGCGATAAATTAATTGTTTTAATTCATATAAATGCTGTTGTGCAGGCGTTACTGTTAACAAATAACCACCGTGATTTAATACTCGGGTAAATTCAGTCTCTAAAATGGGAGCATAAACTGATGTTATCCAAGAAAAATAATTATCAGCAAAGCTTAATTTAGATAAAGTACCCACGCTAAAATGGCAGTTTTCATAACGTTTAGCCGCTATTTTAATCGCCTCTTTAGCAATATCGACACCATACACTTGGTTTGTGGTTGTTTTATGCTGGTGACTATAAAAACCTTCACCACAACCAGCATCGAGTAATGGATCGTCTAATTGCCCGTATTGTTGATAAAGCATCAACATTTTATCAACCAATGGTTGATAAAAACCTTTATTAAGAAAAGCGCGGCGAGCGGCAACCATGTTTTTATTATCGCCAGGATCTTTAGAGTGCTTAAATTGTACTGGCAGTAAATTAACATAGCCTTGTTTGGCTTGATCAAAGCTATGATTATTTTTACAGCAATAACTTTGATCAGTAAGCGTTAAAGTTTGCTGACAAAGAGGGCAAAGGTAATGGGGTATCAAAGTCATATTTATTTTATGGGCTTGTTTTATGGACTTGTTTTATAGGCGTATTTTATAGGATTATGCTTAACTTTCAAATGTTGACCAAATAGGTGCATGATCAGAGGGTTTTTCAATACCACGTAATTCATAATCAATATCGGACTCAATACATTTTATGCTCATTGATGGT
>Ga0209081_1002265_pt1 | contig 11227 bp, 9 predicted proteins | sample GOMGulsemesocosm_4_FD_184636 | JGI IMG/M metagenome (GOLD analysis project Ga0209081, IMG submission 184636) | Methane-oxidizing microbial communities from mesocosms in the Gulf of Mexico - GOM15B Gulf of Mexico (SPAdes) (version 2) | ecosystem: Environmental > Aquatic > Marine > Cold seeps... | reverse complement strand
ATGGTGATACGTGGTTCTTCTATTGATTATGACGTTGACTCTATTAATAGGTCAGAAATGCAAATGCTCAAGTCTAAAATAAGGATAAATCGAGCAAGAGGGAATAATGTTGCTGTGCAGCGAGATCGGTATAGTGTTGACTTTTATTTGGCTAAGCGGCACATAGGACACTTTGTTGTTTTTTTAGTTGAATCGGGGCGTAATTTTCAATCTCAAGAAAAAATCATGGATGAAGCTGCATCTCGGATTAAACAGATAAAGAAAATTATAAAAAATACTTCTGAGCCTTTGCAAGGGGACACAGAAATTTACCAAAATGTAGCTAAAAATTATCAGCGCTTAACGCATATTTATGTAGTGTATTTAGACCTTTTGAACTATGTAGAAAATAACCCAGAAAAATTTTCCGCAACTAGTTTTTTGAGTAAAATTTCATTGATTTCTGCGATCTCGTATATCAATAATATCGAAGCATTTGAACATGTAAACCCTATGATTGCACCTTTGCATATTGATATGGGGGGGCTTATCATTTCTTTGTGCATATTCCTGTTGACTATGGTTACTTACCCTGTTGTTTACCGGGTAAGTAGTAGTTTGGTAGAGCGCTTTATTTTAGATGATGGCAAAGTAGACAATATGGAGATTGTTTTTTTAAGCTTGCATAAGCCTCTATTATATTTTTTGTTCCTTTTTGGTATTGACCTATCAATGAATGCGTTGCTTTATAAAACTGAATATAAAGCGGTTGTTGATCATTTTATTTATATTTTTTATCAAGGCCTTTGTGTTTATTTATTGTTTAATTTAATTGATAGTGTGGTTGCCGTCCAATTTGATCGGGCGGATAAAAGAAATAAGGAGTTAAGTCGAGAGTTGGTTTTGTTGATGACTAAGAGCTTGAAAGGTATTGTTGTTTTACTTTCTTTAACGTTCATATTAAGTCATTTTGGTATTAATATTACCGCCATTCTTTCTACTTTAGGGATTGGTGGTTTGGCCTTTGCAATGGCTGCAAAAGATAGCTTGTCTAATTTCTTTGGTGGCTTAAATATTATGGTCGATCATATTTTTAAGATGGGTGATTGGATAAAAATAGGAGATGTTGAAGGAACTGTAGTTGAGATAGGGCTACGTAGTACTACAGTAAGAACCTTTGATAACGCCTTGATTACCATGCCAAACGCCATGGTCTCGACAGCGAGCGTTTTAAACTGGAATCGTCGCTCAGTTGGGCGGCGGATCAAAATGCATGTTGGCGTAACCTATGAAAGTAATATAAATGATATTCGTCAAGCAGTGGCGGATATTAAGCAAATGCTCGAGCAGCACGCAGATATCGCTAGCTCTAAAGAGGCGCATACTTCAAATCGGGCGCATCATAAATATTTAAAAAAGGAAGATTTACACGGTATTAAATCGACACAGCTCGTCTTTTTAGATCGCTACGGCGACTTTTCGATAGATATATTAATTTATTGTTTTTCAAAGACAGTAGACTGGGCAAAGTGGCTGGAAGTCAAAGAAGATGTACTATTTCAAATAGCGGATATTTTGCAAAAAAATAATTTGTCTTTTGCTTATCCAACGAATGTGCAGATCAATCGGAATGAAGTACCTGAGGAAGTTAATTTGGGTGGAATCTTGAGCGAGTAAAGCCGTTTATTTGGTGTGGGGTAGCTATGTTGTTTGTTCATAGTGCGCCCACGGCTTTTTCATAAAAAATAATTATAAATTGGAGTACAACTCGAGCCCCTAAAATTTGGCACGACTCAGTGATACATGAATAGCGAATTACCCGCCAGCAACAAATAAATAACTAGTTTCGTAGATTTATTGAAAGGTGACTTGCCAGAGCATCGAGATAGTCGTGGTAAACGCCACACATTGGTGTCGGTGATCGTTGATTTTGTCTCCGCATTGAAAACAGCGCTTTGCCAGCGCGGCCTCAGGAAGTTGATCGCGCTGGCTGACCCCTTGATATACCTTGATAAATATCTTCTTTAATCCGAGCCATATCCTCTTCTGTTTCAAAAATACCTTGCCTATTATTTCCCCGATGAATCTTTCAAGTAAGACTTGTTATTATTAACTTTTGTAGGTAAGGTAGCCTTCCTTTCGGGTGTCTTGATTTTTTAGTTGGCAACTTAAGACGGGGCATAAAGAGTATGGTTTCATTCAACCTTGCTTGAAGATAGTATGCTGAAGTCACACCTAAACTATTTTATGTGCCCCGTCATAAGTTGCTCGTTATTTTTTCAAGATTAAAAGGGAAGTTGGTGCGTTTTTACTAACAAAGCCAACACTGCCCCCGCAACGGTAATTGAGTTAAAAATCTACTTTATACCACTATTCATAACTGAATGGGAAGGTGTAGATTCTGGGGTTAAGTCCACTCATCAGTCCGGAAACCTGCCTGAAATAAGCGAAGTAATACCTAGTTATTACTTTATTATTTTCATGTGCGGGTGAGCACAGTGATTGAGAGTTTTTTATGAAGCCTTACTATGCCTGTGCTTTAAGCCTTGCTATACCTTTTCATTTTGCTTATGCCGATGAGCAAAATACCGCTACTCCAGAAACAATCATACCGACTAGTATTATTGAAAACCTGTTTCCTAGCACTCCCTATAATATTAATAACTTAATCCGCGAACAAGGGATTAAACACGACCTGAAATATGATGGCTGCAATGGCTTTGTCCGTGCTGCCTATCTTCAAACTCATGCAAAAAAAATCAGTAAAGAACAAGCTTATGGCTTAGGTGGTGAGTTGGGTTGTGGCGTTTCTTGGAGATCTTTTTTTAAATTTCATACCAGTGCTTTTGCGGCCATTAATCCAGGTTTTAATAGTGGTAATAATGATGAGATTCATGGTGATTTTTTCGATGCCTATAAAAATAGTTATATTACCTTAGGGGAAGCGGTAATGACGCTTTCTTTTGCAAATATTGAAGCGCATATAGGGCCTCAGCGGATTAATACACCGCATATGGATCAAGATGACTTACGTTTATTACCCAATATTTTTGAAGCTTATCTATTAGACTATCATGTTACTGATACTTTTTATTTAGGCTCTGGATTTGTACGGACGGCTAAAGGCTGGGAAAACAATGGTAATGCCTCTGACTTTGTAGGCATTGGTGAGGCTTTCGGGGGAGGTGGGTCGCAAGCGTGGCTAGCCTGGGGACGTTATCAACAAGGGAATATTAATGCCAGTGCTTGGTATTATTCGATTAAAGATGTACAGCAAATTTTCTTTGCTGATATGGTTTATCAAGACCATGTTGATGGTTTTTTTGCTTATGAACTCGGTGTGCAATTTGATTTAGGGCGTTCCATAGGGCAAGAGTCACTAGGCTTAGTGGATGCCAATACATTAGGTGCTTTTGCTTCAATCAGTGCTTATGGGCTTAGTTTTACCACGGCCTATAATAAAAATTTTGGGCAATCAGCGGCGGTTAATAGTGTCGGTGGCGGGCCTTTTTTCACTTCAATGGAAGATCTGACGTTAGATGCTGTGGATACAGGAAAAAATGCACAGGCTTTATTATTTAATTTAGAATACCAGCCGTATTTTTTAGAGGCGATGACTCTCGGTGTTGCGGCGGGTGATTTTCAGGCAGAAAATGTAGCAGATTTTCACACTCAAGAAGTGGATGCTTATCTACGCTATCAATATCAGCAAATGTTTAGTGTAGATTTTATGTATGCATTTATGACTGATAAACAGTCATCTATTGATACTGAGCAGTTTAGGGTGATTTTAGCTTATCAATTTTAAGCACTAAAGTGATCCGTATCTGAATATAAGGCATTGTTTTTCTATTGTTTTTTCTATGACTGTTAGAGAGTTTTTAGCCGCAGAAGTGCAATAAACTCAGTCTATAGTTTCTCAGATAAATAATTTCCCGATTGGGGCGGCCGTTACTTAGGCAGTAACAGCAAAATCTTCGCGCATTTTTTTGTAGCGCGCGAGGGAGGCTAAGATTTTTACCGAGGAGCCGTAAAGCCATTTGTGGGAACCGTGATTATGCTGGGTTTTGGGCGTAGTCGTAGCGGGTGCAGGGCGTCCAAGGCATTATTGATTTGCCGCGTGGCGAGTCGTTTTTTGTGACAGGAGTCCCAAAAACTATCATTAAGGTGCACGGTGGGGCACCTAGACTATACTCTGGTATGAGGTCTGGTCAAGTTACGCTTGTTGTGGACGGTCGAACTGGCCACAGCGGTAGGGAACTCTTTCAATGTGGATACAACAGGCATCTCGGTCGAGGCCTTCAATGCGCAGCTATTAGATGTCGCGCTCGCGGATCCTATCGTGAACGGCGTGGCGATTACCGGGACCCTCGGTGGTCGAATTATTGGCGTACCGATGCTGAATATCTGGGGGCTTATTTTAATGGGCTTGCTGCTGGTTGGCCTAGCAGGCTTCCAGATTCGCCGTCAAATTGGCAAGCCGTTAAGAGTCGGCTGAATGTTCTACTACAAATGGAATAGTAAAAATGATTGTTAAATACTGCAAAGCTTCTGCGATGGCATTAATCGCAGCGTTCTACCTTCCAGCACTCTGGGCTGCGCCCCCACAGTTGGAGATTATTGCAGACAGGACGGAACTACGCAGTTTTGACAAAACGAATGTAACATTTGTTTTCAGCGAAGAGCCTCAAGGGTTCGATATCTATGATATAGGTGTCACCAATGGCTTTTTAAGCAATCTGGTCCCCGGTGGCTCCAGCAATAATTGGGTGTATATAGCCGAGTTTACAAAAGGAGCCATGGGAACGATAGAGGATATAGAAAACTCTACCGTTGGAAGCATTTCGCAGATCACGGTAGCTGATGGGGCATATACAAATACCTTAGGTGACGCCGGCACAGGAGCCACCGAAGATATAGCTTACAACACTACACTTGATGGTGACGGATTGGTGGGTGAAGCCGAGTGTCCTCTCACGCGATACACCAGAACCGCCGACAACGCGGTGACAGTTGTCGGAAATGACGGCAATAATTTTTCCATGTCAACAAGCGGAAACGTTACGTACCCAAGTCGTGTTCCTGACATCAATAGGGACAATATTGCCATACTGCTTTTAAATACCCAGAATGGCACGATAATAATGGATCAGTTTAACAGCCCCATTGTTAACCCTATTTTCTGGTTAAGCGGGTTGGACCACTCCGGCATGAATTTCACAGGACTGGTTGACAAGAATGGTATTCCCATCATGGAAGAGGATATTATTATATTGAAAGATACGGAAAAACCAGGAAATGATGCATTGATACGTGATGGTTTTGTTATTCGTGATAATAACCCAGACAATATCGTATCGGCCCCCAATATAAATTCTACTAATGGTGGTTTTGTCATCAGGGGTGAGTTCACTTCTATCAGTTATCTGGCGGAAGATACTGCACCTGGGAGCACCAGTAACGACTTTTATGTTATCGACACAAATGCTATTTGTGATACAGATGGTGATGGTATTGCAGATATCAACGATTCGAACAATAATGTTGCTCTACCTGCTGCTGACATTGTGGTCACTAAGAGTCTGGATACAGCTGCACCATTTACGGTGGGCGATACGATTCAATACACCCTTGTAGTGAGCAATAGCGGTCCGGATGCGGCCAGCAATGTGGTGGTAACGGATACCTCGACAAACCTGAATATTACCAATGTATCCAGCACTAACTGCAGCAGTCTGCCCTGTACTATCACGACTCTGGCCAATGGCGCATCGGAGACCATTACGGTAACGGCAACCATTGTTGCCAGTGGCAGCTTTGATAATGCCGTCAGCGTGGCCGCAGATGAAAGTGACCCGAACACCAGTAATAACAGTGACAGCACCGGCAATGGCGGAAATACCGCACCGGCAGCCGATGTCGCGGTTACCAAGAGTTTGGATACCGCTGCGCCATTTACGGTGGGCGACACGATTCAGTACACCCTTGTAGTGAGTAATAGCGGCCCGGATGCTGCTACCAACGTGCTCGTAACCGACACAGAAGCAAACCTGGTTATTGACACGGTCTCCAGCGCTAACTGTAGTAGCTTCCCCTGTACCATTGCCACCCTGCCAAGTGGTGCATCGGAGACCATTACGGTGATGGCAACCATTCTCGCCAGCGGTAACTTTAATAATGCAGTCAGCGTTGCTGCTGACCAAACTGATCCTGACAGTACGAACAACAGTGATACTGCCGGCAATGGTGGTAATGCCGCACCTGCAGCGGACCTGGCCATCAGCAAGGTCTTGGATACCACAGCGCCGTTTATTGCTGGAGACACCATTCAATACACCCTTGTTGTAAGCAATAACGGCCCGGATACCGCTACCGGTGTACAAATTACTGATACAGAAACAAACCTGGCTATTGGCACTGTCTCCAGCACTAACTGCAGCGGCTTCCCCTGCACCATTGCCAGCCTGCCAAGTGGTGCATCGGAGACCATTGCCGTCACCGCAACTATAGGTGCTGGTGGTGTCTTTAATAATGCGGTAAGTGTTGCTGCCGACCAAAATGATCCTGACAGTACGAACACAGTGACAATACCGATAATGGCGGTAATGCCGCATCAGCAGCCGATCTGGCCGTCACCAAAAACCTGATTACCGCGGCACCGTTTACTGTGGGTGACACGATTCAATACACCATTGTTGTGACTAATAGCGGTCCGGATGCAGCCACCGATGTTGAGATAACTGACACAGAAGCAAATTTGACTATTGATACTGTAGCTAGCCCCAACTGCAACGGCTTCCCTTGCACTATTGCCATCCTGGCCAATGGTGCATCGGAGAGCATTACCGTGACCGCATCCATTCCCGCCAGTGGAGACTTTAATAATGCAGTCAGCGTTTCTGCGGCTGAGCACGACCCTGACAGCACGAACAATAGCGACAATACCGACAATGGCGGTAATGCTGCACCTGTAGCCGATCTGATAGTTAGTAAGGCCCTAGATAGCGCAGCGCCATTTATTGCTGGCAGTACCATCCAATACACCATTGTTGTGACTAATAGCGGCCCGGATGCCGCCACCAATGTTGAGATAACTGACACAGAAGCAAATTTGACTATTGATACTGTAGCTAGCCCCAACTGCAACGGCTTCCCTTGCACCATTGCCACCCTGGCCAGTGGTGCATCGGAAATCATTACCGTCACCGCATCTATTCTTGCCAGTGGAGACTTTAATAATGCAGTCAGCGTTGCTGCCGACCAAAATGACCCTGACAGCACGAACAATAGCGACAACACCGGCAATGGAGGTCAGGCCCGTCAGCCCTTCGGTGGTCGGATTATTGGCGTACCGATGCTGAATAACTGGGGGCTTATTCTAATGGGCTTGCTGCTGTTTTGTCTAGCAGGTTTCCGGATCCGCCGTCAAATTGGTAACCCGGTTTAACCGGTCGTCAATGAGACCCTATCGCTGACAAACAGGACAGTAATAAAGCAAGGGTCAAGTCTTGAATTTTGCAATAACTCGACTAACTGTTGCATAATGACATCCAAAATAGCTTGCAATTTCATTCATCGTATAAACACCTGTTCGGTATGCCGCAACGATGGCATCATTTCTACGTATAAGGTGTTGAATGTTTTCACAACCGAATCATGAAGATCTTCAAAAGTTTTAAAGTACTTCATATGTGTCGAATCGGGGTTAGTATTTTTCCATAATTTCTCAATCGGATTAAAATCAGGTGAAAATGGAGGAAGCCGCTCCACTGTCAAACGGTCTATATAACTTAACCAACCGAGTTTGATCTTATTGATTTCTATTGATTCGTGTTTTGGTGAATCTGTTTACTGATGCTAGCTGAATTGATAAAATTATTGCAAACGGAGGTATGTAATGAAGAGTGCTCAGAAAGCAACTTAATTACAATTATTTTGAACCTAAAATATATAAAATACATTCGACGGCTTGATTTATATTGTTAAATTGAGTCGGTTAAAATAATAAATCATACTTAATTAAGGGATGGGATATGCTGAAAAAATCAATTTTAATGTCTGTTTTAACCGCGCTATTATTAACTTTGGGTTCTGCAATGGCGGCAATGGATCATGGCGGTGGGCACGGTAGAAAAGGGGGGGATAAAAGTGCTGCCTGTAGAAAACTAACAATTTCACATATAAACCCGGTTGATAAGTCGAAGCTTAAGCCAGAAGGAGAGTTTACTTTTTGGGTGTCGGGCGTTAGTGATCTAGGTTTAATTGAAGCGACGGCGAAAAAATTACCCGTGGAGTTATCTTATAAATTAGTGACAAATTACTATTTGTTTACAGGAAAATTACCGGCTGATTTAAAAGGGTCGGCAGCCCGAATTAATATTATGATTAATTCAAAAAAATGCCCAACTAAAAAAGGTGCGCTATATTTTATTGATAGAGACAATATACACATATAGTACGTATGCATAATAATTAAAAATCAATCGAGTCTAATGGAATGGTCCGCCTCATTTCCTAAACGGCTTCAAATGAGCCATGATGTTAGTTTTATAGAACACATCAAAACAGAAGCGAGGCAAACCATGACCGATAATACCGCGAAAGGACCGACTACTGTGCTAGGAATTGATTTAGCAAAACAAAGTTTTCAACTCCACGGAGTAGATAAAGACGGAAAGGTAGTGCTCAAGAAGAAGCTAAACCGCAAGCAATTAAGTGCTTTCATGGCCAACTTGCCGGTTTGTTTGATTGGACTTGAGGCCTGTGGAGGAGCCCATCACTGGGTGAGAATATTGACTGCAATGGGGCATAGTGTGCGCATGATGGCACCTCAGTTTGTTAAACCGTATGTCAAATCAAACAAAAATGATGCCGGTGGATGCAGAAGCTATTTGCGAAGCTGTCCAGCGACCTAATATGCGCTTTGTACCAGCGAAAAGCATTGAACAACAGGATATCCAGAGTTTACACCGTATTCGGAGTCAATTAGTTGGAAGACGAACCGCTCAAGCAAACCAGATACGCGGTTTATTAATGGAATATGGCATCATCATTCCTCAAGGGATTGCTTATATTAGAAAATCTCTGCCCGATATCTTAGAAGATGGAGAAAGTCAGTTATCAGTTATCAGTGATCTTTCGAGAGCAACTGAGTGACCTTTACGATGAAATGGTACACCTTGATGACAGGATTGATCAATTAGAATTGAGCCTTAAAATGATTTGCCAGCAAAATGAAGACTGCAAGCGACTACTGACCATTCCTGGGGTTGGGTTAATGACGGCAACAGCCCTGATAGCGGCCATAGGTGATATCAGTGTTTTTAAGAGTGGCCGAGAACTTGCCGCCTGGTTAGGGCTGGTTCCAAAGCAACGCTCCACAGGAGGCAAGCCAACTTTGCTAGGAATTAGCAAACGAGGTGATAGTTACATTAGAACCTTATTGATTCATGGCGGACGAGCGGTTGTTCGTTGTGCTCACAAGCATGAAGATAAGCGTAGTCAATGGGTGGGAGAAGTTGAACAACGGCGAGGAAGAAATATCACGGCAGTGGCAGTAGCGAATAAAAATGCACGAACCGCCTGGGCGCTACTAACTAAAAAAGAAGAGTATCAGGTTAAAGCGGCGTAAAAGGGAATGAAGTTAAACGCTCAAAAGACATGGCTACTTTGCCGAACTTAACAAAGAGAGCTGAGTGGCAATAAAAGAAAAGCAGTTACAATAGCTAAGAAAGCGTTAGCAACGAGTTGCGTAGATAAAATTTTAAGTGATGGCATAAAAGGTAACACCTGCATTCCTAAGAGCCTGCTGGGGTCTAGGGCCCATTGAGGCCGTGAGTCTGATTAGGTGAGGAATGCGCGGATTCCATCAGGGCCAGAGGTACTAGACAACCTCATACAAAGGCCGGATATATGGGTGCAATATTTCTTTATGTTACGAACAAAATTTTTCTTGCAATACGGGGCGGACCATATATGACGGGCTAATTAATTTGACAAGGTAATTATTCATACTTTAAATTAATTGATGCAGGTATAGGTGAAAAAGGGGGCAGGCCTAACACCGTGGGCAGCTGGTTTCCAGTTACCACGGTGTTATAAGACATTTTAGCCAGCCCACATTGCTTTATTTATTTTATAAAGAACATGCTCACGCAAATGATGACCTTCTGGAATACTCGGATGCTCAAAATTTTGCATCACATTTTCCATTTTAAGTCTTTCCATTACTGATTTTGACTTTGCATTTTGTAATGAAGTAAATGATACCACTTCATTTAACTGTAACACATCAAATGCATAGTTAAGCGCTGCTTTTGCTGCTTCTGTTGCGTAGCCTTTACCCCAATATTTTTTAGATAACCGCCAGCCTATTTCTATACAGGGCGTAAATGGTAAATCAGCTTCTGGCTCATGTAGACCAACAAACCCTATAAAACTATTATCCTCTTTTAGCTCAACAGCCCAGAACCCCCAACCCTTTTTTGAAATTAGTGATTCTGCTTTTTTAGCAAATCTATTGCTCTCTGACTCTGTCAGTACACTAGGGTAATACTTCATTACATCAGAGTCAGCATTTATCCTTGAGAATAGAGAATAATCACTTGGTAACCACTGACGCAAAATTAGTCTATGAGTTTTTAATATTGAAATATCAACCATGCTCAAAATCTTTCTTGTTTAACTCTCAGTAAACTATTCGGAATATTCATAAACACCAAATTCCCAATGTTTTTTACCTAAAGGAATAGAGTTATGCCAACCACTTAATAACAGTTCTTTAGCTATAAACCTATTCATAAAGCCATGACCAATAAAAACAACCGAATCATTATTCTTGGCAATTTTTTTTAGTTTACTTGCTCCAGTTGATGCTCGAACTTTTGCTTCTATCAATGATTCGCTATTTGTTTTTAATCCACAAAACCATAATATTCTAAAAATTATTGCCCATGTATCAGGGGTTAATGTTAAAAATGGAATTTTAAAATAAGGTAACTCTGCCTCTCTTAAATAGCCTTCAATAAAATGAATTTTATTTATACCTAATATTTTTGCTGACTCAATTGAACGAGACAAATTACTGCATACAAAATTGTTAGAGCTTTTGATAACATTGATTGTAGTGGTCTAATAAAGCAGGACACTTCTAAAGGCTGATTTATAATGTCATTAGAGGTGAATATGAGTAACGAAAACAAACAGACAAAACCTAAGTACACACTTGAATTTAAACAGGATGCGGCCA
>Ga0209081_1002264_pt1 | contig 11228 bp, 8 predicted proteins | sample GOMGulsemesocosm_4_FD_184636 | JGI IMG/M metagenome (GOLD analysis project Ga0209081, IMG submission 184636) | Methane-oxidizing microbial communities from mesocosms in the Gulf of Mexico - GOM15B Gulf of Mexico (SPAdes) (version 2) | ecosystem: Environmental > Aquatic > Marine > Cold seeps... | reverse complement strand
CGCCTTGCACTGGGACGGCGAGGTCGTGTTTCAGAGTCAGCGACTCGACGCCTACCAAGACGCGCTGACACAACTCGGCAAGCGCATCTATCGCTGCAGCTGTAATCGTCAGCGTTTAAAGAGCTTAGAGGGCGTCTACGACGGCCACTGCCAGCAACACCCTCCCAGCACAGGTAGCGACTGCGCTCTACGCGTTATCATCGACGACGCTGTATTTGGATTTAATGATCTGCTCCAGGGCCGTTACCAGCAGCACCTTAAAACGGCCATGGGGGATTTTATACTGCGCCGCAAAGATGGCCTGTTTGCCTACCAGCTAGCCGTGGTCGTCGACGACATAGCTCAGGGCATCACCCACGTCATACGGGGCAGTGATCTGCTCGACAGCGGCCCGCGCCAATGCCAGCTATTTGACCTACTCAACTACCCGCGCCCCACCTTTGGCCACCTGCCCGTTATCGTCAACCCGCAGGGGCAAAAGCTCAGTAAGCAAACTTTCGCCACCCCCATCGACAGCGGCCTTGCGTCAGCCAATATGACCCTAGCTCTCTCGCGTTTAGGCCACACACCACCCACCGACCTGCAACAAGCCAGCTGCACAGAGCAACTTAACTGGGCCAGCCAGTACTGGCAGCGAAGCCAACTGCCACACGGCCTGACCATGCCCGAAACCGGCAGCTGACGTCACAGACAAATAAACCCCAGAAAGCGCCCCGCCCAACAAGACAACCCAGCCTTTCTTGCGTAAAATTCGAACAACACAAAGGGCTGCCCCAGACCCACAATAATAAAATATCAGCCTACGCTGCTCCACGTAGAACAGCTTATCCAACGAACTAAGCCTATGAACAATCGCCGCTTGCTGATCTTGTTATTACTGATCTTCTATATTTTCTCCCCGACCATCTACGCCTGGGTGATCAACCCCGCCGGCGCCTGGTACCGCCCCTTTATCATCTGGGCAGGCCTGATCGTTGCCGCCTACGCCTTTCAAGAGAGGAGTCAAAATGATGACCTTTGACCTCTCAGAAGTCGCCATCATGGGCATCGCCTATCTCTTGGTGTTGTTCGCCGTTGCCTACAGCGCCGAGAGCGGCTGGATTCCCACACGCATCGCCCGCCACCCGATCACCTATGTATTGTCACTGGGCATCTTTGCCAGTGCCTGGGCCTTTTACGGCGTGGTCGACCTCGCGTTCCAGTATGGCTACGGGGCCCTCGCTTACTACCTGGGCACTGGTGCGCTATTTCTCTTTGCCCCCATAGCGGTCGCTCCTCTCGCGCAGTTGGCGCGGCGCTTTCAAATAGGCACTCTCGCCGACCTCTTGGTGTTTCGCTACCACAGCCAAGCAGTCGGTGGCCTAGCCACCTTTTGCATGCTCGCCGCCTCGTTGCCCCTGCTCGCCCTGCAGATTCAAGCGGTTTCCGATACCCTCCACGTGCTGACCATGAACAGCCCGTCCAGCTCGGGACTCGGCAGCCAATTCGGCATGACCCCGCGGGAAGTGATGGCACTGTGTTATTGCGCCCTGCTCGCCACCTTCACCATTCTTTTTGGCTCCTCGCGCGACCAACACCATGGCCTTGTCGTCGCCATGGCGTTTGAGTCACTGGTTAAGCTATTCGCCCTCTGCGCCATTGGCCTCGCCGCCGTCTATGGCGTTTTTGGCGGGTTGGAAGAGCTGGATCAGTGGTTGCTCGACTACCCAGAGAACCTAGAGCTGCTGCACACGCCGATCGCCTCCGGCGAATCGCACACCCTATTGCTGGTCTTTTTAGCCACTGCCGTGGCTATGCCACATGTCTTTCACATGAGCGTGGTCGAGGGCTCGATGAAAAACACCAGCACCGTGCTCAGCTGGGCTTTCCCACTCTTTTTACTGCTCATGGCGTTACCGATATTTCCCATCCTCTGGGCCGGCTTTGAGCTTAACGTGCCCCTGCCCGCCCAATATTTTACGCTCGGCATTCCCATGCAAATGGGTTCTTCGAGCCTAACCATGCTGGCCTTTATCGGCGGCCTCTCGGCGGCCACCGGCGCCATGGTCGCCCTTGCCCTTGCTCTCAGCACCATGTTGCTCAACCATGGGCTCCTGCCGCTGTACCTAAACCAGAAGGGTGATCTGTATCGGCAACTGCTCTGGGCTCGCCGCCTGCTGATCACCCTAGTGTTTGTTTGCGGCTATGGTTTTTACCAACTGATGGACAACAACTTCAGCCTGACCAATCTGGCACTCATGGCGTTCATCGAGTCCCTGCAATTCATGCCCGGAGTCTTCGCTGTGGCCTACTGGTCCAGCGCCAATAGCCGCGGCTTTATGACCGGACTATCACTCGGCACGCTCGTCTGGGCGATCGGCATACTGCTGCCCTCGCTTACCAGCATTGATTCCATCACATTTCTCGAGTGGCAAATTCCCCTGGGGATCGAGCACTGGAATAACATCACGTTAGCCTCCCTAGGGCTTAACATCGCCGCCTTTATTAGCGTCTCCCTACTAACCAAAACCAGTGTAGAGGAACGCTACAGCGCCGAGCTCTGCGCCGAGGATGAGCTCAGTCACCCACTGCGAATGATTCTTGATGTCCACACAGTAGAAGACTTCGGCACTCGCTTAATCGAGGCTCTCGGCCCCCAGACAGCGGAACGAGAGCTGGCGCGGGCGTTAAGCGAACTCAAGCTCGGCCCCAAAGAGCGGCGCCCCTATGCACTGCGGCGCCTGCGTGACCGCATTGAGGCCAACCTGTCCGGCCTCATGGGCACGGCTGTTGCCAGCGAATTGATGGACCGCCACATCCCTTATCACCTGCCCGAAGCTAAGGGCACCGCCGACATCAACCTCATTGAGAATCGCCTCACCCAATATCGCAGCCACCTCACAGGCCTTGCCGCAGAACTTAATAACCTGCGCCTATACCACCGCAACACATTGGAAGAGCTGCCCATGGCCGCCGCCTCACTAGGTCGAGACCTTGAAATTCTCATGTGGAACCACGCCATGGAGAAACTCACCGGGATCTCCTCCGAAGATGTCCTCGGCTCACACCTAGACGATCTACAGCAACCCTGGCGCGACCTGCTCGGTGACTTTTCACGCGCTTCAAGCTCACACCAGCACAAGCAACAGATTGAGTTAGCGCACACCAGCCACTGGATCAGCCTACACAAGGCCAACATCAGCGGGCCCGTCGCCAACAGCGCCGACGGCCAGGTCATCCTCCTCGAGGACGTCACAGAGATTCAGCTGCTCGAGCAAGAGTTACTGCACAGTGAGCGTCTCGCCTCCATCGGACGACTGGCCGCAGGCGTCGCCCATGAGATCGGCAACCCGATTACCGGCATTGCCTGCCTCGCGCAAAACCTTCGCTATGAGACCGACAATCCAGACTCGCTCGAAGCCGCTGACATGATCCTCAGCCAGACCGACCGCGTCGGCCGCATAGTGCAATCACTGGTGAGCTTTTCACACACAGGGCAACAGGAAAAGGAAGACTTTATCGCGCTGCACATCCACACCTGCGCCATGGAAGCGGTGCAGTTATTATCCCTGCAAAAAGAAAAAACGCAGGTTCATTTTGATGTTGAGCTAGACCCAGAGCTCATTATCTCAGGAGATCCACAGCGGTTGATTCAGGTTTTCATCAACCTGCTCTCCAACGCCCGTGACGCCAGCCCAGCCGACAGCACCATTACAATCAGCGGCGCGATCGAAACTGGGTATGTGCTTATATTTGTTGAGGATGAGGGCAGTGGTATACCGCCCGAACACCAAGAGCGCGTACTGGAACCCTTCTTTACCAGCAAGGAGCCTGGCGAGGGGACCGGGCTTGGACTGGCCATGGTCTGCGGCATCATTGAGGAGCACGGAGGGCAGGTGCAGCTCACCAGCCCTGTACCGAACAAGGATCACGGCACACTATTTACGCTAAAACTGCCGCAGGTAAATATGCCAACAGCAGAAGCATCTTTTGGCGGGGGTTGAATCCAACGCCAACAAAGGTAACACTAGCGGTCACAAAAGTAACAAACCGGTAACGATTACGCCTATGAGCCATATTCTGGTCGTTGAAGACGAGGTCATTATTCGCACAGCCCTGCGCAAGCTGCTGGAGCGGAACAAATACACCGTCACTGAGGCAACCTCCGTTCAGGATGCCAATCGCCATGAAATGAGTCAGTTTGACCTTATTGTCAGTGACCTACGCCTACCTGGCGCCCCCGGCACCGACATGATTTCACTGGCCGGCGATGTGCCCGTCTTAATTATGACCAGCTACGCCAGTCTGCGCTCTGCCGTCGACTCAATGCGTATGGGAGCGGTTGACTACATCGCCAAACCATTCGACCACGATGAGATGGTCAATGCGGTTAAACGCGTCATAGGCAAGTCCAAAGCAGCCAAGCAGAAAACCAAAAGCAAGACATCAAGCCACGAAGCCAATGGCATGATTGGCAGCAGCAGCGTCATGAAGGCACTTTACAACCGAATTCACAAGGTAGCCCCAACCCGCGCAACCGTGCTGGTACACGGCGAAACCGGAACCGGTAAAGAGTTGGTGGCCAAGGCGTTGCACGCGGAGAGCCCACGTGCCAGCCAACCGATGATATCCGTAAACTGTGCCGCGATTCCCGACACCCTGATCGAGTCCGAGCTGTTTGGTCACGAAAAAGGGGCCTTTACTGGCGCCGCCAGTATGCGTGAAGGCCTCATTGCTGCGGCTGACGGCGGCACCTTATTTCTCGATGAGATCGGCGAGCTGCCCCTGGAGGCACAGGCGCGATTACTGCGCGTATTACAAGAGGGTGAAGTTCGCCCGATTGGCTCTGTTGAATCACGCAAGGTGAACGTGCGTTTAGTCGCGGCCACCCACAGGGACTTGCGCAAGCTCAGCCAAGAAGGCCAGTTCCGAGAAGATCTCTACTACCGCATCAACGTGCTTCAACTTACCCTACCGCCACTGCGTGATCGCGGTAAAGACATCATCTCACTGGCAGAGTCACTGCTTGAACGCTTCTGCAACGAACTGGAGAAAGCGCCGCTCAAACTGACCCCAGAAGCCATACAGTCCATCACCACCTATACTTGGCCAGGTAACGTTCGAGAGCTTGAAAACGCCATCCAGCGTGCCGTCATCCTCTGTGAGGACGAAAATGAAATCAGTCATGAGCTGCTCGACATCGACCTCGATCTCGTCAAAGTCGCTGACGACAGCCAACATTTGCAAACCAGTGTTCTCACCCCAATCACTCGTATCAGCGAAGCTTCACCAGAATCCAATGAGGATCTCTCTCTAGAAGATTACTTCCAGCGCTTTGTCCTCGAACACCAAGACTCCATGAGTGAAACCGAATTAGCGCGCAAACTGGGCGTTAGCCGCAAGTGCCTCTGGGAAAGACGACAGCGACTAGGTATTCCACGTAAAAAAACCACGGCAAAAGTCTAAACAAAATACTGACACGGCCCCGTTACAGCGGGGCCAGCTCTGCTGTCATATATCCTGCTAACACCTCCCCCCCCCTCGTCCGTAAACACCCCAGCCAATCTGACCAGCAACATTTAGTAATAAGCACCTAACGAGCAGCGCCAACCTACATTGGTGTGTTACCCAAGTATCCCAGCTGTAACGTTATGCGGGGGAATCAGTAACGACTGGACATAGCGTTTTTGAATAACCGGCACTCAAAAAAACCTAACTAATTGATAAATATAATATTTTTAAAGTTGGCACAGGCAATGCATTAGTAGATCACATAATAAAAACAACAAATAATAAAAATAAACAAAACGCTTAAGCCTTTAGAACCAACAATAATAAAAACAACAAATAATAATAAAAACTGACAAAGCGAATAATAATAAAAACAATAAATAATAATAAAATGAAGTAGTACAGCGGGACTTGGAGAGGACAGCCGCAAGGCTTACTAGCAAGGAAGCGACACCATTGCATAAAATTCTACGGGAAGACTTCGGTCTTCCCGTTTTGCTATCTGGCGTTTACAGATTCAGCGCCAAATCATCAAACCGTACAAAAATTGACTCACCTGTTAATAAACGTACAATTTAGCTCGTTCCCCAGCCTCGTGATACACTTGCGCGCAATCGTGTGCCGACGCCCATTAAACTCGCACACAGCCAACCACTAGCGCAGAACCACTAAGTCCCCATTATGCTCAAGCGGCTGTTCAAATACCTTAGCCCGGCCATGCCAGGCACCAAGCACACCATCATTCCTCGCGAGCGGCATCACTTGTCACACCGCCAGGTCAGTCGCGCAGCACTCAAGACAATGGAACGCTTACAGGACGATGGCTACCAAGCCTATTTGGTAGGCGGCGGGGTGCGTGACTCACTGCTTGGCGGCAAACCAAAAGACTTTGATGTCGCCACGGATGCCACACCAGAGCAAGTGCGACGCCTGTTCCGCAACTCCCGCATCATTGGCCGACGCTTCAAAATTGTCCACGTGCGCTTTGGCCGGGAAATCATCGAGGTCACCACCTTCCGCGCAGGCCATGACGCCAAGGCTGACACCCAGCGCGCCAAGCAATCACAAGAAGGCATGCTGCTGCGTGACAACGTCTTCGGCGACATGCGCTCTGACGCCCTGCGCCGCGATTTCACCGTTAACGCCCTCTACTACACAGGTGAAGACGACAGTATTCACGACTACACCGGCGGCATGCAGGACCTGAAAAATCACAAGCTGCGCATGATCGGTGACCCCAAGACCCGCTACCAAGAAGATCCCGTGCGCATGCTGCGTGCCGTGCGCTTTGCCGCCAAGCTCGACTTCGAGATCGAAAGCAAAACCGCCGCCCCCATCCGCAAGATGGCGCCACTGTTGCGCAACATACCCGCAGCGCGCCTGTTTGATGAAATGCTCAAGCTGTTTATGAGCGGCCAAGCTGAGGACACCTTCCACGAGTTGCGTGAGTACGATCTCCTTGAGCAGTTAGTACCCGCAGCAGAGGAGGCCATCAGAGCCGGCGATGAGAAGGTATTGGCACTGTTTGAACAAGCCATGATCAACACGGACACGCGCATCCACAACGAACAGCGCGTCACGCCGGCCTTTATTGTTGCCACCTTCCTCTGGCCTGCCGTGGTTGCAGAGCAGCAACGCGTCGAGCAGGAAGGCGAAGCCCCGGCGCGAGCGCACAACCTGGCGGCACACGAAGTCATCAGCCGTCAAATCCAGCACACGGCCATCCCTAAGCGCTTCACCCAAAGCGCCCGAGAAATATGGGAACTGCAAGCCCGACTGCCGATGCGATCAGGTAAGCGCGCCGAGCGCTTAGTGGAACACCCGCGCTTTCGCGCAGCCTATGATTTCCTGCTGATGCGTGAGCAGGCCGGCGAAGATCATCAAGGCTTAGGAAAGTGGTGGACAACCTATCAGCAAAAGGACGAGGCCGGGCGCCAGGAAATGGTCGACAAGCTCCAGCGCAGTAGCCCGGGGCGTAAGCCTAACCGCAATCGTCGTCGCCGCGGCCCCAGCAAGGCGCCACAGGAGTCGTGAGCTTCGCGTACATTGGCCTGGGCAGCAACCTTGATCAGCCCCGAGTGCAAGTTGAGCAAGCTCTGGGCGAATTGGGGGCGCTGCCCGACACCCGCATGGTCAAACCGTCGGCGCTCTTTCAGAGCGCCCCGGTTGGCCCCCAAGACCAACCTGATTACATCAATGCCGTCGCACTGCTGGAGACCGGCCTTGCACCTGAGGCCCTGCTCGACGCCCTGCAAGCCATAGAACTGGCGCATGGGCGCGAGCGCATTGAGCACTGGGGGGCACGCACTCTGGATCTCGACATTCTACTGTATGACCAGCAGCGCATCACCACAGAGCGCCTCACGGTGCCGCACGCACACCTGCACGAGCGCAGCTTTGTGCTCGGCCCACTGCTTGACATCAATGACGCGCTGACACTACCGAGCGGTGAAAGCGTCGCGTCTTTGTGGCAACAATGTGATAAAACAGGCCTATCCCGCCTCGAGTCATAGTAAGGAGACGCTCTTGAGCGACAGCAACACCCGCGCAGAACAGGCAACCCTTGATAGCTTTGATAGGAAGCTTGACCTAGAGGGCCGCGAACTGCCCCGCTATATCGCCATAGAGGGCCCCATAGGCGTCGGCAAAACAACGCTGGCCAAACATCTGGCGAAGAGCCTTAATTACGACCTGCTGCTTGAGAACGCGCAGGACAATCCGTTCCTTGAGCGTTTCTATAACGACCCTGCATCCGCAGCCCTGCCCACCCAGCTACATTTTCTCTTTGAGCGCACCAAGCAAATTGAAAACCTGCGCCAAGGCGATATGTTTCAGCCAGTTCGCGTGGCGGATTTCCTGATCGATAAAGACCCGCTGTTCGCCTCCGTCACACTCGACAATGACGAACTGCGCCTCTACCAACAGGTCTATAATCAACTGACGATTGACGCACCGACACCCGACCTTGTTATCTACCTGCAAGCCCCCAATGAGGTATTGCAGGGTCGCATCAATGCACGGGGCGTTGTCGCCGAGCGCTCAATCAGCGCTGACTACCTGCATCGCCTTAACGATGCTTATATGAACTTTTTTCACTATTACGACCGCGCACCACTATTGATCGTCAATGCTGCCGAGCTGGACCTGGCCAACAACCCAGACCACTATGCCCAGCTGGTCGATTACATGCTGCGCATCAAGAGTGGGCGCCACTACTACAACCCCACGCCAACCCTTTAACCACCGAAGACGACAAGACTATGGTTTACGGAACAGTTAATCCCGACACGGGGCTGAGCAAGCCAATCAGTATCAACACGCTGCGTAAAATGAAGACTGAGAACACCAAGTTTTCAACCGTCGCACTCTACGACGCGCCGATGGCCAGCATGGCCCAGAAAACAGGCATTGAAGTGCTCTTGGTGGGCGACAGTCTCGGCATGACCGTGCTGGGTTACGACAGCACCATCCCCGTCACCATGGAACAAATGATCTACCACGTGGAGGCGGTTAAACGTGGCAACAACAAGTCACTGATCATGGGCGACATGCCCTTCATGACCTACGCCACGCCCGAGCAGGCGCTGCAGAACGCCACACGAATTATGCAGGCCGGTGCCCACATGGTTAAAATTGAGGGTGGTGAGTGGCTAGCTGAGACTGTTCGTATGCTCAGTGAACGAGGCATTCCCGTCTGTGCACACCTCGGCCTCACCCCTCAGTCGGTCAACAAGTTTGGCGGTTTCCGCGTACAGGGTCGCAGCGAAGAGCAGGCTGACATCATTGTCCGCGACGCTAAACTATTGGACGCAGCTGGCGCCGACCTAGTTGTGCTTGAGTGTGTCCCGACCAAAGTCGGCAAGCGCGTCACCGAGGCCGTCAGCATGCCCACCATTGGCATTGGTGCCGGCGCTGACACCGACGCTCAGGTATTGGTAATCAACGATATTCTCGGCCTTACCGAGCAGCCCCCCAAGTTCTCCAAGAACTTCCTCGTTGAGGCGGACGACATCCCCGGCGCGTTGCGCAAGTACAATGCCGACGTTAAAGCGGGTGTATTCCCTGCCGCAGAACACACCTTCGGTTAAACCGTCCCAACGGCTGGTTACCTCGGCTCACACTAAAAAGGCCTCCCGATAGAGGCCTTTTATGTTCAGGATGAACGGTATACCCCTCAAGGGGGCACCTAGTATCGCGGGCTCAGGGATGAGCAGGAGCGGGGTATGCCTACAGGGTGTAGGTATACCCTGAGCTCAGGGACGCACGGGAAGGGCATGTTCAGGATGAACCGTATACCCCTCAAGGGGGCGCCTAGTATCGCGGGCCCAGGGGTGAGCAGGAGCGATGTATGCAAGAAATCCATATCTCGGACGGAAAACCGCAACACCCCACTAGGGGTTCAATAACCGTTCAGGCAAAAAGCTTTCAGCAATCGCGCTCGCCTCACAGTCTTTACAGGGCGCATAAGCCCTGCGCTTGGCCTCTCGAATGGATTGTGCCAAGGCATCGCAGGGCTGAAAGCTCACATCTTTAAGCTTTACGACATAGGCGCCCATTTTATCGAATAGGTCATGATCCCCAAGGTGCGGCTTAGCGTCTGCATAGGCCTGATAGACACCGTAATAAACGGCAAAGATACCGTTCGCTTTTTGCCGGCAGTACATCGGCACTTCGCGGTTACTCTTGGCAAATTTCTGCCCGTAATCCAGCTTGGCAAAGGCGCCAACCTGAATACTGTAGACCAGAGAATACTGCGGCTCCACCGCCAGCTGAAACGGCTCGACGCCCGAGGTTTGAGCCTGCAATCCCGCCGGCCTAACATTCGCTGCAACACCTCCCGTTAACTCGCTGAAACGCAACAGCTCGGCTTGTGTGGTGGCACTGCTGTCACTAGCCGCAGCTAGCAACAACGCTTCAGATTCAGCGGCCAAGCGAATCCGCGGCATGCCCTCGCGAGGGGTGAACTCAACCAACAGCGGTTTTGCTCGCTCCCCCCACTGTTCAAGCGCCATCGCCAACGCTGACTGCCCGTCCTCAGCATCCTCAAATCGCCCCAAGTAAATCAGCGAACTGCTCTCGTTTATGCCACTGCGGTGCACAATGTCCGCCTCCGACACTTGGGGATTACCCGACCGCTGCAGTAGCTGCACGCTATACCATGACGACGCCAGTGCATGTTTCGTATCACAGCGAAAGCCTTCTGTGCGACCACTGCTTAAGCAATAGCTTGCGCTTGCGCACACCACAGCACTGCTCAGCAGTAATACCAGCCCACTTATTACACGTTTCATCATAGTAATACGTTATATCTGTTATGAATTAAAGGCCCATATTAGACCATACCACCTTCCACAGCACACCCGCATCAACCCCCAGCAACAACACCTTCGGCATCCAACAGAACAGAATCACGCGCCTTTTTCTTACAGGACTTTCCTCTAGGCGAAAAAAAACCGCGCAAAGCGCGGTTTTCTCATCCGTAAGTATTTTGCGGGCAAACCCGTTCAACACTTACTCAGCCGGTGCGTCAGCTGCCGGTGCTTCAGCCGCCGCTTCCGGTGCTGGATTTTCTTCACGCTTAGCTTCCTTAATGGAAAGCTTGATACGGCCACGCTGGTCAACGTCTAAACACTTAACGCGAACCATCTCACCTTCTTTCAGGTAATCAGTTACTGCATTAACGCGCTCTTCAGCAATTTGCGAGATGTGTACCAGTCCGTCTTTACCCGGAAGGAAGT
>Ga0209081_1002261_pt1 | contig 11232 bp, 5 predicted proteins | sample GOMGulsemesocosm_4_FD_184636 | JGI IMG/M metagenome (GOLD analysis project Ga0209081, IMG submission 184636) | Methane-oxidizing microbial communities from mesocosms in the Gulf of Mexico - GOM15B Gulf of Mexico (SPAdes) (version 2) | ecosystem: Environmental > Aquatic > Marine > Cold seeps... | reverse complement strand
TAAGCCAATTCAGCGCGCAGAGTCATACTGGCGAAGGCATTACTCAACGTGCTGCCCAGCAGGTGGTTGCGTTCGTAACGCGGCGTAATCCGTTGGATAGCCGCCAGGGTGTCCAAGCTTTGGTAGTAGACCGGCGCATCTTGATAGTGGTAAAGGTAATTGAGCGTGATGTCCCAACCGCCGATAAAATCGCTGTAGCGAAGACCGAGATCACTGTCTTTAATCGGCTTACTGGGTTTTTCAAGCGGTTGCAACTGCGTCGTAAACCCGGGCAGTAAAAATGGGACAAAGGCCGGAGATGTCAACTGCCAAGCGCTTTCCACCTCAGCCCACTCATGGTAGGTGGTATCCGGCACCCAAAGCAGCTGCAGACTGGCCTCCCCCGCTAGGGCTAACTCTAGATTCAGCATCCACAGGGGAATTCTTGAATCGTCAAAGTCATCGACTATAAACTCACGAAAGCTCTGCGGGTTTACCACATCCAGTACCTTCAGCCCATCGGCCTGTCCCCATACTACCTGCTGCTTACCTAGGCGCCAATAATTACCCCACCACTCAGCGTCCAAATAGAACTCCCGCAAACTGAACTCGGCGTGTGCGGTGTTGTACCAAGGGCCATTCAAACTGCTGTAACTTTCCGCTCTATCCGCCTCAGGCCCCAGCCAGGCTTCGGAGTCATAGCGCAAGCGCACTTGGGCTGAGAGAGACACACTGTCATTCAAATCAATATCCATACGCGGTTGAACCAGTGACTCAAACTTCTGTGTGCGTTCACGCCCCTCCGAGAGTTCTTGCTGCCATGTGCCACTTAACTCCCAATTCATGTTGTGTGATGACGAATCGTTCAAGGTGTAGCTCTGCTCGCTCGTGATTGACGCGGATACTGAGCGATCCGTAGCTTGCCCGTCGAGCATCATCAGCCTGGTCGGTTCACCACCCGCGGCAGGTACTTCTTCGGTGAGAAGTAAAGCCGCTGCCGTCACAAGTTGAGTGTCATCGATAAGTTCTGGCGCGGGCTGACTATCCTCATGGTAAATATCAACAAAATAACGCGAGGTTGTTTTAGAAAACAAAGCATCAGCATCGCCACCCTTTAAGATTTGAGGCTGACTTTTGTGACTCGGTGAAGGCGAAATATCAACATTGCTCTCACGCCCCCTTTTCAAGAGAAAGGTCAGGCGCAACAAGGAACCAGTATGAATGACATTAAAATCTTCGATGGACGTCCCAGCAAACGACAGGTTTTGCAACGCTAATATTTCCGATTCATAAGCACTTTTACTGTCCATCAACTCTACCACCAACCGTGATGGCTGCTGCAATAACATCATCTTTGGTTCGGCTTCAGCCAGGTATTTGAAATTCAGACGAGTACGCTCAGGGCTTTCCTCCAGGGAAAAAACATGAGTGTTTGACTCAACCGCTGCATACGGCTGAGGAGATGACTCTTGCTCAAACACCTCGGGTGATCCACATACATAGGGAGCCAGCGCAGTTGCTGCAAACAGGATCGAGAACCTTTTTATCAACAGGTATGGACTGATTTGTTTTACCTTGCGCGATATGTCAGTGGCCACGTGAAAGCGCCCGCTTAGTGAACCAACTGTCTTTTACGGGGGTTTTATAGTCTACATCACTGAAAGTGAACTGCGTTTGATGACCGGTTTTATGATTAATCACATGTAAACCATGGCGAGTCAGTATATGACCAATTGGCTTGATATCTCTGGTTGTCATTCGTTTTAAAGGTTTATTCTTCAAATCCCAAAACTCAACCTTAAGCACCATCCAGCTTGACTTATCAACCCAGAACTCAGTTCGCCCATAACCAAGCTCCTTGGCGATCTCTTTAGTCTTTGGTGTTGAAGACATGCGGTAACTCGGAATGTCCAGCAGGGGTTCCTCCCCGACAAGAGTAAAATTGTAATCCCTTGGCTCCAGCTTTCCATCCAGCTGAATATCATCATAGGTAAAATCCGTACCCAGAAAGTAGCCACCACGATCTGCAGATGCTATTCGCCTGACTTTCCTCAGTGCTGGCAGATAAAGCCACTGATCATCATCTTTGGCTTGGTCGTTGTAATCCCAGGCTAAGAATCCGGTATTGCGCACATTAGATGGTGACAAATAGAAAAGTACCGTGCGTGTTTCATCGGCGTACTCTTTACGATAAATGATGGTCTCACGCCGTCGCTCTTTTCCTCGTTTATCAACCGTCTTCATAGACAGCTTCCGGGTTAAGAAGTCTCCATCACCGACTTGATTGATCCGCGCCACAATCTCATCCGCGCTTAATGGATCGGCCTTTAAATCAGCAGAAAAAATCGGCAATGAAAGCAGCGACGAACAACTCAAGGTCACCAACAGCCAACCAACGCTCAGGTTCAATTTTACGCGTTTGCTAGAAGAACCGGTTGCAGTAGCGCTAACAGGAACGATAAAGGCAGGGCGAAATTGCTTAATCAAAGCTGGCAGCAGCGTCATACTGGCCAAGAAACTGACGGACACAGCAAGCGCTACTATCGCCCCGAAATTATTTAAAGACGAAATTTTACTCACCATCAACACCCCAAACCCACAGGATATAGCAAGAAAATTGAACAGCAGTGCACGCCCAGTGGTTGTATAAAACTCCTTAAATATAGCCTCCATATCATCACCTCCGCTCGAGAACAGGTACCTGAATCTATCAAGAGTGTGAATGGAAAAATCAACCCCAAGGCCAATGGCCACCGCTGCAAACATAGAAGTACCCACGCCGAGGTGAACACCAAAGACAACCATGGTCGCGTACACCAGCAATACCGAACCTGCGACTGGAATCAAGGCATAGACACCGCCGATCCATGATCGAAACAAGAACGATGAAACCAAGAAAACCAACCCCAAAGCAAAGGCTAAACCCGTAAAGTGGCTCTTGGCCAAGCCCTTTATCCAATGGTAGTTCAAGTTCACCCGGCCACTCAGGGTTGCATGTACTGCTTGGTTATTTACGTTTTCTTCAATATAACGGTTGAGGCTTTCAACCACGAGTTTGATATCTTGATAGCCACCAGAGTTCATATTTATTCGAATATTTGCCGTTTGATAGTCGTAGTCAATTTCCTCTTCAAAGTCAGTCGGGTCCGACGTCGCCGAGTAGATTAAAAAGTACTGGGCGACAAGGTCACTGCTGCCTGGCAGACGATACTGGTCGTCACTGCCGCCATTAAGGGCGCGGTTAATCTGTTTAAGGTAATCGACAATTGAAGTAGAGCCCTGGACATGGGGCAGGCTTTCGGCATAGAGCTGCAGGGACTCCATCCGTTTGAGAGCATCCAATTCGAACAGCCCCTCAAAGACCGAAGCCTCGACCACAATATCCAGAGTATTGGTGCCATCCATATATTTATTGATGGCTTTATCTGCCTGATAGATTGTCTCTGATGGGTGAAAAATATCGATGCGATCTTCATCAACCCGAAGATGACTGGTTGCATAACCACCAGCCACTGCCAGTATAAAAAACATACCGATAATTAACTGACCATGACGATAGGTAAAATCACCAAGCCAAGCCATCATTCGGCTGAAAGCGTCACCTCCTCGCTGCTGATAGCTTTTCAATAGGACGGGACTGATCTTCGGCTTAATCAGCACCATAGCCGCGGGTAAGAACGTCAGTGAGTAGAGCCAGGCTAATGCCACCCCTAGAGCGCAGAAGAGCCCAAAGGCCTGAAAAGGCGGCATATAGGCCGCGAGATAAAGGCCCAGAAATCCCGCCATGGTGGTCAGTGTTGTTAAAGTGATCGGCCGCCACATGGCAGCCATAGTCTCAAGCACCAGATCTTTTACCGGCGTTTTTGGGCTTTTAGCCTGAAGATCAAAGTAGTGGCTAAAAATATGGATGGCATCGGCCACCGAAATACCGATTAGAATAACCGGAAGAGCGTTGGTAATAACAAAGAAGGGCAAACCACTGGCGGCCATCACGCCCAGGGTGATTAGTACAGAAGCCGCAATAACCACCAGGCTCAAAAGCGCAGGACTTAGACGCCTATAGGCTAGTAGAATAACCAGAAAGATGATCACACAAGTAAGAGGGTTCAGACGCTTGGCATCAGCATCCACATAGCGGCCCAAATAGCCCGTTATGGCCCCCTCCCCCGCGACGTGAAGCGTCACCCCGAGTGGTAGCTCCTGCGCAGCAACCAGTTCAAGCATATCCAGATAGCTTTGTTCGGCTTTCACATCATCGATCAACTCGGCAACAATCAGCGTTGCCTTGCCGCTCTTGGAGACCAGCGTGCCCATATAGAGGGGGATCTGGCCTATCGCCTTCCTTAGCTCGTCGGACTGAGCCTGAGTCTCCGGCAGAGGATCGAAAAATGGAGTCACGGCCATTCCGTCGGGTGTACTGCGAATATTTTTCTCTGTCGCCAAGCTGACCACACGAGAGTAGTCAATATTGTCAAGATCGCTTACAGCGTCGCTTAACTGTTGGACGATGGCCAGTGCCTGGGGGTTGAACACACCCTCTTCCCGCTCATCGACCAAGGCGATCACCAATGGATCGCTGAGGCCGAACTGCTCTTTCACTTTATCGCGATAAACCAGCGCGGGATTATCTTTGGCAAGGAAGGCGTCGGAGCGAACGTCTTTTTCTATCTGAGGAATAAAATATAATGAAATTATGATGAGTAAACTGCTGATACATACTACCCAATCAGGTTTATTCAGAACACATAAGTAGACGTTTGAGAACGTATTTTTTAAGCCACATCCAGACATAGCCTCTACCCCAGGAAAAAGACAATGTTGCTGTTAACGCGTTACATTCATACCTTTTTCAATACCTTGGATAACGGTGGCGACATCACGGCAGCTCGTCAGACCAATGAGCAACAGCCATCAGCAGGGCAGATTAGCCGGGGCAGCCACTGCACAGAGGCATCACTGGCCGCGAGACAGGCTCTCCAGTAATGCTAGGGCATCTTTTCGATAGGCCGATGGCGTCTCTGATTTAAGCGTCAATAACAACTCCTCTTCGGCGGCCTTATAGTCACCCGACTCTTTCATAATGAGGGCGCGGTGATAGCTAATCGAGGGGCTGCTAGAGTCAATCAGCTTCGCTTTATCAATGACCCTTTTCGCACTCTCAATATCTCCTGTGTTCAGCAGTGCCATGGCATAGGTATCCTTAGCCTCCGCCGAATTCGGTTCCATCGCCACTGCTCGCTCGGCATACAGTGAAGCCCTGGCTGGGTCTTCAACGTGTAACATCCAGGCCAGGTTGTTAAGGGCTATCACATCGTCAGGGTCCCGCTGTAAAATAGACTCATAGAGTGGTTGGGCAAGATCAGGCTGGCCCTGGGCGCCGTATATTTCAGCCAATTCCAACATCACCAACCGGTCACCCTCAAAGCTATCCAGCCAGTGCACTAGATGTTTGATGGCTTCCTGCTGTCTGTCGACCTTCAGCAACAATCGGGTCAGTCTGATCAGGTTAAAATTATTCCGTTCATCTAAAAGTATTTTCTCGTATAAATTAATGGCCGACACCTTGTCACCATTGGCCTCAAAATATTTCGCCTGCAAGCGTGTCAGCTCAAGATCTTTATCCCCCGGCGGCGTAATGAGATTTAAATAACCCTCGGCGGCCTCCAGATCATTATCCATCAGAGACAGTTTAAGCAGCACTTTAATCGCGGCATAATGGCTGGAGTCAAGCGCCAGTACTTTCTCAAACATCCCCCGTGCAGCCCTCCGCTTAGTCTCCATTAGGTCTATACGGCCAAGAGTGTAAAAGGCCTGTGCATTATCGGGGCTCAGTTTAATAATTTTTTCGAGCAGGCGCCGAGCCTCGGTCAGCTCCCCCAGCTGAAAGTAAGCTTTCCCCAATAAATCCAGCGCTACCAGGTTGTTGCTGTTCAGGCGGGTGCCTTCGGCAAGTAAGTTGACCACACCGCCGGGATTACCCCTATCCAAATACAGTTTACTGAGCAATAAACGTGTATTTAGGGCCGAGTTCACCTCCAAGGCATGTAAAAGATAGGTTTCTGCGGAGGCTTTATTATCCGTCGTCGCCTCTAGCGTCGCTATATTAATCAGCGTCGCTTCATCATCAGGGTAAAAATACAAGGTATTCAAATAGAAGTGTCTGGCTCCCTCCAAGTCCTTTCGACTCAAAGATATGGCCGCCAAACCACTATTGGCAGAGGCATTTCCCGGGTTTAATTGCAGGGCCTTTTGGTAGGAGGCGCTGGCTTCATCATGCTCCGATCGCTGTAAATGGATATAACCTTGCACGATATAGGGCGAGACCGAATTTGGCTTCCTCGCAACATAATCCTGAGCCGACTTTAAGGCTGAATCCAGTTCACCGGATTGTAGATAGGTAAACACCAATTTAATCGATGCACCGTCATGCTGGGGGTCAAGCTCAATGGCCTGCAGCAGTTGCTTTACCCCCGAACGAGTATCACCAGCATCGATCAAACTGCCCCCAAGATCGGCACTGGCATCGGCCGAGTCTGGCAATAGGGCTTTAACCCTCGCCAGGTTTTGTACCCCGCCAGCCAGATCACCCTGGGCCAACTTAACCCTGGCCAATAACCCCAGCGCACCGGCATTAAGTTGATCATGGTCGACCACATGGCGCACCAGCTCTTCTGACTCGGCGTAATCCTTAAGGTTAAATTTGATCGCCGCCATTAGTTCAGAGCCCAGCAGAGAGCCTGGGCTAAGGGATTGAAAGCTTTCCAGCGACTCCTCGGCTCGACTAACATGGCCTAGTAGGTAGTGGGTTGCCCCTTGATAAAACAAGGCTGGAGCATAATTAGGAAAGGTTTTTAATGCCCACTCAAACTCTTGCAGAGCGAGCGTATAGTTCGCTTGTTTAAACTCAATCAAACCCTTTATATAGTTGACAACATAGTGATCAGTACCCGAATCCTGCAACCGGGTAACATCCTCGCCAGCGGCCGCCAAGCGATTCAACCCTACCCGGGTGAGGGCGCGCTTCATCAATACAGCCGTAATAAAAACGCCCGAGTCTATGGCCTGGCTAAAAGCCTGATCAGCCGCCTCGAGGTCAGACTGGGCGGCCGTGACATCACCCAGCAGCTCCCAGGCAAACTGATTATCAGTATGCTCACGTAGCAAAACCTCCAAAACGTCTCGACTGGCCGTGTATTGGCCACCCGAGAATGCCAGTATGGCCTCGGCCAATTGCACATAGTCGGTCTCCACTAGGTCCTGCGCCTGCTCAAGAAAGCGTTGCGCGTCCTTGAACTTACCCAATCGACTGCTGGCAATGCTCTTGGCACTGAGCATATCCGCCCTCTCCCCGGCGGGCAGTTGCTTGGGTAAGGTAACGGCCAACACCTCATCGAGCTTGCCCTGCAGTAGCAGCGCACGAAGAAAATCAGGAAATACCGGCGCCCCGCTCTTAAGGTACTCTCGGTACTCCTTTTCAGCCGACGCCCCATCACCCAGTTTAATATAAAGATCGGCGATGGCTCGCCTGGCCAAGCCATCGTTTTTATCCCCGGAGATCGCCGTCTTAAACAAAATAATGGCGCTCTTGTAATCACCTCTGGCCTGGGCTTCAAAGGCCAGCTTCACATTTTCTTCCGGTGTCTTTTCAGCCAGACCACAGGCTGAAATAAACGCATAGGACAAAACGAGGAAAACGCCACATAGTCGCACAGGACTGCCTCCAAGAGCACATTTACAAGAGTATAGACAATAAAAAAGCCGCCTAAGAAGGCGGCTAAGAGGGCTACTTAAAGCAATCATCTAACGCCTAAGCCGTGAGCGATCTTCTGTTTGACATAGAGCCCAGCAGAATAAGACCCAGCCCCATCAGCACCAGAGTACCGGGGATGGGCACAAAGGTGGCATTAGCCGCACTGCTGTGGTCAATGGTCAAGGAGTAGATTACATCTTTGGTCAAGGTAGCGGAGGTAGTCGATAACGACAGGGCCGACACAGCGGTCAACAGAGTCGCCGGGTCGTAAAATACATCCTCATCAAACTTAGCCGCAAAGTCGTCAACGCTTATCTCAGCGTTCAACTCGGTGGGCTCCCAGGACCAGTCCACAAAGCCGGTGCCGCCACTGGCCACCGCAACACTCTTAATGGTGATGGACCAGTCCAGGGACGCGAAGGCGCTGCTGACGGGCTGGGAGTCATCACTCAGGAAGACATGCAGGAAGGGCACAGCCGACATGGAAATATACAGGGCTATATCCGAGGTAGGTGCGAGTAAGAAGCTTGTGGTCAAGCCCAAGGTTGACCCAGAAATACCCGCCGACTCACTTGTCAGAGAGACATCGGCCCGGGTATCGGCACTTGCCCCACCCACCACCGCGCTGCCGGTCAGATGGTGATCCGCGTAGGCAAACTGTGTGGCCGGCGGCGACGAAAAGGTAGTGCTGTAGTCGTCTTCGGCTAGAGGCAGGCAGGCCCCGACACAGACAGCGGCGGTGGTAATGTCCAATGGCGTGGCCGTGACCGTTTCATCATCCTCCACACCGTTTAACGTCGCCGAGATAGATCCAGTGTTACCCACGGTGCCCCCATCCGCAATCGAGGGAATCACAGAGCCATCGCCTAGACCGCCACCGGCACCATCGGACAACTCTATTTTAAAGGCGTCAATATCCAGAATGGACGTCGCTATAGCGCTACCAAAAGCCTGTGAACTACACAGCCCTATGGCCAACGCTGACGCTAATAAGACTTTAGTTTTCATGACCTACCCCTTTAACCCTGTATTCGATCATTAATAAAAGAGCCACTGGTTCCGTCTGGCGCGCTGTTTACACAAAACACCAGAACCTCAGTAAGACCTTTTGAGTAAGGCCTGATTTAGTAAACCTTTAACCTAAAAGTCTAAGCTACAAAATCACTGTCACTGCCCCTTTTAAAGCAGAATATGTGCCAAAAAATAAAGCCTATTATTTTCATGGACTTACAAAAACAAGCTGCTCGTAATCTTATTTTTTGTAAAAAAAACGGACATATAATATTGAAATATAGGCACTAGGCCTCAGTCATCCTGATAGCGACCAGGCGCTAACACCCTCTTACTGTCCAGAACATCTTTTATTGCGATTAGTAATTCTATGGAGCTCTCTTCGGCCCGAGGCAAGCCACCCATTGAATGAACCCCTAACCGATAGGGGTAGTAACCGGAGGCCGTCAATTTTTCTAACATCTCATCGTGACACTGCTGGGCCCGCTCGTCCTCACCGACGACATCTCGATCGTAAGAAATACAGACGACACAATCCATGGCCCTTTCGGTGATTAAGGTAATGGACACAGCTGGCTCAAAAGCGTACTTCAGCATGGTCGATTCAACAATCGACCAAATCTCCTGCGCATACTGGCCCTTGGTCGGGGCGACAGGTGCGAGCCACATGAGTCCACACCTGTCTCTGTCGGGATCAGGGTCAGATGGCGCATCCTGTTTCTTGCGCCAATAGGTACTGGCAATCATCTTGCCGGTGGGCACGCCGGTGGTTAAGCCAAAAATGGGCTTTAGTAACTTTAACATTTCCGGAAGGTTAACCCCGGTTAACCAGCGGTATGGCTTTTGTAGCTTCTCCGCCAATCTCAGCATGTCCTCATCCAAAAAACGCAACTTCTTAACACGACCTTTCAGTTGTTTTTTTATGCGCTTGCGAGCAAGAGCCACCTCTTGCTTGCTACCATAAAGGCTACCAGAGGCGTTCCAGGCGCCAAAATCCCACTTCTCAGCCAACTTCGCCAACAGCTCCTTACTTAATGGCACCTCACCCTGGCTCTCCTCCCATGGATAACGACGAATAGAAGAAATAACCTTATAGTCATTACCTATATGCATAGCGCTTTTAATCGTCCCGTCCAGACGTAACGGCCGCAGCAATTCAATCACTTCGGCCAACTCATCACTTTGATTCATGCTGAAGAAAAAATTCTGACAATACTCAGGGGCAGGCATCAACCAAAGCGTCACTCGGGTAATGATGCCGAGGTTCGACTGAGCAAAGAGACCATCCAGATAAGGCCCAACCCCCCAACGGTAGACGCCTGCGGCTTTTGCATTACCAAAACGGCCAAATCCTGTGTGCAACAGTTTCCCGTTAGCAAGAACAACATCCATACCACCCACATTGTTAAAATGATCGGCAAAAGGCGTATGACCAAAGCCTCGCTCGGCAATGTTGCCGATGATGCTGTGCTCCAGAAAAGAGCCGGTAGCGTCCATCCATAAATTTGAATTTTTCTCTTTTAAAAAATTAAATAGCTGCTGCTGGGTAACACCTGGCTCAAGGCTCACGTACGCTAAGTCTTCATTGAATTCGAGGATACGATTCAATCGCTTTAATTCCAGTACAACACAATTATCAGATGTCGGAACCCTCGATCCGTAGCCCACATTTTTTCCGGTACTTATTGGGTAGGTGGCCACAGAGTATTGTGTCGAAATCGCCATACACTGCTGTACTTGCTCTACAGAGCCTGGCTTCAGCACCGCGACGACTCGATGATCGGTGTGAAAAGTTGCCGTCTCATAGCAGGATAATGCCTCCCGCTCGATGACAACCTGCTCGTCACCAATCACCACACGGTATGCAGCCAGTGCTGCCCTTAGGTTAGGGTTCATATTGACTCTCACAGGGGGAACTGGACTCAAGCGATGCTAGAAAACACAATTAAATGCTCTTACGAACCGCCTCACTGACTGGCTTAGACTGAACAAGTAGAAAGGATCTATAGCGACTTAATGCATCGCACTATAGCTCTGCTCTACCTGCTCATAAACGGCGTCATACAAGCCTCTAAGGTCAGGTCGCATACCGGCAAGGGCGTAGTTGGTGGTAATAAAATACGCCGCGCGAATGCCGTGATAATTGATGTCTTGGCCGGCGCGGGTGACTTTAATGCCCGAGCGCTCCAGCAGCTTAGGCAGGAATGGTTCCATCATCATAAAGACATTGGTGCGCCCGGTGATATCGGTCAGTGCGGTCGACGCTAAAAAAGCCGACACTGCAATTAATGGAAAGGTTCGCAGCTCCTGCTCCGACGAATGAATCTGCTCGATTCGCTGCCCGCAACCGTTATTCTGCTCACCGGGTCGCTTGCGGAACGCAGCGTCGACGGCCAAGCGTGAGATTTCACAGATAGTACTGCGCTCTAGATGTAGATTATCCAACAGCTTTCGATCGAGTGAGCTGGAGCAGAATTTTTCCAGCGGCAGAG
>Ga0209081_1002258_pt1 | contig 11242 bp, 9 predicted proteins | sample GOMGulsemesocosm_4_FD_184636 | JGI IMG/M metagenome (GOLD analysis project Ga0209081, IMG submission 184636) | Methane-oxidizing microbial communities from mesocosms in the Gulf of Mexico - GOM15B Gulf of Mexico (SPAdes) (version 2) | ecosystem: Environmental > Aquatic > Marine > Cold seeps... | reverse complement strand
GGTCGGTGAGGAAAATATTTAACTTAACAATATCGGCCAGTGAGCCGCCAGCTGCTTCGCAAACCGCACTCAGATTGGTAAAAACCTGCTGAATTTGCTCGCCGATGTCGTCAGAAATCATGTCCATGGTTGCCGGTACCAGGGGAATTTGCCCGGAGAGGTAAACGGTATTATCGACTTTAATCGCTTGTGAATAGGTGCCAATCGCCTGGGGGGCGTTGTCGGTGTGGATCACGGCTTTATTGGGCATGGGGCTATTCTCGAGATTATCTGTTGAGTTGGCTGAATTTAATTCTTTATACGATACACAGCCTGCACGGATTTTAGGCCGCGAATCCTGCGCATAATATTGGCCAGGTGGATGCGATCTTTAACGCCGATAATTAAATTAATCATGCTGGAGTGGCTGTCTTGCTCCTTGATATTAATCTGGTCAATGGTGGCATTTTGTTCGGTAATGCGCGCGGCCAGGGTGGCGACTATGCCTCGATCTGAGTAGACCTCCAGTTTTAATTCGACAGGAAACTCTCCTTTGACTGAGGGTGACCAGCTTAGAGGCATACACTTTTCGGCGTTGGATCGTATATCGTTGAGGTTTTTACAGGAGTCGCGGTGTACTACCAGGCCACGGCCGGGGCTGATATGGCCGAGAATCAGGTCGCCGGGTATGGGGTGGCAGCAGCGGGCGTAGCTGGTAATCAGGCCGTCGGCATTGTCGACCAGTATGGGTGAATCAAGTTTTGGCGATGTTGCTTTGCGCTTATTTTCTGGTACTAGCACATTGGCGACGGCGTAGGCGACTCGGTTACCAAGGCCGATTTGCTGTAATACGGATTCAAAGGTATCAGCTTCAGTTTCTTTCAGCAGGTGTTTGATTTGCGATTTTTTAATGCTGTGATAACCAGAGCCAAAGCTATTCAGAGCCCGGTCGAGTAGCCGTTTGCCGAGGTCGACAGATTCGTCGTGTTGCTGGGTTTTTAGAAAATGGCGGATGGCGCTACGCGCTTTAGCGGTAAGAACAAAATTGAGCCATGAGGGGTTAGGCTGGGCACCTGGCGCGGTGATAATACGTATGCGTTGACCACTTTCCAGCACTTCAGACAAAGGGCTGAGCTGGCCGTTAATCTCACAGGCGATGCAGGTGTTACCTACTTGCGTGTGCACAGCGTAAGCGAAGTCGACGGCGGTTGCCCCAGCGGGTAGCTCAATAATCTCCCCTTGCGGCGAGAAGATATAGACCTCGTCGGGGAATAAGTCAGTTTTAACATGCTCGATAAATTCGAGAGAGTTACCCGCTTGCTGCTGTATTTCGAGCAGGCCTTCGAGCCAGCGATTAGCGCGTCGTTCATTGCCCTGAGCACTTTCGATACCGGACTTGTAGAGCCAGTGAGAGGCAATGCCGTAATTGCCGAGGTCATCCATTTCAGTGGTGCGGATCTGCACTTCAATGGGAATTCCGTCAAGCCCAACTAAAACGGTGTGCAGCGACTGGTAGCCATTAGATTTGGGAATGGCGATGTAGTCTTTGAACTCACCGGGTATGGGTTTGTAGAAATTGTGTAATATGCCCAGGGTGCGGTAACAGTCATCAGCATTACTGACGACGACCCGAAAGGCAAAAACATCGGTGATATTTTTGAAGGAACGTTGCTTGGTTTTCATCTTCTGGTAAATACTCCAGAGATGTTTTTCCCGACCGCTAACAGAGGCTTTAATGCCGACGAGACTGAGCTGCTGTTCAATAGCTTCTCTAATATCGGCAACCAGTTCGTTGCGGTGGCCGCGAGTTTTGTTTAGCGCTAGTGCAATATTTTTGTAGCGCATGGGGTAAAGCGCTGCAAAGCCGAGGTCTTCAAACTCAATACGTATATCATTCATACCCAGGCGCTGGGCAAGAGGTGCGTAGATTTCCAGGGTTTCACGGGCGATGCGTCGACGCTTATCCGGCCGAAGTACGCCGAGAGTGCGCATATTGTGAAGACGGTCTGCTAACTTGACTAAAATAACGCGAATATCCCGGGCCATGGCCAGGGTCATTTTCTGAAAGTTTTCTGCTTGTTGCTCTGCTTTGGACGCAAACTCGATTTCGGTTAGCTTACTTACGCCATCAACCAGCTCTGATACAGTTTTACCAAAGCGCCAGCTAAGCTGGGTTTTGGTGGCATTGGTGTCCTCGATAACGTCATGCAGCAAAGCTGCCATTAAGCTTTCGTGGTCCATGTGCATGTCGGCAAGAATGGAGGCGACGGCAATGGGGTGGACGATATAAGGATCGCCACTTTGTCGAAATTGCCCTTCGTGACTGCGCTCGGCAAACTTGTGAGCGCGCAGAACCTTTTTGACTTCGGCAGGTTCGAGGTAGGAGGAAAGCTTGTCGTTGAGAAGATCGAGCGCTTGCAAGTCTTTCCTCCGGGTGATGACTTACTCTTCGATGATGGGTGGAGCTGTGTTCTCATCGGCGTTGAGGTTGGCAGTCAGCATATCCAGTGAGAGAATTTCGTGGCTCTCTTCTTTTTCCTCAAGGATGCTGGCATCAATCAGACCGTCTTCAATTTCACGCAGGGCGACGATAGTGGGTTTGTCATTTTCCCAGGGAACCATAGCTTCTTTGCCGCCAATGGCTAACTGACGGGCGCGTTTGGAGCCAACGAGAACCAGCTCAAAACGGTTTTTAACGTGATCCAGACAATCTTCAACGGTGATTCTAGCCATTAAAACTTTACCTTATTTGTAACGCGATTAAATTTCTACTCGACCAGCAATTATAGTTAAAAAAATGACTTTATGACAGTAGTTCTTTTATCAGAGCCTGGTGTTGGCACTGTTGCTTTTTGAGTAGTAATTTCCCGCTGCTGATAATAAGCGCTAGCTCCTCAAGGGCGGTGGCAAAATCATCGTTGATGATCAGGTAGTCGGCAGCGGCGAAGTGGGACATCTCGGCCTGTGCCTCGGCAATGCGCTGGGCAATTACTTCTGGCCCGTCCTGGCCGCGCTGGGTGAGTCGTTCGAGCAAGGTGTCTCTCCCCGGGGGCAGGACAAAAATGCTGACCGTATCGGGCAGCTGCTTGTGAATTTGAGCGGCACCCTGCCAGTCGATTTCAAGGATAACATCACAGCCACTGGCTAATGTGTCGTCAACCCACTGCCGAGAGGTGCCGTAGTTGTTATCAAATACTTCGGCGTGCTCGAGAAAGGCTTGCTGGTCGAGCATCGCCTTAAACTGCTCTTTATTGACGAAGTGATAGTTCACGCCATCGCTTTCACCCGGACGCTTGGGCCGGGTGGTGTGGGAGATGGATACTTGAAGGTCAGCTCGTTTTTCAAGCAGGGCGGCGACGAGGCTGGTTTTGCCCGCTCCGGAAGGTGCTGAAATGGTGTAGAGGGTGCCGCGCTGGGTCATGTTGGGGTGTTTCTCCTGCTATTCGAGGTTTTGCACTTGTTCGCGAATTTGTTCGATCAGTACTTTTAATTCAACGGCGGAGTGGGTGGTGGTCGCTGCCTGGGATTTTGACGAGAGGGTGTTTGCCTCGCGATTTAATTCTTGCAGCAGGAAGTCGAGCCGTCTGCCGACCGGCGATGTGTTGTCGAGGGCGCGATAAAATTCTTCGATATGGGTTTCAAGTCTATCGAGTTCTTCGTCGGCGTCACTCTTGTTGGCGAGATAAACCAGTTCCTGCTCGAGCCTTTCTTCATCGAGCTGGGCGGCGACCTGCTCAAGTTTGTCACGAATTTTTTGTTGCTGCTGTGCCATAAGCTGGGGCAGTACAGTGCGAACACTGGCGACCTCGAGGCTGATTTTTTCCAGTCGTTCGCCAATAAACGTGGCGAGACGGTCGCCCTCACGGTTGCGAGCATCGACCAGCTTATTCAGGGCCTGAACGTAAACGTCGAGCGTTGCCGCCTGTAGAGCCTGGGCATCGATGTTGTCTTCCTGTAATACACCGGGTACTTGCAGTACATCAACGGGTGATAGGGGTGCTGATGACTCTGGTATCAATTGCTGAATCTCGTTACAGGCAGCAAGATATTGGCGGGCGATATCGAGGTTAATACTGGTAGCGTGGCCCTGGGCAAGATCAATACGCAGGATGCAGTCGATTTTGCCGCGCTGGGCAAACTGGCGCAGCTTTTCACGATAATTAATTTCGAGATGGCGCAGGGTTTCTGGCAGGCGAAAGGTGGCTTCGAGAAAGCGGTGGTTAATTGAGCGCAACTCCCAGGTCAGCGTGCCCCAGGAGTATTTGGCGCTGGCGCTGGCGAAGGCGGTCATACTTCTTGGCATTCTTGCTCGGACTCGATGTTGCGGTTAGCGCCCATGTTAGCAAACACGGGTGGCAACTCAAGAGACTAATTTCGCTACAATAGCCGTTCCAGAGCATGTCTTGTATTTGTTGCTCGTTTTCATTTCAGTCTTCACAAGGATCATTTTATGTCGCGCCCCAGTGGACGTCGTCCCGAACAGCTTCGTAGCGTTAAAATCACCCGCAATTTCACCCGTCATGCCGAGGGCTCGGTGTTGGTGGCATTTGGTGATACCAAAGTTATTTGTACCGCGAGTGTCACCCCAGGGGTGCCGCGCTTCCTGCGTGGTAAGGGGCAGGGTTGGGTCACGGCGGAATACGGTATGTTGCCGCGCTCAACCAATTCACGCATGGACAGGGAGGCAGCGCGAGGTAAGCAGAGTGGCCGTACTCAAGAGATTCAGCGCTTGATTGGTCGTTCATTGCGGGCAGCGGTGGATATGAGTGTTCTCGGTGAAAATACCATCAATATTGACTGTGATGTTATTCAGGCTGATGGCGGCACGCGCACGGCGTCGATAACGGGTGCCTATGTGGCACTGGCTGATGCGGTTGAGTATTTGCTGAGTAAAAAACGCATTGCCAAAAGCCCCTTACAGAGCTTTGTCGCGTCAGTTTCTGTAGGTATCTATAAAGGCATGCCGGTACTGGATTTGGATTATGCCGAAGACTCTCAGGCTGAAACCGATATGAATGTGGTGATGAACAGTGATGGTGGCTTTATCGAGGTACAAGGCACTGCAGAAGCAGCACCGTTTAACCAGGATGAGCTAAACGCAATGCTGGAGCTGGCCAAGCGTGGTATTGCTGATCTCGTTAAAGTTCAGCGCATGGCATTGGCGCAGAGTTGATTTTGTTCGCGTAACAGCCTGTTAAAGCTCGTGCAGATCGTAGTCGATAATCACTGGAGTGTGGCTAGAGAACACCTTGGCTTTGTAGAGTACGGCGTATTCGACCTGGTTGACGAGGGCTTTGGAAATAATCTGGGTATCGGTGCGCCATGCGTCACCGCTGCCCATTTCGCCTGAAGGCCACCAGCTGAATTCATCGTTGTCTGAGTTGGAGATGCGAAAGGCGTCGGCGTAGCCGATCTCGTTGTAGAGCTGGTCGAGCCACTGGCGCTCTTCGGCCAAGAAGCCCGATTCGTCGCTGTGATTTTCTGAATTTTGTACATCGATATCGCGGTGGGCCATTTGCCAATTACCACAGAAAATATAATTTCTGCGTTTGCGAGTAATTTTTAGCATCTGGTTTTGTAGGCCGGTAAAAAACCGGCTTTTCATTTCTCGCGTGGAGGCATCTTCACCGCCCTGAGGGGCGAGCAGGCAGGCGACACTGGTTTGATCAAAATCGGCCTGTAGATAGCGCCCGTCCATATCCTCACCCGAAGTGAGGCCAAAGCCAAACATAATCGCCTTGGGGGCCTGGCGGGTGTAGATGGCGACACCATTGGTTTGCGGGGTGGGCGAATCAAAGAAGTAACTGAAATAGCCGTCGAGCTGAAACGCGGGGCTATCTTCAAGCTCTGGCGCCTGAGCGCGCAAGTCCTGCAGGCAGATAATCTCTGCATCTTGCTCCTTAAGCCAGTCGAATAGACCTCTCTCGGTAGCCTGATGGATGCCGTCAATGCATGCACTTATTAAACGCATATTCCTACCTTCTATTTTGAACGATCTATGATACCTTAAGCGGCTAAACAGGGGAAAATGTTAAGTCTAATTTCTTACTGTCTTGTGATCTCCGCTGGAGTTCTCAGTTAATTACATCCAATCGAATTGAGTAGATGAAAAACTATCAACGAGAGTTTATTGATCTGGCGCTTGAGCACCAGGTATTGCAATTTGGCGAGTACAAATTGAAGTCGGGGCGAGTAAGCCCCTATTTTTTTAATGCGGGCAATTTCAATACGGGTCGAGCTCTGGCAATAATGGGCCGCTGTTATGCCCAGGCCATCGTCGATAGCGGCCTTGAATTCGATATTATTTTTGGCCCGGCCTACAAAGGTATTCCTCTGGTTGCGACGACGGCTGTTGCACTTTCTGAACTCTACGGCCGCGATGTGCCCTATTGCTTCAATCGCAAAGAGGCTAAAGCCCACGGCGAGGGTGGCAATTTAGTGGGCGCGCCTCTGACGGGTCGCGTGCTGATTGTTGATGATGTGATTACTGCGGGCACGGCCATTCGGGAGGTGCTCACCTTGATTGATGAGGCGGGGGCAGAAGTGTCCAGTGTGCTGGTTGGGCTGGATAGAAAAGAAAAGCGCGATGACGGTTTGTCGGCGATACAGACCCTTGAGCAGGAGTTCTCCCTGGATGTGAAAAGCATCATAGATATCTCCCATATTATGACTTACGTTAGAGAGCAGTCCTCAAATGGGGTGATAGCGGAAGCAATAACGAGCTATCAACAAAAGTACTGCCTTTAAATAGAGGTCGGTTTGGAGAAAATTATGAAAAATTTTAGGACATCTTGCCTGGTTTTACTGGTGCTGAGCTGCGCCAGTCTTAGTTATGGCGCCGTAAGCGCAAAACTTTATCGCTATATTGATGAGGAGGGTATTGTTGTTATTGATGACAAAATACCCCCGCGTTACGTCACTCAAGGTTACGATATTCTTAGTACTAGTGGGCAGTTATTGGGTACGGTTGAGCCCACAGTACCCCAGAATGCTGTTGAGAAGGCCTTGCGAAAACGGGCTCTGGCTGCTCAGGAAAAGGAAGACCGCTTTATTCTTATCAGCTATAGCTCTGCAGCGGAAATCTCGTCGGCGATGGCGCGTAAGCTTGGCCAGCTCGATAGAGAGGTAAAGGGAATAAAAACCAATATTAAGAATAGCCATAAGCGAATTGCCTTTGAACAGCAGAGAGCGGCAAACTACCAGCGTGGTGGTAAGTCAGTACCCGACAATGTAAAGGATACATTGCGAGAATTAGAGGCCGAGGTGAAAAAGTCCAACGTTTTATTAGAAATAAAACGAAGAGAATATCTCAAAACGGAAGATCGTTATCAGGGATATATTGAGAGATATTACCAACTAAAGGCTTAAGAGCCTCTGATTGATCTTGCCTGTAGTCGCGGGATAATTTGGGCGCAAGATACGAGCTCAAAAATTAATCAGAGGCTTCCTTTAAACTGAGATCGAGAGTTATAAGGCTAGGTTGCGGCTCGATAGATGGCTTTGTCGACCGACAGCCATTGTTCCTGCCAGTGAGTTGTCGGCAGGCACGTGAAATTAGTGCGTACAAATTGTCGAATTTTCCCTTCCGCTATAACGAGTAGTAGTTCGGCAGCGGCCGAGGCAGGCAAGCTGGTTCGGCAGTTTTCCCTAAGCTCCCCTTCCCTTAATACCTGTTTTATTTGAGATTCTATCCGCGCGAAAAGCTGATTGACTCTAGTATGTAGGCGTTCAGTTTCGCCGGTTAAGGCATCGCCGGTAAGGATGCGGGATAGCCCCGGGTTTTTTTCTGAGAAACTTAATAATAAGGTGATAATCATTCGACAGCGCTCCTGAGTATTGGGCGCATCTTTGACGATAGTGTTAATACGGCTAAAAAGAGTGTTTTCAATAAAATCGATCAGACTTTCGTAAATTCGGGCTTTACTGGGAAAGTGTCGGTACAGCGCTGCCTCGGAAACCCCTACTTTTTTTGCCAAAGCGGCCGTCGTAATTTTTTTATGGGGTGATTCTTCAAGCATTTCGGCCAATGCCTGAAGGATGGATTCGCGGCGTGATGGCGCGGGTTTCTTAGAAGACGGAGGCGCTGTCATTGTATCGATAAAGTCTCTATTTAAGTTGGCAATATATGATAGATAATGAATTTGTTAGTTGTCCTGATTGGTAATCAGTGTGCCGACCCCTTCATCTGTAAATATCTCCAGTAACACGGCATGACTGACGCGACCGTCAATAATATGGGCACTGCGAACATTCGCTTTTACCGCATCCAGGGCGCAACGTATTTTGGGGAGCATGCCACCGCTTATGGTGCCGTCGGCGATGAGTTCATCAACTTGTTCGGTGGAAAGCCCCGTCAGTACCCTGCCTTCTTTGTCTTGTAAGCCAGAGATATTGGTTAGTAATAATAGTTTTTCGGCTTGCAGGACTTCGGCAATTTTCCCGGCGACAAGATCGGCATTGATATTGTAAGAGTTGCCTTCATCATCAACGCCAATTGGCGCGATAACAGGAATAAAATCTCCGCCTGTTAGCATGTCGATAATGGATGTATTGATATGTTTAACTTCGCCGACCTGGCCGATATCGATAATTTCTGGTGCTTCCATTTCTGGATTGTTTCTTTAATACCAATGGCTTTGCCACCAGCATGATTAATCAGGCTGACGATTTCTTTATTAACCGCACCACCGAGAACCATTTCAACAACATCCATTGTCCTGTTATCCGTGACTCGCATGCCATCGACAAAATTAGATTCGATATTGAGCTTTTCGAGTAACTCGCCAATTTGTGGCCCGCCACCATGGACGATAACAGGGTTGATGCCGACGAGTTTCATTAGCACGATATCGCGCGCAAAACTCTGTTTCAGCTGGTCATCAATCATGGCATTGCCGCCAAATTTAATAACCAGGGTTCGGCCGGTAAATTTTTGAATATAGGGTAATGCTTCGGTAAGAATATTTGCCGTTTGCAGCGCATTATCACGAGATAGAGACATAGTGTTAGAAAGCTCCAGTGTCCTTTGTTAGCGGAAGAACCGTTTGTTAAAAGGGCAGTTTTGTATCAGGTAATAGTAAAACCAGTTTCTGCTTGAGCTGGTGTTGCAACCTGGATAGTACTTGTTGATTATCGGCCTCAAATCGAAACGTTAAATGAGCCGAGGTGTTAGATGCACGAATTAATGACCAGCCTTCGGGATATTCCAGACGTAAGCCGTCAATGGTAATACGCTTGGCCTCGGGGAAAACACCTTCGGCAAACTTTTTAACAATGGCAAATTTTTCATTTTCAGGAACGGCCACGCGTAATTCGGGGGTGGAAACGCTGGTTTCAAATGCTTCGGTTATTTGGTCGAGGCTTTGCTCCCTTTGATTAATAATTTCGATTAAACGTGCAGCGGCGTACAGGCCATCGTCAAAGCCATACCAGCGGTCATTAAAGAAAATATGGCCGCTAAACTCACCGCCGAGGGGTGCGCCGGTTTCAGAAATTTTTCGACGAATATTGGAGTGCCCCGTTTTCCACATAACGGGATGCCCATCATAATTATTAATCAGGTTATTAAGTCGACGGGTTGATTTAACATCAAATACGATATCCGTTTCTGGGTAGCTGCCAATGACGTCGCGAGCAAAAATCATTAATAATTCGTCGGCCCAAATGATATTGCCTTTTGCAGTGACTGCGGTCAGCCGATCGCCGTCGCCGTCAAAAGCAAGTCCAAGATCGGCTTTTTCATGCTTGACGATGGTGATGAGATCCATAAGGTTCTCGGGGTCAGAAGGATCTGGTGGGTGGTTGGGGAAGGCGCCATCAATGTCACAGTAGAGGGGGATGATCTCGCAGCCCAGTGCTTCAAAAAGGGCTGGTGCTATAGGCCCCGCCGCACCATTAGCGCAATCGATTACTACGCGAAGTTGTCTTGATGCGGGGTTTATATTTTTAAGTACGGCATCAGTATATTGATTAAGGACATCAAGCTGTTCTTGCTGGCCCTGCCCGCTTTTCCATATGCCTGCATCCATTGCTGTTTTTAGACTGATAATTTCGGCGCCGGAAATAACTTGTTGGTTGTAATAAATTTTAAAGCCATTGTCCGCTGCGGGGTTGTGGCTGGCAGTTACTATGACACCAGACTCCACTGTGTCCATTGTTGCCAGCGCAAAGTTAAGTACAGGCGTTGGCACGATGCCAATATCAATAACATTGCAGCCTGTAGAGAGTACGCCTTTAATTAAAGCGGCTTTCAAGCCAGGGCTGGAGATTCTACCGTCGGCACCAACAAGCAAGTTTCGCTGCCCACTGCTTACCATGTCCGAACCGATGGATCTGCCCAGTCGCTCGGCGAAACCCTCAGTAATTTGGCTGTTTGCTTTGCCCCTGATGTCATATTGCCTGAACACGTTGGCAGTAGAACTATCTTCCTCTACATCCGCTGGTATCTCCGGATCAAGGTCTGGGAGGCCAGTTCTTTTTGGGGTGAGTTTTTCTTGAATTAACTGATTCAGTTCAGCGGGTGTTAGGTCTGTTGCATCAAGAGTTGATGCTTGCCTGATGCGAGTTAACTGGTAGCGAATTAAGAGGATCGATAGTAATAGCCCAATTAACAGCAGCGCCAAAAAGCAGAGGATGAAATAAAGAGCCGGTTTCCCGACCGTATTAACCAGCTTGGACGACACTGAATAACGCAGTTGCCAGTCAGCTCGGTTTTTGACAGGAATGGTTGCCTGAAAGGGCGTATTTGAACCGCCACTGGAGACAATAGCCTGGGGAGCAAAACCGTGGGTAAGTTGGAGCAGTTCTGTTTGACCCAGAGTGGGGTCTGCTTTACTAAGTACAGCGTGAAGATTTTGTACTGAAAGGTTGACGATTAAACTGCCAACGACCTTGTCGTCATCAGAGACAGGAGTGGCATTGACGATCAGCCAGTCATGGAGCTTAACCGCTGTTGGTTCAAGTTGTTTGCCGGCGATGGAGTTTTTGGCGAGAGTGATGCCGACAAAGTTCTGTGTTTCTTCGAAGTAAGGGCTGTTGACAGAAACTAATTTGATTTCAGCCATTTCGGGCAATTGATGACGCAGAAAATTTTTGTACTCTTTTATTTGTGCGACATTTTCTGATTTCAATAGATTGATTAATGTTTGGTCTTTGGCGATGCGATTGAGTTTTTCATCCATTGCCCCGAAGTAATTTACGATTGTTAAAGCCTGGTCTTGAGCTAAAGATTCTGCTTTTTGAGTAATTGCCTCGTGCCAGGGTT
>Ga0209081_1002256_pt1 | contig 11246 bp, 12 predicted proteins | sample GOMGulsemesocosm_4_FD_184636 | JGI IMG/M metagenome (GOLD analysis project Ga0209081, IMG submission 184636) | Methane-oxidizing microbial communities from mesocosms in the Gulf of Mexico - GOM15B Gulf of Mexico (SPAdes) (version 2) | ecosystem: Environmental > Aquatic > Marine > Cold seeps... | reverse complement strand
AGAAATTTACAAATATTATAATAAACCCTTTGAGGCAAATGTTTCTGGACATCAAAATGCTGTGATTACTTACTCCTTTGGGCTAAGTGGTCGACCAAAAGGTATTGTAATTTCGCATAGAAACTTAATTGATTCAGCTCGTGTTGTTTCTCAATACTTAGATTTAAAAAAAGATGATGTGATTTCAGGTGTTTTAATTTTCAATCTTGATTACGGATTAAACCAAATATTTTGCTCACTATACAAAAAAGCCACCTTGGCCTTACATCGTTTTTTACTTCCAGTTGACTTCTTCAACCACTTAATCAATGATAAGGTATCTATTCTTCCTATCATGCCTATTAATCTAACTCAAATATTTGATGAAGACTTTAGTAAACTTCCAAGTGCACATATTCTATCTAATGTAAGAATCATCACTTCTTCAGGTGGTAATGTTACCAGTAAAATGGTCAATGATGTGGAAAAATTATTTACTAATGCTAAGTTCTATTCAATGCATGGTTTAACAGAAGCATTTAGATCAACGTACTTAGAACCCGAGCAATTAAAAATAAGACCCACTTCAATTGGTAAAGCTATTCCCGATGTTGAGTTATATGTCATCAACGAAAATGGAGAAGAGTGTAAACCAAGAGAAGTTGGTGAGTTAATTCATCGTGGTAGTTATATTTATAGAGGTTTTTGGAATGGTGAAGAAGAAACAAAAACAAGATTTAAAAGTATAGAAATTTTAGACAAAGTTCTTAACCTAGAAGGTAATTTAGTAGATGAAATCGTTATTGCCAGTGGTGATTACGTATACAAAGATGAAGAAGGATATATTTTCTTTGTTTCAAGAAATGATGATATGATTAAATCACGAGGATTTAGAATCAATCCAATCGAAATTGAGACAGTAGTAAATAACAATATTAAAGAAATTAATAAATGTGTTGTTTTCTCAATTGAGAATGAAGAAATAGAAGAAGAAATTGTTTTAGTCTATACAAGCACCAATGAAGTATCAAAAAACGAAATTTTATTTGAGCTTAAAAAACATCTTGCTAGTTATATGTTGCCTGCAAGAATTATATACAGAAAAAATCTACCCTTAAACCCACACGACACATCAAAAGTGAATAAGGAAGAATTAAAAAGAGAAATACAAGAAGGTAAGTAATCAATTATTTTGGATGATATACTCATCCAAAATGTTAAATTCATTAAAGTGTAAGAGTCTTATTTAAACTGAATTTTATTATTTTCGTCTTCTCTATCTTTGAAGTATTGGTAAAAAACAATAGATGTTATTAAACACACAACAGTTACAAGCGTAAGCAAAATTGATTCAGTCATAATCTTCCCTTTAATGTTTTGGATGTAAGAAGTTATCAAACCAATTTGATTTTGTAAATTTAACCCATTTTTCATCTGGAATCAGACTCAAAACAGCAAGTAAAATAAACATCACTATCAAAAAAATGACTTCAATACTCAATTCAAACATAGCGATGTCCGTAATTAAATCAGACACATTCACATCCCGAAATTATATTTTTTTTCACGTGTAAAATAGTAATAAAATAATGTGGCAAAATTGTGGTATTGAAATAAATATTTCAATATTTTACAATCATGCCACAATTTTTATGGTATCATTAAAAAAATAATAAAAATGGATTGAAACAGATCCAAGTTAAAAGAGAAACTGAATGAAACAACTGTTCAAATTAATTTTTGTCATTATCTTTACGAGTACTTTATTTGCAGAAGATTTTTCTGAGATGAGTACCCAAGAGCTCATTGCTATTATGGGATATGTAAAACCTGCAAACCTACCTAAATTTAAATCAGAACTAAGAAGTAGAGTTTCTTCCATGAGTTCAAATGAGAAAAAAAAATACAAAAAAAATCTATCAAAAATGAAATAATAATATGAAACAAAAACTTCTAATACTTGAAGATGATTTAACATTAAACGAAACTTTAGTAGATTTTTTTGAAGAATTAAACTATGAAGTAGTACCTGTTTATGATGGAGAAGATGCCTATTCAAAAATTTATGAAAGTAATTTTGATCTTTTTGTACTGGATGTAAATGTTCCTTCCATGAATGGTTTTGAATTACTTAAAAATGTAAGGGCCCAAAACATACACACTCCTGCTATTTATATGACTTCTTTGAACTCAATGGATAATCTTGAAGAAGGGTATGACAGTGGTTGTGATGACTATATTAGAAAGCCCTTTTTATTAAAAGAGTTACACTTAAGAGTTAAAACTATTTTAAATAGAAGTTTTCATCATGTAAATGATGAAAAATTAAAAATAACTGATAGTATTTATTTTGATATCAATACAAATATTTTATATAACCAAAATGAACCTTGTAACATCAAAAATAAAGAAGCCAAACTTTTAAAGTTTTTTTTACAAAATAAAGACCAAATCATCACTCATGATAGAATATATGAGGCTTTATGGGAGTATGATGAAGATTTTAGTGAAAATGCTTTAAGAACTTATATTAAAAACATAAGAAAAATCATAGGAAAAGAAAAAATTGTTAGTATTAAAAAACTCGGTTATCGATTTACATCACAGTGAGAAAAAAACTCTAGTAGGTTTTTTTTCTTTATATATTACCTTGTGTATTGTAATACTAATTTTTATCTCTTTTGTTTATTACAAGTTCCAAAAAGATTTAATGCTAAGTCAGAAAAGAATTGATCTTCAAAACTATTCCAATGAATTTATTATACAACTCAAGCAATTGCATATTAATTTTGACAAAAATAGAGTTTACCCAAGAGATTCACGTTTTAAAACTGCCATTTATGACAGTGATAAGCAACTTATATTTTCCACGCTGAAATCACCCAGTGTTCAATTAGATAACATCGTTTATACAAGTAATAAAACTATTCATTTTATTAAAGAACCCGAATCATATTATTTGGGAGCACGGTATGTAATTTTAGAAATTGAAGATAATCAAACTTGGTTAGATGATATTGAGCAAGAAATAATGATATTTACAAGTATTGGTTTGGTTTTCATGCTGTTTATTGGATATTGGTTGTTACAACTGTTTATCAAGCCAATGCGCGATGCAATGCATTTATTAGATAGGTTTATAAAAGATACAACCCATGAGTTAAATACACCTATTAGTGCCATAGTAGCCAATATTGAAATGATAGATACCACTAATTTAGATGAAAAATTGGCTCGTAAAATTAGGCGAATTGACATAGGAGCTAAAACGGTTTCAAATATCTATCAGGATCTGACATATTTAACACTCAATCATCAAATCATGTCACAAAATGAACATCTAGATGTGGGGAAAATTTTGTTCCAAAGAGTGGAGTATTTTTCAACATTGGCAAATGTTAAACATATAGAGTTTAAAATGAATATTCAAGATGATGTTATCTTGTTCATTGATATTAAAAAACTTTCAAAACTTATTGATAATCTAATTTCAAATGCTATTAAATACAACAAAATTAATGGAACTATAGATATCATCCTTAAAGACAAGTACATAAGTATTCACGATTCTGGTAAAGGTATCAAGAAAGAACAACTGGCATTACTATATGATAGGTATTCAAGATTTGATAAAACCGTTGGTGGTTTTGGTATAGGATTAAATATTGTCTCTATGATTTGTAAAGAGTATCATCTAGAAATTGATATTAGTTCAGAAGTAAATATAGGAACGAAGGTAGAAGTAAAATGGAAATAAATTTATTTTTGAAAAGTCTACTCAAAGTAGTTGTATCACTTACTATATTCTTTGTGTTTACAAGTCAAGTGCAAGGCTCAGTTTATACTCAAAACTGTATAGCTTGTCACAAAGACATACCTGTAAGTATTGACAAATACTTTTATAGATATCTTTTAAAATATAGCAGTGAAAAAAAAGTAAAACATGCCATAAAACACTATTTACAAAATCCAAGTCAAGAAAAATCTGTAATGGCCGATGCCTTTATCAATCGATTTGGAATTAAAAATAAATCAAAATTAAATGACGAACAGTTAGAAAATGCCATTAATGAGTATTGGGAAACATTCAAAATATTTGGAAAACTTAAATAACACTTCAATAATATACATTAACATCTACTCCCGTATAATATCCACAATCATTTCACTTTTATAATCTACAATTCTATATACATATCAAACAAGACATGTAAATATTAACTGAATTTTCAAACCCCAGGTTTGACTATTTTATATCCACAAGGAAAATAGAATGAAAAATATAGGATTAAAAATTTTCGCAGTATGTACAGTTTTAGGAGCATCATCTTTGTTTGCTGGTGGCGCAGATTTATATAAACGATGTGCTGGATGTCATGGAGTTAATGGTGAAAAAAAAGCATTAGGTAAAAGTGAAGCCATCAAATCTTGGGATACAGAAAAAACCTTTGCAGCATTAAAAGGTTATAAAGATGGTTCATACGGGGGAGCAATGAAAGGTGTCATGAAAGGCCAAGTAATCAGACTAAGTGATGATGATTTAAAAGCGATATCAGAACATATCTCAACGTTAAAATAAATAAAGAAAAAGAAAAGGAATTACCATGAAAAAATTATTACTATTTTTATTAATATCATTTGGATTATTATTAGCAGATACAAGAGTTTATCATAGCAAAGTTGATGTAATAAGAAGTGAAGCACTATACAAAACCATCAATAAAAAAATACCTTATGAAGAATGTTATGATCATGAGTATACACAAAAAGTTCCAACATACTCAAATAGAAAATCAAATAAAGATAATAGTTTGGGATTGGATACACTTTTAGGAGTAACGGGTGGAGTTGTTGTTGGGAATCAAATAGGAAAAGGAAATGGTAAAGTTGCTGCTAAAATTATTGGCGGGTTATTGGGTGGTGTTATTGCACATGAAATTAGAAACAACGGAAGAACAAATACACAAAGTAATGATTACTACTATGAAACAAAAAATGTAAGAAAATGTAAAACAAAATATGACACTTATGATGAAGAAGTTCAAGTAGGATATAAAAACTTTTTTATGTTTCAAGGAAGAGAAGTTTATAAAATAACAAAAAGACCAAGAAAAAATATCAGTATCAAAAATACAATATCATTCTAAAAACCTTGAGGATAAATATTTTATCCTCAAAAGTAAAACAAAAAAATGTCATTTTCTTATATCTCAATAGCTAGGATAATTTTACATTTTAAAACTTCTTCTTTATTAGATAAATTTTACATTAATTTTTATATATATTTTGATAACATAATATTAATATAAAGATAATATTTAACAAATATATAAAGTGATACCCTATTGTAATGAATACTCAAATAACTCTAACCGAAGACCAACAAGATTGTTTACAAGAACTGATGAACATAGCCTATGGTTCAGCAACAGCCGCCATATCAAGTATACTTGATGCATTTGCAACGCTGAGTGTTCCCCAAATTTCAGTAATTGATACACATAGTCTTAAATCACATTTACTGGATAATATCAAAGTTGAAAACTCACATTTTATTTCTTCTCAAACTTTAAATGGAAAAATTGCAGGTGAGTGCCTTTTTGTAATAGGTGAGCAATCATCAATAAATATGGCCAAGGAATTTGGATTTGAAAATGACGAAATTACACAAAATGAATTGTGTGATGTTATTTTAGAAATTACAAATATTTTATCTTCAGCTACTATTAGTAAACTTGCAGATGAAATGGGTACGGCTGTCTCCTTTTCCCCTCCACATATTCATATATTAAACTCAATTGAGAATTTTGACAATCAATACTTGGATAAATATCAAAAAGTCATCATCATTAAAACCCAATTAAATTTTGAAAATCAAAATATCAATGCAGAACTGCTTATTTTAACAACAGATGACTCTATCGTATTTATAAGAGATATGTTAGATAGAATTATAGAAGAATTCTAATGAATACCAAACAAAAATTTGATCTCATTTGTGATACAGTTGACAATGGAATTATTCTCTTAGATCAAAACTTACAAGTACATTTTTGGAACAATTGGCTAGAAAGCAGAACTAATATCTCGTTAACTCAGATTAAAAATAAAAACTTAGAAGATTTTTTTCCCAATATCAATAAAAAAACACTTGATAGAAAAATCAAAACAGCTCTTAATCTAAACTCCCCTACTTTTTACAATTCCGACATCAATCATTATTTACTTGATATTGAACTCAATAAGGTTACCAACAAAGTTTTTAATTTCATGAGACAAAGTGTTACCATCACCCCTTATGATAGTAATTTAGGTTTGGTCATTGTTTACATTTATGATACTACCTTATTATGTGAGGTTAATCACAAATTAGAAAAAAGAAATGATAAACTAAAAGAAACACAGGTTCTTTTAGAAGAAGAAATTAATAACATTGAGCTTTTACTAGATGCGACAATGGATGCAATGTTTGTTTTTCAAGAAGGTTTTTGTATCAATACAAATAGTTTAGGACTTGAACTATTTGGATTTAAAAATAAAAAAGATATTCTAAGTAGAAAAATTCTCGACTTTCTAAAAAATAACTCAGATTTAGATTTATCACATCATTACAATAAACCTTTTGAAGTTCAACTCGTTAAAAAAGATGGTGCTTTTTTTTCAGCACTTATTAAAATTAAGAAGATTGTTTTAAACAAATCCAAAATTGAAATCATGTCTGTAGTAGATTTAAGTGAACTAAAATCAAAAGACAAACTTATAGCTGAGCAATCAAAACTAGCCGCCATGGGAGAAATGATTGGTAATATAGCTCATCAATGGAGACAACCCTTAAATACTATTAGTACAGCTGCCAGTGGAATAAAACTTCTGAAAGAATGTGAGGCACTAGATGAAAAAGACTTAGAGGAATCATTGGAAGGTATTATTAAAAGTACAAAATATTTATCCCGAACAATTGATGATTTTAAAGATTTTTTACAAGGGGATAAAGAAAAGATAAAATTTAATTTAAAAAATAACATCAAAAAAGACCTGTCAATTTTAGAGGGCATGTTAAAGAGCTCTCATATAAATATAATTGAAATACATGAAACATCTTTAGAATTATTCAGTTACGATAATGAACTATCACAAGCCATTATCAATATTTTATCCAATGCTAACGATGCTTTTAAAGACAAACACATATCAGATAAATATATATTCATCACCACATATATCAAAAACAATCATGCAGTAATAGAAATAAAAGACAATGCAGGAGGAGTTCCTTCTTCTATTATCAATAAAATCTTTGAGCCCTACTTTACAACCAAGCACAAGAGTTTGGGGACTGGATTGGGACTTTATATGACTCAACAAATTATCAAGCAAAATATCAATGGTCAAATTACAGTAGAAAATACAAAATTTCTTCATAATCACGAAAAATTTGAAGGTGCATGTTTTACCATACAAATTCCGCTTTAGATAAGTCTTTATAGACTCTCTTATGGAGCATTTTTTTCAAACCTTGATTGACTTAGACTCAAGTTTTAGATATAATTCCCAAAAAATTGAATGTTAATTAATGGAGAACATATGGCCAAAAGTTTGTACGAAACTTTAGAAGTAAATGATAACGCAACAACAGCTGAAATTAAAAAATCTTATAGAAAACTAGCTCGCAAATATCACCCTGATGTGAATAAAGATAAAGATGCCGAAGAAAAATTTAAAGAACTAAATGCAGCATATGAAGTACTTAGTGATTCAGATAAAAAGTCTCAATATGACCAATATGGTGATTCTATGTTTGGTGGACAAAATTTCCATGACTTTGCACAAGGTCAAGGTGGTGGTGTGGACTTAGATGAAGTACTTAGAAATATGTTTGGAGGCGGTGGAGGCTTTGGTGGAGGATTTAACCAAGGAGGTTTTGGACAAGGTGGATTTGGAGGATATGAACAACCAGATTTAGACGTTCAAGCACAAATTACAATTTCTTTTGATACTGCCATCTTAGGTGGGAAGCAACACATTTCATTAAACAACAATAGTTTTGATATTAAAATACCCGAGGGTATTAAAGACGGTCAAAAAATACGAGCTAAAGGCAAGGGCAAAACAATGCCAGGTCATCCCGTTGGTGATTTAATTATCAAAATAAATGTATCTGAGAGTATTGAATATGAAAGAGAAGAATTTACACTCACAAAAATTTTTGATATCCCACTTAAAACTGCCCTATTTGGTGGAAAAATTGAAATTAAAACCATTCACAAAGATATAACACTCAAAGTACCTTCGAACACAAAACAAAGTCAAAAATTCAGAGTAAAAGAATTGGGTGTTTTAAATAAAAAAACTGCCGTAAAAGGTGATTTATATTTAAGAGCAAATATAGTACTTCCAAAAATTGAAGACTTAGACGAAAGTTTGGTTACTTTAATGGAAGAGAAATTACCAGTAAACTAAGGTACAAATATGGATAATAGTAATAGTTACATTGAACCTGTATATTTAATAAGTGCAGTAGCACAAATACTAAATATCCATCCCCAAACACTAAGACAATATGAAAGAGAAGGTTTAATAAAACCCTCTCGTACTAATGGAAAAATACGTCTGTATTCACAAAAAGATATTGATAACATTAAAACAGTTTTAACTTTGACACGAGAACTAGGAATAAATCTAGCAGGAGTAGATGTAATATTAAAACTGAATAAAAAAATTGAAAAACTTGAAAGTGATATTGAAACTTATAAAACGAGGATCAGAGACATTGATGGTGTAGGTGTGGTGCCTTCATCAAAAGCATTGATACTTAAAAAAACTTCTAACGAAATAGTTATCGTAGAAGAGTAAAATACTCTTCTATTTTATAATTGATATTTAACTACGTAGTTTCTCATCAAAGGAGGAAGGTCTAAATAGTTTTCATCATCAGGTGATAATTGTTGGGCACTGTTTTCGCCTGAAGAATTAGAATCTGAATCAAAGTTTTTAACTTCTTGTTTTGACTCAAAACCAGTTGCAACAATAGTAATTTTAACTTCATCTTTTTCAAGTGTATCATCAGACGTAGTACCAAAAATTACTTCTGCATTGTTATCAATGGTATCATGAATTGTTCCCATAACATTGTTAATAGTAAATAGTGAGACTTGAGGATGAATATTAAAATGGATCAATATACCCTTTGCCCCACCTAGAGATACTTTATCTAATAACGGAGACTCAATAGCGTCTTCTAATGCTCTTTGAGCTGCATCTTCACCTTTTGCTTTACCAATTCCCATTAATGCCATACCGCGATGTTGCATAATCGTTTTAACATCAGCAAAGTCAGTATTAATATCTGAATTGCCTGGATTTAAAATAACTTCACTCATTCCATTTACTGCTTGAAATAAAATATTATCAATTATTTTAAAAGCATCTTTCATTCCAATGCTTTCATCAATAATTTCAAGCAATCTATCATTTGGAATAACAATAATAGAATCGCTGACTTTTTTTAATTCTTCAAGACCAAGATTGGCCAAGCCAGCTCTTTTTTTACCTTCCCAAGTAAAAGGTTTTGTTACAACTGAAACAGTAAGTGCACCCACATCTTTTGCTGCATTTGCAATAATAGCAGCAGCCCCAGTTCCAGTACCTCCACCAAGTCCAGCAGCAATAAAAACAATATCAGCACCTTCAAGAGAGCTTTTAATATCATCATAACTCTCAACGGCTGCATCACGTCCAACTTCAGGTTTCATACCTGCACCTAAACCTTTCGTAAGTTTAAGTCCAAGTTGGATTTTCTTAGGAGCTTTAGAAATATGTAATACCTGCAAATCAGTATTTGCAGCGATTAAATCAATTTTATGACTACCTTCAGTAATCATATGATTAATCATATTACAACCACCTCCACCTACTCCAATAACTGCAATTTTTGCAACGTTATCAGATAGTACTTGAGTAGGCATATTGATTTCAATATCATCTACTTTAAATAAGTTATTTTCCATTAAAACCACTCCGATACTTTATTCCAAAATTTAGACACACCTTTTTTCTTTGCACTTTTTGGAATAATTGATAAGGGTGTAGGTTCAGTTTCAACATAACTTGTTTCACTTTGTTTATCAATTGTTTTGACAATTTTAGGTTGTTCATATGTTTGTTGCACTCTTTGTCTAAGTTTCTTATTTGAATCTAGTTCAAAATTCACATTGGTATCTAAACCATATAAAAGAAGTCCAACAATAGTTGACATGGTCGGATCTTCAAAATTTACATAGCCATTTTTAATATTTACTGGACTTGAAATTTTAACTGGTATATTTTCAAACACATTTGAAGCCAGTTCTTTCATACCAATTAGCTGACTCATTCCACCAGTAATCACAATACCAGCTCCCATATAATCAGAAATTCCACTGTCAATTATTTTTTCTTTAATTAAAATTAGAGTTTCTTCAACGCGAGCATGAATAATTGTTTGAACAGAATCTAAATCCATTTCTTTGGTATTTTGTTCATCACCAATAATAGGAATCTTGACTTTCTTTATTGCCAAGTCATCATTTTTGTATGAACTTAATAAATTACCATATTTTATTTTTAACATCTCCGCAGCGTTTGGTGGAGTATGTAACATGACCGATAAATCATTGGTAATATGAGAAGATCCAACAGGTACAAAATCATTATACAAAATAGATTTACCTTTAAAACAAACAAAATCTGTCGTACTTCCACCTATATCAATAACACCCGTTCCAAATCTTTTTTGCTCGTCATTAAGGACAGATAGTGCGGAAGAATAACCATTTAGCACAAAATTACTCACTTCAAGTCCTGAAGCCTTCATAGCCCCTTTAATATTAGTCAACACTGTCTTTTTTGCAGTGACTATATAAACAGACACTTCAAGACGAGCACCATTCATATTTAAAGGATTATCAATGGATTGAGAGTCATCTACTTTAAAATATATAGGTAACACGTGAATAACATCATATTCTGGAACTATTGTTGCATTGTACAAAGCCATTTGAAGTACCTGGTTAATTTCATTTTCAGTTATTAATCCATTTGGAACATTAACACTTCCAGTACTTCTAATTCCTTTAGTGCTGGCTCCTGAAATTGAAACCAGCGTTCTATCAATACTACTTTGAGTACTTCTTTTGGCATTTTGGATTACATTATTAATTGCAGTTGATGCAACTTCAATATTTGTAATTAATCCTTTATTGATACCGTCACTTGATTCAATACCCATA
>Ga0209081_1002255_pt1 | contig 11246 bp, 11 predicted proteins | sample GOMGulsemesocosm_4_FD_184636 | JGI IMG/M metagenome (GOLD analysis project Ga0209081, IMG submission 184636) | Methane-oxidizing microbial communities from mesocosms in the Gulf of Mexico - GOM15B Gulf of Mexico (SPAdes) (version 2) | ecosystem: Environmental > Aquatic > Marine > Cold seeps... | reverse complement strand
TACGTTTTTTGTGTTGGGTGTTTTTATGTTCTGCATTGTTTTTATCAGAATGAGTATTTGTCATAGTAAGCATTTTCCATAGTGAATAGTTGTCATTTTTTACCTGCTGAAAATTAGTTTTTTAATTACTGTGTCGGCTTTTAACCATAATAAATATAAAGAAAATACTACCTAAGGCAGAAGTAATAATACCGATGGGGATTTCAGCATCAACCAAGGCTGAGCGGGCAATAATATCAACCCAAATTAAAAAACAGCCACCGATTAAGGCACTACCAAGCACCAGTTTTAACGTGGTTACGCCAACCATTTGCCTAACGATATGAGGGATCATCAAACCAACAAAGCCTATGCCGCCACAATAGGCAACAATAGTAGCGGTTAATGCTGCGCAAAGCCCAAGCATTAATAATCGTATTTTGTCTACGTTAACGCCTAAGCTGGCGGCACTTTCATCGCCTAATAACAAGGCATCTATTTGTCGATGTAAGGCAATAATGGCAATAATAACGACCATTAACACACTGAAAATCACATAAAAGTTACTCATTTCAACGCGCGATAAACTACCCATTAACCAAAATATTACTCTGTTAGTAGCGAACGGTTCACCAAAGTACAAAATGAACTGCGTTACGGATGCCAACATAAAAGAGACAGCAACCCCAGCAAGTAATAATTGATCCATACTTTGTAAAATTTTAGCTATTATCACTACTACTGTAATAGCAAATAAAGCACCAAGAAAAGCAGCTAAGGGTAGGGCAATAGCAAGGGAATCATCTATCACTAAGTTTACAATAGTCGCGCCTAAACCTGCACCTGAAACAATGCCAAAAAGGTATGGGTCGGCTAACGGGTTACGTGTGGTATTTTGTAAAATAGCGCCAGCGATGGCTAAACCCATACCTGCCACCAATGCCACTAATACACGAGGTACGCGCACTTGCCAAATAACTATTTTGCTTATTTCATCTTGGCAATTAGCGAACAAACATTCTAATACTTCGCTTGAGCTAATATTAGCTGGGCCAAAATTTAACCCCGCTAAAGCTGAAAATAAGGTAAAGACTAGTAGTGCTATAATGATGGTGACTAACTTATTCATCTTTTATCTCGTCAGCGCAAGTTTTATCGGTGCTAGATAAGCTCAAATCATTTAAGAAAAAGTAAACTCTTGGTGCTTGGTTTGAACTTTTTTGCTCTACAACACAAGGCAATTTAAAAACGTGCTGTAGTTGTTGCTCAGTTAATACTTCTTTGGGAGTGCCATCAGCAATCAATTTTCCCTTATTTAATAATAATAATCGCTGACAATATTGGCTGGCTAAATTCAAATCGTGAACGGTCATAACAACCGTTACTGCCATATTTTTAGCTAAGTCTTTAACTAGGTTTAATATTTGATGCTGATAATAAACATCAAGGTGATTAGTGGGTTCATCTAAAATAAGTATTTGCGTTTTTTGTACTAGCGCACGGGCTATTAATACCCTTTGTTGCTCGCCACCTGAAAGTTGATTAAAATGAGTTTTACTGGCATGGGCTAAACCTACTTTTGATAAAGCAAGTTGTACTTGGTGTTTGTCGTGATCGCTATCTAAAGCAAATAAGCTTTTATGAGGTAGTAAGCCCATTTTTACTATATCAACAACGGTTAATGAAAAAATGGCAGAAGATTTTTGTGCTACTAAGGCAAAATGTTGAGCAAGTTCTTTGGCACTATAATGGCTTATTATTTTGTTCTTTAGATAAATATTACCCAAGGTAGATGAGTTGGGCGTTGAATGCTGTTGATTACTAATACAACGTAATAAACTAGTTTTACCAGCGCCATTTGGGCCTATAATACCAAGTACCTCGCCTTTATTTATAGCAAAGGAGATGTTTTGTAAGATGGTTTTATTTTTGATCAGGTAATGTAACTGATCAACTTGCAACTGTATTGGCATAATATCGTGGTGTTTTCCCGCACGCATTAAATGAAAAGGGTATAAGTTTTATGGCTAGGTATCTGACTTATCGATATTTTATATTGTACTTAAATTGTACTTTAAAATACGACTTACAGTTGCGGGTACAGTTGAGGACTTCTTTATCATTCACTTAAAAGCATTAACTAATAAGCGCAGTTTATAGATAAGGTCACCCCATTCCCTAGTGCATAACGTAATTCTACGCGGAGTTAAATTGAATAGCAATGTTTAGAAGTTTAGATGGCTGTAATATTTCATGTTTTTGATAAAATACCATTTGAAAGCTTTGGTTAATTAGCAAAGTAGTAGCAAAGTAGTAGCAAAGAGTTGCAGTAAAAATTTGTAACAAAAAATTAACCTGATTGGTATAACTTGTAAAAATTAATCTTTTTTAACTTTTTTATGACTAAAACGTGTTTATTTGTATTAACTAGTTGACAAAACATCAGCTTGCCTTTAAATTTCAAGTTCATTATCGTTTTTGCTCAAACTTAATTATTATAACTGTAATCAAGTGTTAGTTTACCATTACAACGTAATAAGAAAGTAGTAAAGGAACGGCATGCCAATATTAAATTTCTTTATTATGATGGCTGCACTATTTATCACTTACACAAAGATAGTTGTTTGTGTTTATAATGGTAATGAAACAAATCTAATTAGTTTAAATGAACACATGTTCAAAAGTTACTTAACTTAACTTAACTTAACTTAACTTAACTTAACTTAACTTAACTTAATAACTTAAAATATATTATGGAGATAATCTCGAATGAAAAAATTTAATTTAGCCGCGTTACCGTTAGCTGTTGCTGGTGTTTTAGCTTCAACTTCTGCTTTCGCTGGTACAGAAGCTTGTTTTGAAGTATACCGTGGTGCTGTTAATTCAGTTGTAACTAATCATGATGTGCTTTATACACCTGCAGCTTGTGAGATAAATCGTTCAGGTGCTGATGTTACTAGTCTTGCAGTTAATGATGCTGCTACTGTTGCATGGGAATTGACGGGTGATGTTAACCTTGATTTAGATGATATCGATGGTGCTGGTACTTTAGTTTCTCCTACTTCACATATCGTATATATCCCTACTACTGATGTTCCACCAGCATCACGTATTACAATGCAATTAACGGGTGCTGATTTTGGTACTGCTAATGCTAACCAATTATATCTAGTGCATCTAGACGCTGCTGGTGATTATCAAACAGTTGCTTCTTCAGATGGTTCATTTGATAATACTACTAATGTTGAGTTTTTAACTAAAGCAGGTGTTCTTATTGGTGCTGGTTCTCGTTTGTTACTTTCAAACACTAACCCAAATGGTGTTCTTGAAGATGGTACACTTATAACAGGTGTTCAAGTTCACGTAGCAAACTCTGAAACATGTTCAATTACTCCTGAAGTGACAATTAAAGCAATTTCTGCATTTACTGATGCTGGTACTGTTATTGCGGGTGCATCAAGTTCTTCTACAGGTGCTGAAAGCATTTTAGATATTTCAGAGCAATTTGCTTTGATTACTCTACCACCAGCAGTAGCAAATGCAAAACAAGGTGTTTTAGTAGATGCTGAAGATCCTTCTTTCCGTAAGTCTTTTGTTAATAATGGACAGGTTGGTGGTGATTGGGCTAACCAAACTATTGCTCAAAAAGCATTCTGGGAAGCTTCTTTTACTAATAAATTTAATACGTTAGACTTATACGTAACTTTAGCTCCTACTGATACTGTTACAGTAGCAACGTCTGCTGACTCTAGTACAGGTGCTGGTGTTACTTTAGCTGTTTTAACTGCTAATCATGCAGTCGATTTTGCTAGTCTAACAATTCTTGATAGTAGTGAAGTTACTCATATTAATCAGGGTTTGGTTAGTGGATTTCTTCCTACTACTGTTAATTTAGACGGTATAGGGCCTGATGAAGTAGCACTTACTTCAACACCTACTAACCATGTTGCTTTTGCTAGCGAGTACTTCAGTGAAAGCACTGGTAATGTGTCTACAGTTAATGCCGCTGTAACTATAACTAATGATGTTACTAAAATCATGGAGTTTAACTACAATGTTAATACTTCTTGGAGCATGAACTTTACTAATGCTAGTTATTTAGATAAACAAGCAGCTTGTAGTGCACCTGCCCCATTCGAAGTTGGTGTTAATGGCGCAGTATTAAAAGTACCTTACGTTTACACTAAATTAAATGAAGGTGGTTTTGTACGTATTACTTCTGAGCATAACAGTGAAGCGACTATTTTCATGGATATCTTTGATGAAAGCTCAAATGAAACTAAAAACGTTGATTTAGGTTTAATTCAACCTAAATCTTCGAACGTGTTAAAAGCAGATGATATTCTTGCTTTAGCTGTTGCTAATGGTTATACAGGTACTGGTGACCGTCATACTATGACATTCACAGTAACGGCTCCTAAAGACAAAGTTCATGGCGTTTCTGTACAGAAAATTGCTGGCGGTGTTGACCGTGTAATGCCTGTTCTTGACCAAAATAATTGGTCTCAGTAATTACTGTTAGTTAACGGCTTGCTATTTATAGTAAACTGTTAATTTTAGTAAGTATTGCTTATTAAAAGCCTCCTTATGGAGGCTTTTTTATTCTATCTAATATATATATTTTAAATAAACCTTAAGCTATGAACTATGAACTATGAACTAAAGAATATTATGCGCTTTTTCCCTACTGTCGCTATAACCGTATTAATTTTAATGTCCACTATTTCAGCAATTGCTACGTTGGCTTATGCTGAAAACATTGAAAACGAAACTATTGAAAGCAAAACTATTGAAAATAAAACTAAAAAAGAAATAACAAAAGAAAAACCTGTTTTAACACAGCAGCAACAAATTAATATATTACAAGCTCATATTGTTCAGTTAAATAAACAAGTAGCTATTTTGAATCGTAATCAACAAGGCATCGCTAAAAAAATAGGTTTAACTTCGGCAAAACCACAATCGCTACCTAAAGTTCAACCAAAAATAACTATTGGTGACAGTGCTAGTGTTGGCAATAATAACGCTAAAGTTGTTTTGGTAGAGTTTACTGATTTGCATTGCCCCTTTTGTAAAAAATTCCATGACCAAATCTATCCAGATTTAAAAAAACAATTTATTGATACTGGTAAGTTACGCTTTATTGGTAAACATTTTCCTATTGTGCAGTTACATAAAAATGCCGCTGTTGCTGCCTTTGCCCTAGAGTGTGCCAGAGAAGATGGCGACTATAGAAAAGCAAAAGACTGGCTATTTGAGCGTGGTAAAAACTTTAATAAAAGTAATATTGAAGATTTTACCCGTGCTATAAACTTAGACAAAGAAAAGTTTGCTGCATGTGTTGCGTCACCTGCAACGGCAGCGAAAATTAATGATGATATGAATATTGCTCGTGCCATTGGTATTAATCAAACCCCTTCTTTTGTTATTGGCTTACAAAAAAATGGACAAGTAATTGACTGGAAAATTATTACTGGTGCACAATCAGTTAATAACTTTGGTGAAGCTATTGCACAATTTACCGAGTTAGCAAAAACTAAAGGTTAACCTACCTTGAGCCACCGTGTACAATAACTGATTAACTTGTAGGTTGGCCTTTGCCTACAAGGATGTAGGTACTTAGGTTTTGTCTGGAACAAAAAACCTGTAGAACATCAAAATAGACAGGCTAAAGCCCAACAGACTTTCATAGTATAACCAGATGTATAGTAAAATAATTGATATATTTTTAATTGGAGTTATTATTTTATGCTTAATAAGCCGAAAGCTTATCCCTTAACTAAACACCTAGCTAAACACCAGCCTAAACGCTTGACAAGTAGTTGTAATTACCAAAAGAAAACCAGTGGTTTTACTTTGGTTGAATTACTTATTGTTATGGTTATTTTAGGCTTATTAGCCTCTTTAGTCGCGCCTAAAATGTTTGATAAAATAGGTTCGTCAAAACAAGGTACGGCAAAAACACAAATGGAGTTATTTTCTACCGCTTTAGATATGTACCGTTTGGATGTTGGTAGTTACCCTGCCCAACTTTCAGCATTAAGGGCGTCAAACGATATAAGCTGGCAAGGACCTTACCTGCCGAAAGAAATTCCTAACGACCCTTGGGGTAATGCTTATTATTATAAATTTCCCGGTGAAAACAGTGAATACGACTTAGTGAGTTATGGTAACGACAACAAAAAAGGCGGTAGCGAGGAAGCCAGTGACATCATTCATTAATAAAATTGACTACCTTAGTAATACGCTAGGTATCGCTGAAGAAAAAATAGCCGAGGCTAAAAAACTACAGCGCACCTTAAATACTTCGTTAGAGCGTACTTTAATTTCTATGGGGATATTAGACGAAAGTCAACTACCTGCTTTATATGCCGCACTTTTTCAAAGTAAGGTATTACCAAGTAATGCAAAAGTGTTAGACAGTGAAAGCATTGTTACCCTGTTACCCGTGATAAATAATGAATTTATACTCAATGCTGATGCGGTTCCTGTTGATTTTACTGATAATACTTTATCACTGGCTATTAGCCATATGGAGCAATGGTCGTTAATTGACTATTTAAGGCTACTCCCTTATGAGATCAATTATTACTTTTGCACAACTAAACAACTTGCTTTACTTAAAGAGCAATACGACCTAAATTTTCAAATTGCCCAACAAAGCCTTGAAGGTCAACAATATGTTGGTGAAGGTGAAATTGAACGATTGAAGGAACTCGCTCAAGGCGCACCTACAGTATCCTTTGTTAACTATTTAATTGCTGAAGGGGTTAAGCTAGGCGCATCAGACTTACATATTGAACCCATAGCAAATCGTTATCGTGCTCGCTACCGAGTTGACGGATTATTGCACGAAGCCGACCCCATTCCGCAAAATTTACAACTGGCCGTAATTTCACGAATTAAAATTCTTTCGGGTATGGATATCGCCGAAAAACGTCGTCCGCAGGATGGCAAGATAGAAACCCGAGCCAATAACATTGAATTAGATATTCGCTGTTCTTCATTACCCCTTGGCGAAGGCGAAAGCATGGTAATGCGTTTTTTAATTAAAACATCGGTGCAATATGACTTAGCGACCTTAGGTTATGAAAGTGATTTAGCTGAGCGCATTGAAACTGATTTAAAAAAAACCGCAGGGGTTATTTTAATGACGGGCCCAACAGGCTCAGGTAAAACTACAAGCTTATATTCATATCTTAACCAACTTAATCGCCCTGAAGTTAAAATTATTACGTTAGAAGATCCCATTGAGTATCAATTAGAAGGCATTAACCAAGTTCAAATAAATAATGATATTGGTTTTGATTTTGCTAAAGGTTTACGCAGTATTGTTCGCCAAGATCCTGATGTGATTATGGTGGGTGAAATACGAGACAATGAAACCGCAAGAATTGCCTTACAATCTGCATTAACAGGTCACCTTGTTTTTAGCACAGTTCATACTAACGACGCGGCTACAGCTTATACACGTTTACTTGATCTTGGCGTACAAGAATACTTGTTAAATGCTGCGTTGGTATCTATTCTTGCACAACGTTTAGTGCGTAAGTTATGTGATTGCGCCCAGTTAAAGTCAGCAGACGAAATTTCTGCACTAAGTATACAGTACAACCTTAAAGCCTTAGCTGAACAATATAATGTTGCCAACATTGAACTTAAAAGTGTTGGTGGTTGCGACAAGTGTGGCCACACTGGCTTTCAAGGGCGAGTAGCCCTGTTAGAGTACCTACCTTGCGACAATGAAATTAAAATGTTGCCAAAAAATGAAACTTTTTTTCAAGCATCCGCTGACTATATGCAAAGAAATAATTTGCGTACTTTAAAACAAGACGGCTATTTAAAAGCGATTAAAGGTATTACTACCCTAGAAGAAGTACTGCGAGTTGCAGGATGAGTCAAAAATATAAATACAAAGCACTTACGGCTACTGGCGATAAAGTGGTTGATTATTTATTTGCCACTGACGAAGCATCAGCAAGAGCAGCATTAAAAAAACAATCTTTGGTGGTGCTGTCCATTAAACTTGAGTCAGCAAATAATTTTTTAAGTCAAACAAAAAAAGCCAGTGCCAGCGATGTTGAGCAATCAACCAATCAGCTGGCAACATTGCTAGAAAATGGTTTAAGAATAAACGATGCCCTTGAAGTATTAATTGATACCGCGCCATCGCAAGCACTTGGCAAAGTTTGGCATGAAGTATTTACAGATGTTCAAGCGGGTACTTCGCTTTACAGAGCATTGCAAAATTTCCCTGAATTGTTTGATGTACTTTACCTTGAAATGACCAATATTGCCGAGAATACAGGCACCCTGCCCACTGTATTTCGCAGCTTGTCAGATAATTTAGCCTTTCAACGAGACTTAAAAAGCAAAACCATTCAAGCCATGATTTATCCAATGATCATTTTTATGGTTTGCCTTTCTGCCATTTTTGCTATTTTCAATTTTGTTATCCCTAATATGGAAAGTGTTTTTACTTCGGTGAAAGACTTACCCGTATATACTCAATGGTTATTAGAGAGCAGCCGCTTTCTTAGTCAAAATAATATGTTGATTTTTATGTTACTGGCTGGCTTTATTTTGCTAATTATTACCTTATGGCGACAAGAAAAAACAAAACAGTTATTCATTCAGTGGATGACTGCTATGCCTTTTTTAGGCACTATGGTAAACAAGGCCGAACAAATACGCTTTTCTTCGGCAATGAGCTTAACACTACAAAGCGGCTTAAGTCTGTCTGATTCATTAGCGTTAAGTATTAAAACATTAAATTCATTAGTGAATAAACAACAGCTTGAACAAGCTAAAATTAAAATAGACAGTGGTGATCCGTTAGCTGAAAGCCTATCGTCAAGTTACTTTTTAGACCGAATTTCTTTATCTCTCATTAAAGTAGGCGAACAAAGTGGTACCTTGGATAAGTCTTTTGCTGAGGTTACTCGACGAGCAAAAACTGATTTTGAGTCGTGGATGATTAAATTGACTTCGTTATTAGAGCCCTTATTAATATTGATTATGGGCGGCATTGTAGGTGGTGTGGTGGTGGTAATGTTATTGAGCATTGTTTCTGTTAACGATATCTCTTTGTAAGTGAGCTTTGTAAGTGAAATTTATAAAAAATGAGGTTTATAAAAGTGAATTACTCTTTTGAATACACTTAAAGCAGCGTTTGGTTTTACCTTAATAGAACTATTGGTGGTAATGGTTATTTTGGGCATTACCTCAAGTTTAGTTGCGCCAAATATGTATAGCATAGTTAAGCGAACCCAAGCTAAAACTGAGTTGGAAAAAATAAAAGCTATCGCGTCATTAAGTATTGAAAAGAGTTTTTTTTCTGCCAGTAAAATTACTATTACTTTTAAAGCGAACACAGTAGAGTTTAGCCAGCAATTTAATAATTCGGTATTAACAACGACGAAAAGTAAAATATTAAGAACAATAAAAAGTGAATATTTTACTTTTGAAGAAACTCATATAGTGGTGTTAAATGGCAACTGGCAAGGAGTAACCTCAATAAAGTTAACTAAAAGCCCAGACAACCAATTAAATGAATTTGCATTAGTTGATTTAAAGCATTTAAGTAATACTTACATAGTAGATGATACTAATGTGGTAAACGATATTAATGTGATAGACGATGCATTATGAAATCACTTAATAAACAAGTAGGGATGACTTTAATAGAGGTAATGATAGCTTCTGTTATTTTATTTGTTGCTATTGGTACCGTTTCAGGTGTTCATCGGGTGTTAAATCATTATCAACGACTGAATATGGCAGATTATGCTTTGCTATTAAATCAACAGTCATTTTTTGACTATTTAGCTTATTCTTTAGATCAAAAAATAATTGGGGGTACTTATGATATTGGAGACTATCAATTGATTTGGTCGGCTAAATTAAAGCAACGTTCTCCAGTAATAAAAGGCTTTGATCCTGAGTTACCAGGGGATGACAAATATTCAAGTTTTGGTCATGTATCTTTATATAATATAAGTTATCACCTTAAACAATACTCGGAAAAGAAATTTGAAATTACACAACTTATCACCGAAAAAGCAACAGAAATACCAACAGGGTTTTAGTTTATTAGAAGCACTTATTGCCTCAACAATATTCGCCTCTGTATTATTGATAGCGTCTTCGGCGTTTAAATTTTTTATGTCTATTGGAACAAGATCTGTTAATAGTGAACAAGTAATGCAAGAAACCATGAGTTCAATAAAGTTTAGAGACTCAATCAAAGGTTTGAGCCATTATTATATTCGTGATAATGCTGTTAACCTTGATGACGCGAAACCCTTTTTTTTAGGTAATGAAAGGGGCTTTACCGGAATAACCCTTAATGCTATAGACTTTAGCAAACAACCTACTCGTATTTCGGTTGCTCTACGGACAGGCAAAAGCAATAAAGTTGAACTTGTTTATTGTGAATATAATAATAAAGTAATTTACCCAACGGGTAGTATTAACCCTGAATGTGATACACCAAAAGTGATGGCAGTTAATATTAAATCCCTTGATTTTGATTATTTTGGTTGGCCTTCGCTAAATGCTTTATATAATATAAGGTCGCTTGGATCCGTGGATGATTTTACTAATAAAAAGGGATGGGCTAAACACTGGGATGCTAAAGAACGTGGTATTCTTCCTCAATATATTAAAATATCAATAATATACAATGAAATTGCTACATCTTATCAGCCGAGTCAATTATGGTTTAGAATAGCTGATGCTGATCCAGTTCAATTTAGCGTAAATACTACAAGTGATGAATAATCGTTCACGGGGTGCTGCCCTTATTATTGTTCTTTTTATTGCGACAATATTAGGCAGTATTGCGGTATTAATGATTGTAAAAACTAAACAGCATATACAACGTATCAGTATTGCCAAAGACTTTATGAAAGCTGAACGTAAATTGATTATTGACCTTAATCAACTAATTTATTTAACCCAAACGACACCCTATGCCATTTTGGGTGATAATACCAACTTAACTCAATTAACAACCCCATTACCTAAAGGTATTAATTTACAAGGTCGACCTTTTAATTTTCAAGATTCGGTATTTTCTATTCAAGACATGGGGGGCTTGCTCACCCTAATGCCCCTTGAACAAGAACGGTTTGTTCGTTATTTGAAACAGTTGAATTGGCCAGATAAGGATATTCATAGTTTTATTGATGTATTGCAAGACTGGCAAGATGTCGATGGTTTTAAACGGATAAATGGTGCGGAATCTTTTGACTATCAAGTATTTG
>Ga0209081_1002254_pt1 | contig 11247 bp, 7 predicted proteins | sample GOMGulsemesocosm_4_FD_184636 | JGI IMG/M metagenome (GOLD analysis project Ga0209081, IMG submission 184636) | Methane-oxidizing microbial communities from mesocosms in the Gulf of Mexico - GOM15B Gulf of Mexico (SPAdes) (version 2) | ecosystem: Environmental > Aquatic > Marine > Cold seeps... | reverse complement strand
GCACGCCGGATTGAACATCATTGGCCGCAAAGGCTATGAGTTATTAATTGATCAGGGGATTGAGAAATCTCAGTACTTTGCTGAACTGATTACTCAACACCCCGAATTTGAATTGTTGGTACACCCGACGCTTAATATTTTGGGATACCGCTATTTACCCGCTTGGCTAGAGTCTCGGTTGGATGATCTGAGCGGTGAAGCTTTGCAGCAAGTTAATGAGTTGCTTGATGAGGTGACTCAGCGAGTCCAGAAATCGCAGCGTGCCGCTGGTAAGACATTCGTGTCGAGAACTCGGGTGAATGTACCCCGATACCACGATCAGGTGCTCACTATGTTCAGGGTTGTACTGGCTAACCCTCTAACGACCCACGAAGTTCTTAATAACGTGCTATCTGAACAAATGCTGTTAATCGAGAGCCCCGAGGTTCAACGCTTACTGACTGAGATTCGCACTATCACCACTCAGAGCTGATACCTAACCGGTTGGCTTGTGGTTGTATGATGTAAATCGGCACGGTCGCGAGTTGTCAGTCTCTTGCTGGCATCGATTTCATCCCTAATCTCTACATTTATTTAATTAAATTAAATAATGACTTGTCATAGAGAGTTATCGAAGGTTAATATTTAACTCAATTAAATAATTGAGTCGAAGTTCAAGAGCTTGGTTTTATTGAGTTAACTCGGTAAAGCTCACATTCTTGTCGAAAATATACCTATGTTCGATCCGATCCATCTCGCTGATTCAGTCAACATTGACCAAGCCTGGAAATCTTTGGCTCAAGTCGCTCGCGGTCAACTTACTGATGGTCAGTGCGGCTCCTTGGAGTTGGATATTCAAGCTGCTTTTGCAGCGGATTCAGAGCGCCAGTCTCGCTATAGTCGCGAGGCTGCAGGTCTGCAGTTGGATTTCTCTCGTCATGCGGTGAACCCCGCTCTATGGAGCGCATTACTGGATTTAGCCAGCGCCGCAGAGATTAAGACTGCTGCCGCCGCTATGTTTTCGGGCGAAGCGATCAATCACACTGAGGGGCGACAGGTTCTTCACGCTGCGTTGCGCGCAGGTCTTGACTCGCGACTATCGGACGCTAAATTTCCACAGAAGCAGCAGATACAGCAGGTGTGCAAACGGTTGGCCGTTCTGGTTGAGCAGGTGCGCTCGGGAGCGCGTTGCGGATATAGCGGATGCGCTTTTACCGATGTGGTTAATATCGGTATCGGAGGCTCAGATCTCGGGCCGGCAATGGTGACACAAGCGCTAACGCCTTATCATTCGAAATTAACACTGCATTTTGTGTCTAATGTCGATCCATCACATCTGGTCAATACCTTAAAGAAGCTCAACCCACAAACGACACTGTTTGTTATCGCCTCTAAAACGTTTACGACGTTAGAAACTTTGACCAACGCGACATCTTCTCGGCAGTGGCTACAGCAACACGCCGGTGTTGATGTCGACTTGTCTGAGCACTTTGTGGCCGTCTCATCTAATGTTGAAAAAGCTGAGGCTTTTGGGATTGAGCGCGACTCCATTTACCCCATGTGGGATTGGGTCGGCGGCCGTTATTCTCTATGGTCGGCGATTGGTTTACCGATCGCATTGGCGGTCGGCTGGAAGAATTTTAAAGCGCTCTGCAACGGAGCGGCATCAATGGATCGTCATTTTATAGAGGCGCCATTGGATCAGAATTTACCGGTGATCTTATCTTTGCTAGAGGTGCTGTCCGTCAATGTATTAGGCGCTCAGTCACACGCCGTTCTACCTTACGATCAAAATCTCGCTCAGCTGCCGGCCTTTCTGCAACAGCTAACGATGGAGAGCAACGGCAAGCGAGTCGATCGCAAAGGAGAGCTGTTGGCACGAGCCTCCTGTCCGATCGTTTGGGGAGCTGCTGGCACTAACGGTCAGCATTCGTTCCACCAGCTATTGCATCAGGGGACCCATTGTATTCCCGCAGATTTCTTAGTGCCGCTGCAAAGCCACAATCCGCTTGATGATCAGCATGTTCATTTAGTGACTAATTGCATGGCGCAAGCCAAGGCTTTGTTATTCGGTAAATCTGAGGCCGAGGCGAAACGCGAGTTACTCCAAGCAGGCTGTAGTGAACAACAAGCAGATTTACTCGCGCCTCATAAAGTTTTGCCCGGTAACCGACCTAGCTTGACCTTGTCGTTTGAGAAAACAACGCCGGAAACCTTAGGCGCCTTGATTGCGTTGTACGAACATAAGGTCTTCGCCTCTAGCGTTATCTGGCAGGTTAATGCGTTCGATCAATGGGGTGTTGAGCTAGGTAAGCAAATTGGCGTTTCGATCTATCAAGAAATTCAACATCGCCGCTCCAATAAAAAATCTGCAAGCGTTTTTGATCCATCAACAGAAGCGTTGTTGCAGCAACTTATGACATTAGAAAGCAATAAAAAGGACGAAAGAAAACCCGCGCTTTCAAATTAGAAATTCCGATCTGAGGGGCGACTAGAGTTGTCGCTTAGATCTGAGCCATGTTCTTGTCTCTGCACTTTTACCAATGTGTAAACTTGTGGCTTAAGGCGCTCCTTGTGAGCGCCATTTTTTTGCCTGTTTGAAAAATGCTGCTGAAGTGTGAGCTTGGATGCGGCGAAAAATGCGGGTTTTAGCGTTTTTCTACTTTGGTGTTATCGAGGCTTTCTTTGATTTTTTTCAGGTGTGCATCTATGCCAGGGCTGCGTCTCAAGGCTAAGCCGGTAGCCAATATGTCGACAATCGTCAAAATCATTATACGGGTCGTCATAGGCACATAAATGGTTGTGTCTTCTAATTCACTGCCCGATGTGATGACTAAATCACAAGCTTCCGCCAATGGTGAGTTGGGGTCGGTGATGGCGATCACTGTTGCGCCGCTGGCTTTAGCGGTGGCCGCGGTTTCTATGGTGGCGAGGGTGCGACCGGTGAAAGAAATAAATAGAATAACACTATCGCAATCGGCGGCTGCCGCGGCCATGCGTTGTTTCAAGTTGTCTTCGTAGGCGATAGTGGGGGTGCCGAGACGAAATAGTTTGTGCTGTGCATCTTGGGCGATCGATGAGCATCCGCCCATGCCAAAAATTTCAATGCGCTTGGCAGCATCCAGTACCGTTACCGCTTGTTCGATGGTGTCACTACTCAACTCTTTTCGCAAATATTCAAGGGCGCCCTGATTGGCACTGATGAGCTTGTTGACGTAGGTGTCCGCATTGTCATCAATCGAAACAGAGCGAGTGACATAAGAGGTGTTCTTTGCCAGGTTTTGCGCCAGCTGAACTTTGAACTCGGGAAACCCTTTGCAGCCCAAGCCGCGACAAAGCCGCGAGATCATGGGATCGCTGACCTGCGCTTGGCGCGCAATCTCTGCGGTTGTCGCGTGTACTGCCGCTTCGGGATCGGCGAGAATAACTTCGGCAATTCTTCGCTCGGATTTACTCAGGTTCTCTAACTCATGTCTGAGACGGGTCAAAATCATAAATTGGCTCTGTGTTTCATCGTTTATAGCGGTTGATTCGGGCATAAGTCGGCCAAGAATGACCTTGGCGCCAATAATTAGGGTGCAACTGTAGCAGCAACCTAGGCTCATTGTGGAAAAACGACTTAAAATTTAACTAAATTAAAAAATACTCGTTGTTTATCGGCCTTTTTGTGGCTTATAATTTAACTCAGTTAAATGGCGGTGAGCAATAGCTAACCTCTAATAAAGTAAGTCGTGGTGTTGATTGAAGGTTTCTGTATTTCTTACGAGAAGCTCTCTTTGATTGAATGTCATGACAATACCCTAGGTTGATGTAACGAGGAAATACAGTGACTCAGCAGTTTGATATGGTCATATTCGGTGGGCTAGGTGATTTGTGTTTGCGCAAATTATTACCGGCTCTTTATCGTTCTGAATTGAGCGGTCATCTTGCAGAAGATGCGCGAATTTTATTGATTGCGAGAAAGGTTGCTGATCACAACGTAGAGTTAGCGCGAGTACATGAATGGCTGACCAATCAACTTAAACCGAGTGAATCGGCCAGTTCTCATTGGCCACAGTTTTCGAGTCGTATTCAGTTCTTTTCGATGGATGTTAGTATAAACGATGAAAAGTGGGAGGGGCTAGAGCAAGCGCTCAACGAGCATAAAAAACGCGATCGCGTTTTTTATCTGGCAATGCCCCCGAGTTTGTACGGCGCGACCTGTGAGCAACTGAGTGGGCGAGATTTGATCACCGATTGCTCTCGCGTTGTGTTGGAAAAACCACTGGGTTATGACCGAGAGTCAGCCGACGCTATTAACGCCCAAGTCGGGCAGTATTTTCCTGAAAACCATATCTTTCGTATCGATCATTATCTGGGTAAAGAGACGGTTCAAAATCTCTTGGCATTGCGTTTTGCCAATATAATGTTTGAGCCGCTTTGGAATGGGAAGTACATCGATCACGTCCAGATCAGCTTGTCAGAGGAAGTGGGGCTAGAGGGCCGCACGGCGTTTTATGATCAGGCAGGTGCAATGCGCGATATGGTGCAAAATCATCTTTTGCAACTGTTGTGTTTGGTGGCAATGGAGCCGCCCAACAAGCTGCAAGCCGATAATATTCGAACCGAAAAGCTAAAAGTTCTGCAGGCGTTGCGCCCCATAAACGGCTATGAAGTTCAAAGCCATACGGTTCGCGGCCAGTATGTTGATGGCATGCTCAAAGGTAAACAAGTTCCCAGCTATCTTGATGAGTTGGGACAAGACAGTCAGACAGAAACCTTCGTGGCAATTAAGGCTCACATCGACAATTGGCGTTGGAGCGGTGTGCCATTTTATTTCCGTACAGGAAAACGCTTAAAAGAGCGCTGCGCCGAAATTGTTATTCAGTTCAAATCCCTCTCTCACAACGTGTTTGAGAATTCGGCTGGGCGGCTAGAGGCGAACCGCTTAGTGATTCGTTTGCAACCTGACGAACGTATTCAGATGACGGTGATGGCCAAAGAACTCAATCAATTCGATATGCGCTTACAGCAGGTACCACTGAATCTTAACTTTGCTGAGACCTTTGACAATATCCGCAGTGATTCCTATCAGCGATTGTTGTTAAACGTTATCCAAAATGACTTGAGTCTATTTGCCCATCGTGACGAAGCCGATCTGGCTTGGGCGTGGGTTGATCCTATCATCACCGCTTGGAATCAATGTGGAACTCCGGTTCAAGCCTATGAAGCCGGTAGCTGGGGCCCCGATGCGGCGGCGGCCCTATTACACAGCGATAAGCGAGCGTGGCACAACAACGGCGGTAGCAAGCGGAGCCGAAAATGATAAACGAATATCGATTTTCGTCACGTGAAACTCTATTGGAAGCATTGTATCAAGATATCGAGTCGTCACTGGCTCAAGATCTTGCCGACCACGAGCGCGTGAGTCTTTTACTGTCGGGAGGTTCGACCCCTGGGCCTTTGTATAAGCGTTTGTCGGCTGTCGATTTAGATTGGTCAAGAGTCTCAATCGGCTTGGTTGATGAACGTTGGGTTGAGTCAGATCATAGCGCCAGCAATGAGCGTCTACTTAGGCAAACACTGTTGCAAAATTTTGCTGCAAAAGCCTCGTTCACAAGAATGAAAAATTCTGCGCAGACGCCTTTTATGGGTGAAGGTCAGTGTCAAACACAGTGTGACGATTTACCGGAGCCCTACAGTGTTTGTCTTTTGGGTATGGGCCCTGATGGGCACACCGCATCACTGTTTCCTCACGCTAAAGGTTTGTCTCAGGCGCTGGACTCTCAGCAGCTTTGCGCGGCCATTGAGGCCAGCGCATCAGAGGTTACTGGTGAGTATGTTGAGCGGATGAGTTTAACCCCCAAAGCGATTCTTCGGGCGAAAAAACTGATCCTGTTGATTACCGGCGAAGATAAATGGCAGGTTTATCAGCGGGCACGCTCTGCTGCCGATGTCATGGCGACTCCGGTCAGTGTGTTCTTGCAGCAGAGCGACGTCGATGTGGATGTTTACTGGGCACCTTGACCGTCCACCAGACAGCGACACATTCAATAGTAAACATTATTGAATACAGACGTTACTAAAAACAGACGTTGAAGATTAGAGACAGATGTTATGAGTAAGCTTCACAAAGTGTTAGCACAGGTGACCGACACCATCATTGAACGCAGCCGCGATAGCCGTTCGGCCTACCTCAAAAAGGTCGATGGGGCTGTGCAGAAAGGGCCGCATCGAGGTCAGTTGGCCTGTGGGAATCTGGCTCACGGATTTGCCGCCTGCAGCGCAGATGAAAAAGCAGATCTAACGGCTGAGGTGAAATCCAATATCGCTATTGTGTCCTCTTACAACGATATGTTGTCTGCACACCAACCGTTTAAAAACGCTCCAGATCTTATCAAACAAGCGATATCAGAAGCCGGCGGCATTGCTCAATTTGCCGGTGGCGTTCCAGCCATGTGTGATGGCGTTACTCAAGGTCAACCGGGAATGGAGTTGTCGCTGTTTAGTCGCGACGTGATTGCCATGTCGACGGCAGTGGCACTTAGCCACAATATGTTTGATGGCGCTCTCTACTTGGGGGTGTGTGACAAAATCGTACCCGGATTATTGATTGGTGCTTTAACGTTTGGTCATCTACCCGCGCTCTTCGTTCCGGCTGGGCCAATGACAACGGGTATGTCGAATAAAGAAAAGGTTCGTATTCGTCAGCTCTACGCCGAAGGCAAAATCGGTCGTCAAGAATTACTCGAAGCCGAGTCTCAGTCGTATCATGGTCCCGGCACCTGCACTTTTTACGGCACCGCCAACAGCAATCAAATGATGGTGGAAATTATGGGGCTGCATTTACCCGGCAGCTCCTTTGTGAATCCCTATACGCCTTTGCGTGATGAGTTGACTAAGGCCGCGGCAAAGCAGGTGTTAAAGTTCACCGCGCAAGGTGAGGATTTCCGCCCGATTGGACACGCCATTGATGAAAAAGCGATCATCAATGCGATTGTTGGCTTGTTAGCAACTGGAGGGTCGACCAATCATACGATTCATCTTATCGCCATTGCTCGCGCGGCAGGCGTGCTTATTAATTGGGATGATTTCGACAACTTGTCGAAAGTGGTTCCTTTGCTAACCCGAATTTATCCCAATGGCCAAGCTGACATTAATCACTTTCAAGCGGCCGGCGGTATGGGAGTTCTGATTGAAAAACTGTTGCAAGGTGGTTTGTTACACGAAGATATTTTGACCGTTGGCGATGATCGAGGATTACAGTATTACTCTCGCGAACCGATATTGCGCGAAGAGCAGCTATGCTGGCAGCCGTCGCCGCAGCAATCACTCGATGATGAAGTGTTGCGCGGTTGTGACGAGCCCTTTGATAGCACCGGTGGTCTGAGTTTGCTACAGGGAAACTTGGGGCGCGGAGTCATTAAGGTGTCAGCGGTGCAGCCGCAGCATCGCATTGTTGAAGCCCCTGCGATTGTGTTTGATGATCAAAATGATATCGTGGCGGCGTTTAAAGCTGGCAAACTCGAACAAGACTTTATTGCCGTATTGCGCTATCAGGGGCCAAAGGCCAATGGTATGCCAGAGTTGCATAAATTGACGCCGCCACTGGGAGTACTACAAGATCGCGGCTTTAAGGTTGCGCTGGTGACTGATGGCCGTATGTCTGGTGCATCGGGCAAAGTGCCGGCAGCGATTCATCTCTCGCCGGAGTGTGCTGCGGGAGGGCCCTTGGCGAAAGTTCGCAGCGGTGATCTGGTGCGACTTGATGCCGTCAGTGGGGAGTTGTCCGTTCTTGTCGATCAAAAAGAGTTTGACGCACGCATTGCGTTGGCATCTACGGCGTTGGATCACGGCGTCGGTATGGGGCGCGAATTGTTTGGTGGCTTCCGCCAGCAGGCATCGAGCTCTGAAGAGGGTGCGTGCACTTTGTTTGTCGATTAGAGCAAGTTGTTTGTCGACTAGAACAAGAAAAGTTGTGAGTGTTTTTGGCTCAACTTAACAATGAACGTAGAACGAATTTAGTGGAAATATTATGACGATAAGTATTAAAGACATTATGAACACATCACCGGTCGTGCCAGTGATGGTTATTGATAATCTGGAAGATGCTGTCCCTCTTGCTAAGGCTCTGGTCGACGGCGGCTTAAGGGTATTGGAAATCACTCTGAGAACTGCGCCTGCGCTGGATGCCATTAAGGCCATCAAAGAAGCAGTATCGGGTGCCATTGTTGGTGCGGGCACCATTATCAACACCGAAACGTTGCAACAATCCATTGACGCTGGCGCCGAGTTTATTGTGACTCCAGGCTCGACCCCCGCGATTATTGATGCAGCCCAAGCGGCCGGCATCCCCATTTTGCCCGGCGTGAATACACCGAGCGAAGCCATGGCTCTTCTGGAGAAAGGCATTACGGAAATGAAGTTCTTTCCCGCTGAAGCTGCTGGCGGCATTCCAATGTTGAAATCGATTGCTGGGCCGTTACCACAAATTCAATTTTGTCCGACCGGTGGGGTAAGCCCTAAGAATGCAGCTGCTTATTTGGCACTCACCAATGTTGCCTGCGTCGGCGGCTCCTGGATGGCTCCTGCAGATTTGGTGAAAGCAGGCGATTGGGACGAAATTACACGCCGCGCATTAGAGGCGTCTGCCTTGGCGTAACTTAGTTGCTCTCGAAGGGCGGTTGGAGAGCCTAGTCGTTGAGACGCGAGAGTTTAGATATAACTTTCAAATACGTTTTTTGATATACAGTTGAGATGTAAGAGCAGTAGATAGCAGTCAACGAACTGTAAAAGGCGCCTTGTGAAGTGTTTTCGCACTGCGCCTAATATAAGAGCCGGTACAACGGTTCACCCTATAGCGAATTTTGCAGCCTTATTTATCGGCTCGGATTCGTATCCAAGGTGCATGAGACAAGTGCGATTAACTGGAATAGGGTAAATAATTATGAAAACGATACGAGTAGCAATTAATGGGTATGGCCGTATTGGCCGCAATGTCCTGCGTGCGCTTTATGAATCAGGCAAGCGCGAATCTATTGAAATTGTCGCCATTAACGATTTGGGTGATACCGAATTTAACGCCCATTTAACGAAGTACGATTCGGTTCATGGCCGCTTCAATGGCAAGGTCAGTGTTGACAATGATGCCTTGGTCATCAATGGCGATGTGATCAAGACCACGAGCGAGCGCGATCCGCGTAATTTGCCGTGGGCCGCTCTCAAGGTTGACGTCGTCTATGAGTGTACGGGTTTGTTTACCAGTCGAGAAAAGGCATCGGCGCACATAGAGGCTGGGGCAAAGAAAGTCATTATTTCTGCGCCTGCTAGCGGTGTTGATGCAACGGTTGTTTTTGGTGTTAACCAAAATGTGCTCACTGCAGACAGTCAGATCATCTCAAATGCATCCTGCACCACCAACTGTTTGGCGCCGGTGGCCAAGGTTCTGAATGATGCACTGGGTATTGAGCAGGGCTCGATGACTACTGTGCACGCTTATACCAACGATCAGAATCTGCACGATGTCTATCACTCCGATATCTATCGAGCGCGAGCGGCGACTCAGTCGGTGATTCCCACCCAAACTGGCGCCGCCCAAGCGGTTGGGTTGGTGTTGCCTGAATTGGCTGGAAAGCTCGACGGAATGGCGGTGCGAATTCCTACCGCGAACGTATCGCTGGTGGATTTTCACTTCATTGCCTCTCGTGAGACGAGTGTCGACGAAGTCAATTCTATGATCGCTCAAGCCGCTGCGACGCCTCGCTTAAAAGGTGTGCTTGATTACAATGAAGAGCCTTTGGTATCGGTAGATTTTAATCACCACCCCGCGTCATCTAGTTTCGATGCCACGCAAACTCGCGTGAATGGAAGAATGGTTAAGGTAATGGCTTGGTACGATAATGAGTGGGGCTTTTCCAATCGAATGTTGGACAACACTCTGGCATTGATGCAGGCTTAATGCTGAGTTATTGGCCTAGAAGTACAGCGCACACCTTAAATGAGAAGGATGTATTTTGATTAGACGTACGAAGATTGTCGCCACTTTGGGGCCGGCTACTGATGCGCCGGGTGTATTAGAAGCCTTGATTCACGCGGGCGTTAATGTTGTGCGGATGAATTTTTCTCACGGCGCAGCGGAGGATCATATCGCCCGTGCAAACACGGTGAGAGAGCTAGCGCTTAAAAACCATCGCACTGTTGCTATTTTGGGTGACTTGCAAGGCCCTAAAATTCGGGTGGCACGATTTTCAGACGGCCCTATAACGTTGAGTGTTGGTGATCGGTTTGTATTGGATGCTTCGCTCGACACTGATGCGGGCAATCAGACCGAAGTCGGTATCGATTATCCTCAATTGCCAGAAGATGTGAGTGTTGGAGATCGATTGTTACTGGACGATGGCCGGGTGGTTCTAGATGTGTCGGGCGTCGAAGGTTCACGAATCGATACTCGGGTGGTGGTTGCCGGTAAATTGTCGAACAACAAGGGTATTAACCGAGAGGGGGGCGGCCTATCGGCAGATGCTCTAACGGAAAAAGATTTTCGTGATATTAAATTGGCGGCAAAAATTGGCGTCGATTTTCTCGCAGTCTCATTTGTTCGCTCAGGTGCCGATCTAGAAAAAGCTCGTACTTTACTGCAGCAAGCGGGTGGCGATGCAGGCATGGTCGCAAAAGTAGAGCGCGCTGAGGCGGTTCAGCCCGACGTGCTTGACGATATTATTAGAGCCTCAGATGTGGTCATGGTAGCTCGAGGTGATTTAGGCGTTGAGATTGGCGATGCGGCGTTGATCGCGGTGCAAAAGCGTATGATCATACGCTGTCACGAACTCAACAAAGCGGTGATTACTGCCACGCAAATGATGGAGTCGATGATCGAAAGCCCGCTGCCGACTCGGGCCGAGGTTTTTGACGTTGCCAACGCGGTATTGGATGGAACTGATGCGGTGATGCTCAGTGCTGAAACCGCGGCTGGCGGCTTTCCGGTCGAAGCCGTCGAGGCGATGGATCGAATTATTGTTGGCGCGGAGCAGCAGCCGCAGACAATGATCTCCAAGCATCGCCTGCATGAGAGCTTTGATAGTATTGATGAGACGATAGCGCTGGCGACCATGTACACCGCCAATCATCTGGGCGGCGTTAAAGCTATTATCAGCTTTACTGAAACGGGCCGCACGCCACTGTATATGACTCGTATCGACTCGGCGCTACCGGTATTTGCATTTACGGATCTTCCGCGCACAGAGAATCGCGTCGCCATGTATCGAGGTGTAGTGCCTGTGACCTTTGATA
>Ga0209081_1002247_pt1 | contig 11265 bp, 11 predicted proteins | sample GOMGulsemesocosm_4_FD_184636 | JGI IMG/M metagenome (GOLD analysis project Ga0209081, IMG submission 184636) | Methane-oxidizing microbial communities from mesocosms in the Gulf of Mexico - GOM15B Gulf of Mexico (SPAdes) (version 2) | ecosystem: Environmental > Aquatic > Marine > Cold seeps... | reverse complement strand
AAATCAATATTTCGGAAGGGGAATTCTACGAGAAGACGAGCGTTTAAAAACAAAGCTTGCGGCCAATTGGCAAGTGTCAGAAAACTGGGCGCTCAGTGCCGAATACAATTATATGGATAACGATTCTTCTATCGATACTTACAATTACCATCAGGAGCTTATTAAGTTGGGAGTTTCCTGGGATATGTAAGCGCTGGTCTCGACCATTCCACAATTTCGAGGAATGGTCGGAACACGAGACTAGCTAGTCTTTTTTATTGGGATACTCGAACGCCGATTAGCTGCGTAACCGAGTATGAGTGACAGTCTTCATTTTCCTCGGAGTTAAGCGTCAATACGAACGTGCTGCCATCTTCGCTCATTCCGCCAGTGATGACAGGGTTTGTGAACACGCCTGCTGCATCAATCACTAAATCAAAAGTGTCGTTCAATGTTTCGGCGGATAATACACTCGAGCCTTCGTCTAAATGCCCGTTTCTCAGTACAAATCGATCTTGGCTGTCTGTGAACGACACCACGCCTCCGCTTGAGATCGCGGTGCCCGTGATCGTGGAATTGTTTACCTGTGGTGCACCTGAGCAGGAATCCAGAGTGAACTCCAAACCTGTCACCCTATAACTGCCTTCAAATGAAGCGCTACCGGAATTAAGTTCTAGTGCGTCAACTCTCGCCATCAAGGCGGCAAGTGCCGTCTCGTTTGCATTGACGCCTGTGCTCACAGCTTCAAAGTTTTCGTTCATGCTTGCGGCGACAATGACATCCCCGAAACTGAACGCATTGGGTATTGTCGTTTCTGATAGTGCGCTTGAGCTAGCGGAAAGTATGGTGGCGGCGAGTAATAGATTTTTAAACATGGTAATCATCCCTAAATTATTTTTAATGGTATGCGTATTTTTATTCGAGTGTTTTGCTTAGTTATACATTGATCCGTCGCCCCATTGGCTGGTGCCAAATGTGCTTGCAATGGTGGCCGGCACCCACTCTGTAACAAGGTCTAGGGCGGAAGTCACAGATTCAGCTAAATTGCTGACGCTAACTAAAATGGCTTGAGCGTTGGCAATGTCGGCGTTGCTGTAACTTAGGTTATCGGTCTCAAGTTGGTCAGTGAAGGAGTTGGCCACACTAATTTTGTTGTTAAGTGAATCTAGATCAGACTCTTGGGATCCATCAGCAATTTGTTTGGCGATAGATGCGAGTGTTGCCACTCCGCTCTCCAAGCGGCCTACATAAAAGCTTAAGCCTCCTGAATCAGCATCCCGATTGTACATTTGTTGAAAGAGGCCGTTTACGAGTGCTTCATTGTCCAGTGAACCGAAGTTGTCGCTATATTCTTGCGAATTACCGAAACTATCCAGAACAGCATCCAAATTGGTCGAACTATCAAATTTTTCGGCCCAAAAATTAATCCCCCCAGGGTCACCTGGGCGGCCGTAGTATGCAACATACATTTGTTGCACGAGGTTAATAGAATCTTGAGTCGCGGCACTGGTGTTAAAGGAGGAGAAGAGAAACGCAAGGAACAGATATCGAAATTTCAAAGCCACAGTATTTCCTGCCTATACAATTGATTGAAAGATGGGTGAAAGTTAGCACGACAGGTGGTTTTTGTGAAATACCGCATACGGGGTATTTTCGAGAAGAAACCCAGCGGGTGCCTTAACGGTTCGCTATTCTGTAGTGGGGTTATGGTCAAAAAACAGACGATGCTTATTCCGTGTATAGGCTGGGTGTGCTTCAATGTGATATAGGTCGTCTAAATCGCGTACTATCAAGCCCTGATCTAATCGAATCCATTAACGTATCATTAGCCCTAAGGAAGAACTCAAGTTATGTCATTTTTAAGTGCATTGTTTTACGACAAGCTTATGAGGTCGACAGAAGAGGCTTGCCTCATTGATTGGAGGCGGGATCTACTGAAGGATGTAGGCGGTAGAGTATTAGAAATTGGCGCTGGCACAGGTGCTAGTTTAGGTTTGTATCCTAAGAAGCTTGGTCTTGAAATCTTTCTTTCAGAGCCGGATGCAAATATGAGGGGGCAGCTAGAAGAAAAAATTCGCAAGCAACAATTAACTAATGTGGCTGTGTTGTCTTCCCCAGGAGAAGCAATTGAAAGCGAGGATGACTTTTTTGATGTCGTATTTGTCTCATTAGTGTGTTGTTCTGTCACAGATGTTCAAGCTTCGCTGAAAGAGATAAAAAGGGTGCTGAAGCCTAGTGGTAGCTTTGTTTTTCTTGAGCATGTTGCGGCTGATTCTGGGACTAGCCGAAGAAAGTGGCAGAACCGACTGAATATGTTCTGGCGTAAAATCGCCGGTAATTGCCACCTTAATAGAGAGACGGAACAGCATATAAGGGATGCTGGATTCACCATTCAGGGTATTAAGCATGAGAGTATGCGAAAAGCGATGTCTCTGGTTAGGCCAACTATCAGAGGTGTAGCAACACTCAGCTAACAGGGCTAGGAAATTCGAACGTTTGCAGCGCCTGGATTTATCTATCGGTGCTGCTTAGTTTTCTCATTTCCCATTGGTTTGTTTATAGCTGTCAGCCATAGAGGAAAATAATGGTCTCGTCTATTCCTATTGTTGTCCATAATGCGCCTTGATAAGTTTGTTTGTAAAAGTACAGAGTTAACGAGAGCTGAAGCAATCCAGAGAATTAATTTTGGCGACGTTTACGTGAATGGTGATCCCGTAACAAATGAAGCCGCACAGGTTCATGAAAATAATACAGTAGTGCTGGACGGGGCTAGACTGAAGGCCCGCGATTTTCGCTATATTCTAATACATAAGCCGGCCAATACCATCTGTTCAAATGTAGACGAATTCTACCCATCGTTATTTAACTATTTGGCTGTTGAAAAAGTTTCTGAATTGCATGTTGTGGGTCGTTTGGATGCAGACACTACAGGTCTGGTTTTAATTACTGATGATGGGCGTTGGTCGTTTAATATCACAGTGCCATCTAAAGGCTGCCGAAAAGTGTATCGTGTAGGCCTGTCTCACGAGATTGCGAATGACGTTGCTTCCAAGTTTAAGCATGGCCTAAAATTATCGGGCGAACAGAAACTAACCTTGCCCGCCGAGCTTGAGATTATTGGGCCAAAAGAAGTGCGCTTAACCATTACTGAGGGCAAGTTTCACCAGGTTAAAAGAATGTTGGCCGCAGTGGGTAATCGCGTGGTTTCGCTTCATCGTGAAGCAATTGGCAGTGTTTCTCTTGATGTCGAGATTGGGCAGTGGCGTTATTTAACTAGGGATGAGGTTCAGTCCTTTTTCAATTGAATTAAGTGCTTATTTTGGTGTTGGCGGCTGCATTGGCGCAACTTTTTCACGGTAGTGGTCTAAGTTTTGAATGATTTTCTGATGCCTCCCTGATGCCTTCAGTTTTTCTAAGCCTAGTGCAAACTCCCTCTCTAAACGTTTTCCTCGATCTGTTTTCTTTGAAAAAAGAATGAAGAATGAACTGTCGTCGCTCACCTTTGGGTGGAATACAAAACGGTTCCTAGCTTTGGCTGAAAACAAACTGTCTACGAGGTAGGTGCCAACGACTTTTGATGTACGATAAACATCTATTCTGCCGGCCAGTAGTTTTTTGAAATTCGATTCTTCAGTGACTTCTGTTTCGGCTTTAATGCCCAATTTGTTGTAGAACTCTTGGGTTCGGGTATACCCCACCGTAACGCCAAATTTATATCTCCGAAGGTCCTCACTCGTGTTCCAATCGAAGGACGTAGATCTTAGGTGCCAATAGACCCCTTGGTCTTGATAAATCTCCTGGTCACCGATATAGAAATCTTGCAGTCGAGCTGGGCTTTTTAGCCAGGGAAAGGTTCCATCAACGTCGCCATTCTTGGCGAGCGCAAAGCTTCTCTTCCAGGGATAATGGCCGTATTCAACATCGATAGCCTGTAACTTAAATGCAGCTTTAACTAAAACTTCGAGAATTCGAGCATTGGGGTGACGGGCCGAGGTATAAGGAGGGTATTCACCAACCGCAAATTTCACGACTTCATTGCCGAATGTTGCAGGCGCGAAAATTCCGCTGAGCAAGAAGAACAGAAAGAAAAATTTCATGGGTGGATGGTAAGCCTCCAAGGCGCCATTGCCGTGCCTGGGATGAGTGCCCAGTCGATCTAGAGATACCTTATCATAGTTCTTACTAGACGCTAGTCAGGAGCTTGATGTTCGGGCACTGTTCCTATTCGTTAATGAACTGACTACCACTAAACTATTCTGCATAAGAAGATAGGTTTCAGTTATCGATATATATTTTGCTAACATCTTGTTATTAGTAAGGAATATGTATTAAATCGTTATAAATCAATATGTTGGATGTGTTGGCGCCAGCTGTGTCCTATGAGATGTGGTTGGAGTAATGTTCTATTGGTGTGCCGAGAGAGAAAGCGGCTCAATTGAGTGGTTTCCCTATAAGGCCATGCACTTAAAGTAGGGTCTTTTTTACTCATTATAAAGGCGTGCCAAGCTTGCACCTATGGCATAACATATCAGCAGCTGATGCGGTATTTTCGCTTATTTTTACGTCGAGAGAGTAGATTTTTCCGCATAGAAAACCTATTTCGAGAGCCCTTATGGATCAGATTAAAAATGCCCTACGCCAAGCTTTGGGAGACGAGCTTGTTATAAGTGGGCCTATCCTGCGCGAGCGCGCCACCAGCTACTGGGACGCCTCGCCAACTCAGGCTTCTGTTATGGTGTGCCCAAGGTCTACAGAGGACTTGAGTAAAACCCTAGAAATTTGCCATAGCTTTAATCAGGCGCTTGTAACACAGGGCGGCTTAACAGGTTGTGTTGAAGGTGCGGTGTCATTGCCTTCAGAGATAATTGTGTCACTTGAAAAAATGACCGAAATTGAAGAAATCGACGAGTTGGGCGGAACTGTTACGGTCTGTGCGGGTGTCACTCTTCAGCGTCTGCAGGAGGCTCTAGCAGAGAAAAATTTGCTCTTTCCACTAGATTTAGGCGCGCGAGGTAGCTGCACCATTGGCGGCAACGTGTCGACCAATGCGGGTGGTATCAACGTGCTGCGTTACGGCATGATGCGTAATTTGGTTCTGGGCTTAGAAGTAGTGTTGGCCGACGGCACTGTATTGTCTTCTATGAATCACATGTTAAAAAATAATGCGGGATACGATCTCAAGCAATTGTTTATCGGTTCGGAAGGCACTCTGGGTATTGTCAGTCGGGCGGTATTGCGAACTTACCCGAAAATGCCCAGTCGAAATACAGCCTTGGTGGCCTTAGAGAGTTTTGAGCAAGTACTCGAGCTACTAAAGATGGCTCAGCGAGAATTTGCGGGCACATTAAGTGCTTATGAAGTGATGTGGGGTGAATACTACGACGACCTCACGGTAGATGGCGCGCACCGTGCGCCTATGGTCAGAAATTATCCGTTCTACGTGATTGTTGAGCTGGAGGGAGCTTGCCAAACACGAGACAGTGAAATGTTCCAAACCGTACTGGGAAAAGCCTTTTCAGGCGAAATTATTGTTGATGCCGTGATTACAAAATCGGAATCTGAGCGTGAGGAAGTTTGGAATATCCGTGAAAATTTTGAATTATTATTGGCGGGTAAAGCTATCTATCTTTATGACGTGAGTTTGCCCATCAAGAATATGAGCGCTTATGTCGGCGACTTAAAGCGGAGTCTGAAGGACCGTTGGCCAGAATATACGTGTTATGTGTTTGGGCACATTGCCGATGGTAACCTTCATTTGTTTATTAGACCTGCTGACGAGGGCGTTTCGCACGAGGATGTTAACCGCATCGTTTATGGCGCGTTGAAACCTTATCAGGGCTCAGTCTCTGCCGAACATGGTATTGGTGTAGAAAAAAAGCCTTGGCTGGCTCACAGTAGAGCCGAGCAAGAACTCCATTTGATGAAGACCTTGAAAAAAACCATGGATCCGAAAAATATTCTCAATCCCGGCCGAGTTATTGATATCTAAAATCAATGTGTTTGGCGTGTTGGTACACAAACCGTCGGAAAATTTAGTGTAGGTTAAAAGCCAGCATGAAGGAAAAGTTCACTCAATCAGTTCAGGCGGCAATAACTCGCTTGGCACTTCCTGCAAGTTACCATCAAGCAGTCGAAGGTGTGGTGTGCGCTCTCGCTACAGAAATTTCAAATCTTCATCAGGCAATGGGTCGGCCTATTGTCGTCGGCATAAACGGCTCGCAGGGCAGCGGTAAATCAACGCTCAGTGAATTTTTAAAGCTGAGTTTAGAGTTACTTCATGGTATACCAACAGCCGTGATGTCCCTGGACGATATATATCTTTCTAAGTCGGCGCGTGAAAAGTTGGCGCTTGAGGTTCACCCTCTATTGAGAACACGCGGTGTCCCGGGCACTCACCAGATTGCTCTGGGGCTTGAAACTATCGACAGTCTGTTAAGTGCGAGTGACACTAGCAGCACCTTGTTGCCCAGCTTTGATAAATCCATAGACGATGTATTGCCCTTGTCGAGTTGGCGCCAGTTTCAAGGGCGGGCCGAGGTGGTTATTCTCGAAGGATGGTGTGTGGCCGCTAGACCTCAGAGTGAGGGGGCACTGCTTCAGCCTATTAATACACTGGAGTTGAATGAAGACGTTGGTGGTGTATGGCGGCGCTACGTGAATGCACAGCTGGAATCGCACTATCCAGCATTGTTCAATAAAATTGATTTTACAGTTATGTTAAAAACGCCAGGCTTTGAATGTGTTTTTGCTTGGCGTTTATTGCAGGAGCAAAAGCTCATGGCGCAGATGAAAAGCTTGGGCCGAGGCACGGAAGATAATCAAGGTTTATTGGACGAGGCGGGATTGAAATATTTTTTAATGCATTATGAGCGCTTAACGCGCTTCATGCTAACAGATTTGCCAGGCTGGGTGGACGCTGTTATTCCTGTGAGTCGAGATCATCGTTTGTTGGGCCTAGAGCTTCGGCGATAGTGCAAAAGGGCCATTGCAGTTTGCCGATGGCCTTCTGTGTTCCGGGATTTAGCGCTGAGCCAAGATGACATTGCTCAAAATGGTATGTCGTCATACCCATTGTCGTCACTGGATGCGTAAGGGGCATTGTCATAGCCGGGTGGTGCCTGCTCATTATTCCCGGCACCTAAGGCCTCAATTCGCCATGCTTGTAGGCTTGTGAAGCATTTCTCAGGCTTGCCTGCAGGTGTCCAGAGTCGTCCAGATAGGTTGAAATGAACCTGCACCTCGTCGCCGATATTGTAGGTATCCATTAAAGCGCATTTATCTTTAATCAACTCCAGTGCTACATAGTTCGGGTATGCGCTGTTTTCGCCTTCTCCGCTCAGCATGATCACGAATTCACGCTTGGTAAAGCCATTGTTCCCATACTCAGTGGTGTCGCCTATAGAGTGTATTGAGCCTTGGGCTTCAAAACTTTTTGACATTGATGTGTCCTTGATGATTTATGTGTGAGTCTGCCTAGGGCATAGATGTGGATCGATTATGGGGGTGATTATAAGGCATTCACTGAGTAAAGAATCGCGGAAATTAAAAATGGGCAAGTTTTTCGACCAAAAGTGGTCAATCACATTGACGCACGAAGGAATAGCCAGTCTTCGGCTTCAGTCAAAAAGACGTCGTTTTAAGACAAGCAAGGCTATTTCAACTCTGTAAATTGATTGAAAGTCTCAGGTAGATCCCAGTTGGAGTAGGCGGATGGCTTATGCCGACACGTAAAGAAAGCCGCGAAGAAAAGGCCATTAAGCGTTAAGATCCCCTGCAGTTCATAATAATAAAATCGGGAGAAACAGTACATGTCGTCGAGTCTACAGCCTATGGGTAAGCCAGCCAAGGCCACCGCAATTGACACAAATCTTCTTTCGCCGCATGGGCTTTTTAAGGGTATGCACAAAGGCATGACCATAGCGGCGGCTCTGCTGGTATTGGGCTTTGTTCTTTTCACGGCTTTGAACACTGAATTGGCTGGTGTGGTGTTTGGTGCTGCGAGACTCTGGATTGAATTGACCTTTGGTTGGTATTACATGCTCACCATCATTTTTTTGATGGCGGCGTGCGTGTTTATTGTTGTCAGCCCTTATGGTCGCTTGCGTTTAGGCGATGACGACAGCCGGCCCGAATTCAGCAACTTTTCCTGGTTTTCGATGCTGTTCTCCGCGGGCATTGGTATTGGTATATTGTTTTTTGGTGTGGCCGAGCCCATATTCTATTTAGACAATAGCGCAAGCTTCGGTTATCCCAATAACCCCTTTGCCGATGCTGCTGGCGCCGCGGCCATTGGCCACGATCGAGCGGTGGATGCACTGCGAGTGACTTTTTTCCACTGGGGGCTGCACGGTTGGGCTGTGTATGTCATTGTTGGTCTGTCGCTAGCCTATTTTGCCTATCGGAAAAAACTGCCATTGGCTTTGCGCTCGGCTCTGTATCCTTTTATTGGTGATCGTATTTACGGCCCTATCGGGCATGCTGTGGATCTCTTTGGCGTATTGGGCTGTGTGTTTGGTATTGCCACCTCGCTTGGCCTAGGGGTCAGCCAAATGTCTGTGGGCTTAGAGAGGCTTATTGGCGTTGACCCCGGTTTAAGTACGCAACTTACACTTATTTTGTTGATCTCTATAATTTCAATATTGTCTGCATTGTCGGGAGTTAATCGCGGCATCAAGATTATTTCTCAATGGAACATTATTATTTCCATCCTAGTTGTCGCCTTATTTTTATTTGTGGGGCCTACTACTTGGTTAGCGAATGTAATGGTCGAATCTTTGGCAGATTATGCGGCAAACTTTATCCAAATGGGGCTTTGGTTTCCGAAAGAGGAAGCGCCGGCTCGCTGGCAGAACAATTGGACCGTTTTTTACTGGGGGTGGTGGTTGGCTTGGGCGCCCTTTGTGGGCTTATTTATCGCTCGTATTTCCCGCGGTCGAACCCTGCGGGAATTTGTTGTTGGCGTGATGCTGGTGCCAACCTTGATCATTTTTTTGTGGTTGGGAATTTTTGGTGGCTCTGCCTTATATCAAGAATTAAATGCAAGTACTGGCGTGGGTACGGCTGGAATTATTGATTTGGTCAACGCTTGGAACTTACCTGCCGCTCTGTTTGCGAGTTCCGATGGTATTTTTGGCGATGGCGCCTTGGCTTGGGTTGTTTCCGCTTTGATGGTTATGCTGTTAATGGGGTGGTTCATCACCAGTTCCGATTCTGGCACGCTGGTATTGACCACAATTCTCTCGCTGGGCAACCCGGAACCACCAAAATCATTTTGCGTTTTTTGGGGAGTAATGATTGGTTTTGTTGCAGCTACATTATTGGTGGCGGGAGGCCTAAGTGCGCTGCAAACGGCGAACCTTGCGGCGGCACTTCCGCTGAGTGTGGTGATTATAATTATGACGCTTGGGGTTCTTAAATCATTGCTCGAAGAACCTCGAAAAAATCATCGAGGTTAAAGTGTATTTATTCGCACGGCAGTGAAAAGACTGTTAGCCGTGTTATAGCTCTCGTTGAGGCAGGTTTGTGTGCAGGAAGCATGCAAATCGGCTTTCCCTCTTTAAAATTCCAATGGCGAATAATACTGGCTAATACCACATTTATCTCTCCAGCTTCACCTTCGCTTATTGCCCTAGTCGGATTCGTGCACGGGTTAACATTAAATGAAAAAGTCAGGGTGGCACTGCAAAGCGGGTGTGCTAGGATTATTGTTTGGCGTGTTGGTTTTACTACTTCTGTTGGAGGCCAGCGAGTTTAAATAGTACGACAGGAAACTGTTTTAAATTTAATTTATAACGAAGAAAAGGGATCTTTAAATGGCAACAACAGCAGCAATATTACAAGTGCAACGCTCTTACATCGCGTATTACAACAGGCCGGGAGATCCCGGTGGTGTCGAATACTGGGCAAATCGCTTGGATGCAGGTGAAAGTCTAAACACGCTGATAAATTCTTTTGCTAATTCGCCTGAAGCGTCTGCTTTGTATGAAGGTGTATCAACTGCAGATTTAATTGTCTTGGTTTATGGTCAGTCTTTCGGGCGTACCCCAGATGACGGTGGGCGAGATTATTGGGCTGGTCGTATAGATAGTGGTGAACTAACGCCTGGTGAGGCCCTACTGACGATTGTTGAAGGCGCGTCAGGGGACGATCTTCTTATTATCGACAATAAGGTCGACTTCTCGGTTCAAGTTACCAACAGTTTTGCTACGGATGACGATTACAATGCATCTGGCTTGACTGTGTTGTCAGATATTATGGCACTCATCGATGCAACGGTTGAAAGTCTGAGTACAGCCTTGAGCAACTACGTGACTGAAGAGCCAGAACCAGAGCCAGAGGTTCCCGCAATTGTAGGTGTTTGGAACTTGGTTGATGCGGTGCCCGGGACCGCTATTACCTTTACCTTTAATGAAGATGGAACCTACACCCACTGGGAGACCCAAATCATTGAAGATGTTGATCCATCAGGGTTTCCGGGAACAGAAACCGGAACTTATTCTTGGGATGCAAGCACCGGAGTCGTTAGTTTTTTAACCGTGACATCTGACACCAATGGTGATTGGGGCGCTTCGGACTCAGGGTCTGATGTGATAACGGTTCATGTGGACGGCGACACTCTTACCTTGAATGGTATGCCGTTTGTGGCGGCTCAGCCGGATACCCAAGTGCAGGCGATTGTGGGTAATTGGCACTTGGCGAATGCTTCTGACCCAGACGATAACATTATCTTTTCGTTCAATGCCGACGGCACCTACTCTCATTGGGAGACCGGCGGCTCCAGTGTTACTGATGGTCCAACATTGATATCGGATTCAGACAACCCATCAGGTTACACCGGGTCTGAAACGGGCACTTACAGCTGGGATGAAAGCACTGGAATGTTGTCAATTTTAACGATTACATCGGATGCCAATGGTGATTGGGGGCTGTCAGACGAGCTCGGACAGGGGCCTTCTATTGATATTGAAATCGTCGGTACGACTCTGTCTGCGTTTGGCGGTGAGCTGATTTTTGATATGGCTTAAGGTAAGCATCGTATAGAAGTGCTCTTAGAAATGTTCCGGTATCCGTACCGGAGCAAGCGCTTAGGCTTGTCACGCAGAGGATGTTTATTCTTCTGATACACGGGCGAAAACTAAAAAGGCCGTCACAGTGTGACGGCCTTTTTATATATGGTGCCCAGAAGAGGACTTGAACCTCCACGCCCCGAAGAGCACTAGCACCTGAAGCTAGCGTGTCTACCAATTTCACCACCTGGGCAGGGGGAAAGCTCAACGTCTAGCGCTG
>Ga0209081_1002244_pt1 | contig 11271 bp, 13 predicted proteins | sample GOMGulsemesocosm_4_FD_184636 | JGI IMG/M metagenome (GOLD analysis project Ga0209081, IMG submission 184636) | Methane-oxidizing microbial communities from mesocosms in the Gulf of Mexico - GOM15B Gulf of Mexico (SPAdes) (version 2) | ecosystem: Environmental > Aquatic > Marine > Cold seeps... | reverse complement strand
TAATTTTTATTGTTGTAATGGCTTTAGTGGTCATGGTTTACAACAATCTCCGGCAGTAGGTAAGGCAATAAGTGAGCTAATAATTTATGGCAATTATCGAACGCTTGATCTTTCAAGGTTATCTGCTAATCGGCTAAAATCAGGAAAAAAAGTACAGGAAATTTACGTTGTGTAATCGTTAAAATTTATTTTATAACTTGGAGAAAAAAATGATAACTAGAATATGGCACGGTACCACCTCTTTGGAAAACTCTGATGAATATTTAACGAAAATGAGAGAAGTTGCTTTACCTGATTACCGCTCTATACCCGGCAACAAGGGCGCATACGTATTGCACAGAATTGAAGGGGGTGTTGCTCACTTTAATATGCTAACTTTTTGGGATGATATTGAATCGATTAAACAATTTGCAGGAGAAGATTATGAAGTTCCAAAATACTATGAGTTTGATAAAGGTATGTTGTTAGAGCTCGAAGATGTTTCTCGTCAATTTGAAACTTACGAAGATTAATAAATAAAGATGGTAGGGTTACAATGAATAAAAATTCAAACACATCAGAAAGCTCAAGTTTAGATTTAAAGGGTGATGCATTTATAAGTGGCAAATTTTGTAAATCTATTTCAGGTGATAGCTTTGAAACATTGAACCCTGCCAATGGCCTAGTTTTAACAAGCATTGCTAACTGTGATGCAGCAGATGTTGATTTAGCCGTTATTAGCGCTAGAACAGCTTTTGATGACGGTCATTGGAAAAACTTACCACCTAAAGAACGTAAAGAAACCATGATTCGATTTGCTAACTTAATCGATAGCAATATTGACAAGTTAGCACGAGTAGAGTCACTGGAAACAGGTAAGCCACTGAGTAACTGTAAAAGTTTAGATATTCCAAAGTCTGCCAACCTTATTCGTTGGCATGCAGAAGCGATTGACAAAGTTTACGGAGAAACCGCACCAATAGAACGAAATAAAATAGGGATTGTAACCAAAGAACCCATTGGTGTTGTTGGTGCAGTTGTAGCCTGGAATTTTCCGCTTTATCTCGCCTGTTATAAATTAGGCCCCGCGCTTATAACAGGTAATTCAGTTATATTAAAACCCGCAGAGCAATCTTCATTAACCGCTTTGATGGTTGCAAAGTTGGCTGTAGAGGCAGGAATACCTGAAGGTGTTTTTAATGTGGTTACTGGTGGTGCCAGAGTTGGTAAAGCAATTGGCATGCATGAAGATATTGATTGTGTCACTTTTACAGGCTCTTCCGAAGTAGGAAAATTATTCCTGTCTTATGCATCGCAGTCAAATATGAAACGCGTTTATATTGAAGGCGGTGGTAAATCACCACAGGTTGTTTTTGCTGATGCAAAAGATCTTGACCAAGTAGCTGAATCTATTGTTTGGGGCTGTTTTTATAATCAAGGTCAAGTGTGTAGTGCAGGATCACGATTAATTGTTGAGCAAGAAATTAAAGAACAGTTGCTTATAAAAATAAAAAACATCACTGAATCTATCATAGTAGGTCCACCTCAAGAAGATACAACTCAAATTGGCTGTGTTATTAGTGAAGAACAACTAATAAGAATAGAGGGCTATGTGGCATTAGGAATAAAAGAAGGTGCAGAAGTATATTTCGGCGGTAATAGACTGTTCAATGAAACAGGCGGTTATTATTTTCAACCCACTGTTTTCGACAACGTTAACAATAGTATGCGTATCGCTCAAGAGGAAATATTTGGCCCAATATTATCTGTGATCACATTTGAAACCAAAGAAGAGGCTATCGCGTTAGCTAATAATACAAAATATGGCTTAAGTGCTAGTGTTTGGTCTCAAAATATTGATAAAGCATTATCTGTTGCCAAAGAGATTAGAGCAGGTCAAGTTGGTATTAATAGCTATGACTCTACTGACCAAACTGTACCATGGTGCGGATTTAAACAGTCAGGTAATGGCGTGGATAAATCATTACATGCAATGGATCATTATACCGTTATGAAGACTACTTGGATTGAAGTACATTAATTATACCCAAAAACGAACTTTATAAATTATGCTTAACAGGAATAAACATAAATGAACTTTTTTCAAAGAAATGACAGCACATTATTTGTCGAAGAATGCTCAATATTAGAACTAGCCAAAAAATATGGTACACCTTTATATGTTTATTCAAAGTCATGTATTGAAATGAATTGGAACGCATTTAACGACGCTCCTTGTACTAATGAAAAGCTTATTTGTTATGCCGTTAAAGCAAATAGTAATATCGCTATTTTAAACATACTCGCTAAACTAGGCTCTGGCTTTGATGTTGTATCGCAGGGTGAATTAGCTAGAGTTATAAGTTCAAATTATAATAGTCGACCAAGAGCAGCTGAAATACTTGTTAATGGTAGTTGTGCCAGTGTTATACGATTACGTGAAACTTTATCCAGCCTTTGGAGTAATGAGTTTCTTTTATAAAAGCTTATACCAATCAGACTAATTTATTAACCACTTAGCGGAAATTAATCTGCATTAGGTTCAATAGTTTTAATATGTTGCCATACGGAAATATAACTACCGACTAAACCAAGAACAACAGCAAAACCTATTAATATAAGCGCTTCATCAAAATCTAGCCCTTGCATGACAAAATTACTACCATAAAGCTCGGTTAAGTCATCAATAGCACCTACTAAATATTGCCCTAATAATGCAACCGCTATACATGATAAAACACCACCAAAAACACCATACCACATACCACAATATAAAAAGGGTCGCTGTATAAAACTATCGGTTGCACCCACTAACTTCATCACAGCTATTGCATCTTTTTGGTTTAAAATAGCCAAACGAATGGTATTACCTACAATAAGAACAACAGACAAACATAATAATAAAGCAACACCTGCCACTATATCTTTAATTAATTGTGCCATAGCCTCTAAACGAGTTAACCACTCTAAATCTAATTTTCCCTGATCAACTTCACGCTCTTGCTTTAATTTTTCTAATAAATCACTTGCTGCATGTACTTGGCTAGATCGCTGAGTTGGCGTTACCAAAACAGTTGCCGGTAATGGGTTCTTATCTAGATACTCAAGTGCCTGACCAAACCCTGATAATATTTTAAATTCTTTCAATGCTTGTTTTGCAGAAATATAATGAACCTCACTAACTTCTGGGTACAAACGAATACGTTTAACGAAGTTTTCTCCCGCCTTATCATTGACTGATAATTTTAAAAACAAGGTAATTTGAGATGCACTATCCCATTGTTCACTAACTTGTTGAGCATTTTTAACAAATAAATGTAACGTTGCCGGTAATGCTAAGCTTATGCCTAAAACAAAAATTGTCATCAATGAAGTAAAAGGTGTTCTCCATAAATCACCTAAGCTACCAATAGCTTGCTGTAAATGTCTTATGGGTAGTGTTAATAAGCGACTGGGTAATTTGCTCATATAGGCTTATCCTGTGCTTGTAATCCGTCAACAATTCCATCATTAATCATAGTTCCTTCTTTCAACGTTAATGTTCGGTACTTCATACGAGCAATTAAGCCTAAATCATGTGTCGCAATTAAAACAGTAACACCTGCAGCATTAAACTCTTCAAAAAGCTTAATGATATCAAGTGATAATTTTGGGTCTAAGTTTCCGGTGGGTTCATCTGCAAGTAAAATAGGGGGTTTATTAACAATAGCGCGGGCAATACCCACTCGTTGTTGTTCGCCACCTGATAGCATATGAGGGTAACAACGGAGCTTCGCCGATAAATGTACTTTATCTAGTGCTGCTTCAACTCGTCGGCGAATTTCTTTATTACCCACGCCTTCAATAATCAAAGGCAAAGCAACATTATCAAAAATAGTCCTATCTTTTAATAAGTTATGATTTTGAAATATCATTCCAATACCACGCCGAACATAAGGGATTTGCTTATATTTAATATGTGATAGTTCTATATTGTTAACTTTAATACTGCCTGAGCTAGGCTTTTCCATCATAGAAATTAGTTTTAATAATGTACTTTTACCTGCGCCAGAGTGACCTGTTAAAAAAGCCATTTCACCTGCTTCAAGAGAAAAGTTCACCTGTTTTAATGCTAAAAATCCGCCAGGATAAGTTTTATTAACATTGCTAAAACTAATCATTGAATGCTTTAATCCTGTTTATCAAAAAGAGCATCAACAAAATCATCATCATTAAATGGTCTTAAATCATTAATCCCTTCACCAACACCTAAATATCGAATCGGAATATTATGTTTATTTGCTATTGCAAAAACAACACCACCTTTAGCTGTTCCATCTAATTTGGTTAACGTTAAACCAGTTAAACCAACTGCTTCATCAAAAAGTTTGGTTTGACTTAATGCATTCTGCCCAGTGCCTGCATCAAGCGTAAGCATTACTTCATGAGGTGCATTTTCATCCAGTTTTTTAATTACCCTAACAACTTTTTCAAGTTCATCCATTAAATGTGATTTGTTTTGTAATCGCCCAGCAGTATCGGCAATTAACACATCTACTTTTCGAGCTTTTGCAGCGCTAATTGCATCAAAAATTACCGAGGCACTGTCTGCACCGGTATGTTGTGCAATGACAGTTACATCATTCCTTTCACCCCAAACTTGTAATTGCTCTACGGCGGCAGCTCTAAAAGTATCACCTGCTGCCAACATAACTGATTTGCCTTCTGCTTGAAATTGTTTAGCAAGTTTACCAATAGTAGTTGTTTTTCCAACACCATTCACACCCACCATCAAAATAACAAAGGGATTATCGCTTGATGGAATTTCTAGTGGCTTGCAAACATTTTTCAACAAATCCTTAAGTTCTACTTTTAATAAGTCATATAAAGCTGTCGCGTCTTTTAATTGGCTTCTGCTAGCGCTTTGAGTAAGAGATGAAATTATTTTTGTTGTCGTTTCAATTCCTACATCGGCTAATAGCAGGTGTGTTTCAAGCTCTTCAAATAGCTCATCATCTATTTGCTTTCCTCGAAATAAATCAAATAAACCGCCACCTAAATTTTGTCTTGTTTTACTCAAACCTTGCTTTAGGCGGGTAAAAAATCCCGCTTTATTCTCTTGCTCAGGTTCATTTGTTTGAGTGCTAACTTCTTCAGGAGGGGATAATGCTGTTTCAGGCTGTATAACACCTTCATTAGAATTAGTATTTTCTTCAGAGCTTTCTAAATTATCTTCAATAACTTGCTCTTTTTTATCTTGATCTGAGCTAAACCAAGAAAATAACCCTTTTTTCTTTGACATAAGTTAATTACAGTATTTATTAGATTGGTATAGAATTCACAATATAGTATCACTTCTGTGTTCAAATTAATCATGATCAAAAACAAAAAACAAACAAAGACCTCTAAAGCAAAAGGAAGCATTCGTATTATTGCTGGAAAATATAGAGGACGAAAGTTACCTGTAATTATGGCTGAAGGATTAAGGCCAACCACTGACAGAGTAAAGGAAACTGTTTTTAATTGGTTAATGCCTTATATTCAAGAAGCAAGTTGCTTAGATTGTTTTTCTGGCTCTGGAAGTTTAGGCTTTGAAGCGCTTTCTCGTGGAGCAAGTCAGGTTACTTTAGTGGAATTGAATAAAGAAGCCGTTAAACAATTACAACAAAATAAATCGTTAATCAAAGCAGATAATATAGCGATTATTAATAACGATATTTTATCTTATTTAGCACAACCACCAAAACCATATGATTTAGTTTTTATTGATCCTCCCTTTAGAAAACAATTAATAGAAAAAACAATTCAACTACTTACACAAGGCTGGTTAAAAGATCAGTCCTTAATTTATATTGAAATGGAAATGGAAGCTGATTTTAAACTACCAAATAACTGGCAATTACTTAAAGAAAAAATAGCTGGGCAGGTGTCTTATCGGTTATACCAAACGGGTTACAAAAAATATCAACGCTAAAACCCAATAGTATGATTCTTACTCATGGTGGTGAAGTTAAGTTTTCACAAGAGAAGTTTAAGCAAGTACTTGATAAAGCGCCTAATGAACCAAAAACCCATTGGCGCTCTGTTAAATCAAAACTAAATAGTTACTTTGGCATAAGCTTTAAGTCATGAAAATCAAAACTAAAGTCTGTTGCATAAGACACTGCCTTCATTGTAACAAAGTTAATACTACCATCTTCATTTAGATTAAAATTAACAAATGCATCAGCTTCAAGCGTTCTATCATCCCAACGCACAATAAAAGTATTATATTGATAATGTTCTAAAACACCTTTTAGTTCAGAGGTATGTCCAAATTGCATATTCAATTTATTATTTTTATAAGTAATATGAATATCTCCATACCAATTATCACTGTATGTTTGAGCATAATCTTTTAATAACAAAGAAGGCTTTGAATCTTTATTAACATTACTTTGTGCTTTAACTAAACGATCTTTTTCTTTCTGCTTTCTTGATTGTAATTTTTTATTATAAAAATCAACCCAGTCTTTTTTCTCTAATGACAAATACTCATTTAAAATTTGTTGATAAATAGCATTGAAGGCATAACCAGACTGTTGATTGGTTAAGATTACCATTGCTAAGTTTTTTTCTGGTACAAGTACAACTTTAGACACCATTCCTAAAATACCGCCACTATGGTGAATTAACTTAACGCCATGATAATCTTTTAAAAACCAACCTAAGCCGTAAGCTGAAAAATGCGTTTTATCTTGTTTAGTTGCGCTATCTGAAACGGGTAATAAAGTACGGGCTTGCCACATTGCACGACTTTGTTTTTTAGAAAACAAACGAGCATCTTCATTACCAAATTTCCCATTATTTAACTGCGCTTTCAGCCAGTAAGTCATGTCATTGACACTTGATGCAACTGAACCTGCAGAAGAAAACTTCTCTAGGAAATTTCCGCCTACAACATTTAATTTTCCATCTAAAGGAACATGTGCTCTTGCTACATTTTTATTATTCTTTGAAATAAGTGAATACTTTGCTCGTGTATTCTTCATTCCTAAAGGTGTAAATATTTTTTGTTGAATAACATCTTGCCATGCCATTCCTGTTACTTTTTGAATAATTTCACCAGCAATAACATACATCAAATTATCATAAGCAAATTCACTTCTAAAACTTGAAACTTGAGGTAAATATTTAAGCCCTTTAATAACATCTTGGTTGTTTAATGTTGTGTGAGGCCAAATCATCAAATCCCCAGCACCTAAACCTAAACCCGAATTATGTGATAGTAAGTCTAAAATAGTAAACTCACGTGTTACATAAGCATCTGGCATTTGAAATTCAGGAATGATATCAATTACTTTTGTTTTCCATTTTAATTTGCCTTCATCAATTAAACTAGCCAAAATAGCTGCCGTCATTGCTTTAGTATTTGAAGCGATACCAAATAATGTGTCAGGAGTGATTTTTGCCTTCTTTCCATATTCAATCACACCAAAACCTTTACTCATCACAACTTTATTATCTTTGATAATGGCAACCGCAACACCGGGTACTTGAAAAGTAGACATAGCTTTATTAATAGAAGCTTCTATGTTTTTAATTTTATTATTACTAGCTAAGGCACTATTTATCATGACTATTTGTGATAAAAAACCTATTGCTATCAATATGACAAACCGATATATAACTCTCATTTAGAATCCTATTTTTATATAACTTTTAGTGTATTTAAGTTATCTCAATACCTAAGTTTGATAAACCATCAGACAACACCATTTTTTTAACTAATTGACATGTTCGCTTATTTTCAGCGGCAAATTTAAGAAAATCAAATAGCTCATTTTGTGTTTCTTTTTCCCATATCATCAAAGGATGCTTTTCAACTTCACCTTTATCTGTGTCTTGTTCTAAACAGTCATTTTCAAGTGATTGAGATATCACTAACTCAACATAAAACTGAACACTGTTTTCTGATAATCGACTGATACTATTAATATCTTCTTGTTCATCATCTTGCGGTTTAGTTTGCATTAGTTGCCATAAAGACATTAATCCCATACAAGCATCAAGCGCGGGAAAAACACCAAAGTAGTCAAACATTTCAGGATCAGGTGTTTCAGCTTCAAGTTTATTCAATTGAGCATTTATATTAATCTTTGTTTGATTATTTTTATCTAATTTTTGCCAGATCAAATCAAGCTGATTACGCAAAATTTTATATTCACCAAATTCAGCACTTTCACTAAACATTTGATAATTTGGTAGCATTCTTTCTAACAAAGCAGCACAAAACGCTATTTGTTGCCAATGAGTTAGTTTTATAAAAGGAAGGGGAGTTGTCACTATTTTATGGTACTCATAAAATGAATAATTAATACTCAATTATATACCTATTTCACCTTAAGATACGAATATCAAAAGCCAAATTTTTTTATACCTGATAAAGAGAAAGGCCTAGTTATTATTTAACTGCTTTTGAGCATATTCAAACTTTAATCGATACTCTATTAATTTATGCTCTAAATCATTAATTTTATCTGTATAGTTTGTACTAGCTTCATTGTGTTCATTGATTAAATTACTATTTTCATCTCTTAAATATTTAATAGTTTCCCGTACTTGATCGTTATCTTTTTCTTGTTTCTCTCGACTAGTAGTGAAACGTTGTAAAATATTTTCTTGTTCATCTGTTGAAAGCTTTAATTGTGACTTTAAAAGAATTAGCTCTTCTTTTACAGAGTTTAAATCAGCCTGCTCTGTCAGTAGATTTGTCGATAGACTTTGATTACTTTTTTCTAATTTTTGTATTTTTCCTACATTTTCTTTTTGTATCTTCTGGTATTCAGCTTCTTTTACTACAAATACACTTTTATTATGCTCTTCTTGTTTAATAGCAACGGACAGTTCATCACTTATTGTAGTAATTTTTTGTTTATCATCTTTTTTTACTTTTAACTGCTCTTTAATTGCTTCTTTTTGTGAATAAATTTCTTTTTGTTGAAGATCTGTTGTTTTATGTAATTCATCTAATTGTGTCGTTAATATTTTATTTTGGCTCACTGTATTAGCCATTTTTGTATTCAATGCACTTATTTCTTGTTGAGCATTGGCTAATTCTTTTTGAACTGTTATTAATCGAGCTTCTAATAATTCAATTTTATTTATATTCAGCTCTTGTTCATTTTTAAATACTTGATTAGCGATTAACGCTTCTTTATTTAAATTATCTATGATTTCTGTATGGTTTTGTATTTGGTCTTCTAACTGCGATTTTAAACTACTTTCTTGGTTGTCTATTGTATTTTGGCTGTCATTTAAACGCTGTTTTAAAGCAGACACTTCGTTAGTAAGCTCATCTATTATGTCTGTTGTTTTTATATTTTTTTGAGTTAATTCAACATGAAGCTTTTTATTTTCTTCTTTTTGTTTACGCTTTTCATCATTTAAAGCGTTACTAATAACCGTAAACTCATCTTCTAAGGTTTTAATATTTTGTATTTTATTTTTTAATTCTTTTTCAATCAGAGAATAGTTATCTTTTAATGTTAAGTAGTCTGAATTTTTATCTATTTGATCACTTTTAACTCTCTCATTTGGAACAACAGAATTGATAAGATTAGTCACTTTTTCTTCAACTTGAATATATACATCACTTGCTAGGTTTTGTATTTGTTCTTCGAGTTCTTTAGGAAGGTTATTGTTTTTTGTCATGCTATTCTCGTTATTTAATTTAGAGCTGTGCTTAACACCTGAATTCAAGGTTAGTCAAAATCAAAGTTCTACAGACCTTAAATTAACATAAGCATTTCAATTGTCATCCTTATTTAAAAAATAAAGCAAAAAAAAGGAGCCAAAAGCTCCTTAATTTTATAAATAATTCGTAGTTCTATTTAGATTTTTCATCTTTTTTTACTGGTACAACCTGAATACCTGATATTTTCACATCTGAAACTTGATTGCGCAATTGAACTAAGCGGTTCACTTGCCCTAAAGAACCTAACATTGAATAAATTGGAATAAACAAGCCACGTTTATGAAAATCAATTACTTTTTCATCAGACAATGCTTTAATTTTTTCTTCATTAATAGTATAAATTCCTACTAATTTTTTATTTTCACCCGTACTTAACGTGATTTTTAGTTCTAGTTCTTGTAATAAATCATTATCTATAACTTCTTTGATGAAGCTTTCTGTCATTTTTTCGCTATCATATAAATGACCTAATGATTTTTGAACATTTAGCAATACTTCAGATTCTTTTCCATCATCTTCAAATAAAGCTAAATCTTTATCTTCACCAACAAACTGACTATCAACATCAATACAAGCTGTTAATGTTTTTTCTTTATCTGGATCAACACCTAATGCAAATGGCGTCATACCAATGCTTTGAGGTACAGATAACCCAGACCATTTTTCATCTTGGTAAAATAAATTTTCACCCGCTTCTAGCCCTAACATAACAACACTACGAAACTGTTGAGACTCTTCATTTTTAACTAAAACAATAGGAAAACTTACTGATGCTTGAGCATATTCTGTAGCAGTAATTGGTACAATATGTTGACCTGCAACATGAGATAAATCACGTTTGTTTGCTATTTTTAATTTTTGATGTTGTTCTTTTCTTACTGGAACGAAATTTGCCATGATTTAATCTCTTTTATATGCTTTCTAAGCGTTTATTATAATAATGTAATTAGTTTTAATAATAATAGGTTAGTAATAATTACTGCGTTAGTATTATGTATGGTGACATTAGCTTTAACTTTCAATGCTAAACTTAAAATAATTTATCAAATATGATTAATAAATAGTACACTTATATTTAAAGAGAATTCTCAATGGTTAGTGTTTTAAAAGCTTTCAGTTTTTCTTATTTAATGTTGTTTACATTAAATGCTGTAGCAACACCTAAAATAACTATAAAGCATAAGCGTAGTGCTGATAATTTTGCACAAGTTCAAATTATCAATGAAACCACTAAAAAGCTTTTATGTTATGTAGCGATTGATGGTCATAAAATAAAATTCAAACTAAATGAACGACAAAAATCAAAATGGTATAAAGCAACAGATAGTCGATTTAACCATCAAAACTTTAGTACATGGTGTGATTATTTTAATATGCACTTATAACTCTTCGGAAAAGTTCTTACTCAACCGTAACTGATTTAGCTAAATTTCTAGGTTGATCTACATCAGTGCCTTTAATTATAGCTACGTAATATGACAACAGTTGTAATGGTATTGTGTAAACAATTGGTGCTATTAGTTCATCACATATAGGAACTTCAATAACCTTCATTGTATTGTCACTAGTGAAATTTG
>Ga0209081_1002243_pt1 | contig 11273 bp, 11 predicted proteins | sample GOMGulsemesocosm_4_FD_184636 | JGI IMG/M metagenome (GOLD analysis project Ga0209081, IMG submission 184636) | Methane-oxidizing microbial communities from mesocosms in the Gulf of Mexico - GOM15B Gulf of Mexico (SPAdes) (version 2) | ecosystem: Environmental > Aquatic > Marine > Cold seeps... | reverse complement strand
AGTGACACGCGGCTAGATACAAAGGTGTTAATAAAACGATTGAAATAACAGGTAACAGAACACGGGTTAATGTTGTTGGCGCAATCAGGTTAGGCCATTTAGAAGAGACTGTAATTCGACAATATGAAAAAACGGTTAATGGTGATGCCATTATTGATTTTTTTACTTAGATCAAAGAAAAGTATAAAAGTAATATCAATATCGCTTTTTGTGTCATTATTGTTTTTTTGTTATTTTAGATATATCTTCTGGTACAATCAGTTTTATTAATTATTGTCTTTTGGGTGAATAAACTCCTATGGTTATAAAAGCAAAAAGTCCGGCAGGATTCGCCGAGCAATATATTGTTGAATCTATTTGGAATGGTGGTTTTCCTCCAGGTTCAATTTTGCCTGCAGAACGAGAATTATCAGAATTGATCGGCGTTACTAGAACTACGCTTAGGGAAGTATTACAACGTTTAGCACGAGATGGTTGGCTAACCATAAAACATGGTAAACCGACTAAAGTTAATAATTTTTGGGAAACGTCAAGTTTAAATATTTTAGAAACACTCGCTCAGCTTGATCAAGACGGTATTCCTGATTTAGTCGACAACTTGCTTTCTGCTCGTACCAATATTAGTGCAATATATATTCGTGGAGCTATAAAAAATAATCCAGCTAAAGCGATTGAATTATTAAGTAGTTATGTTGATGTAGAAGACAATGGTGAAGCTTTTGCTGAATTTGATTATAACCTCAATAAAGAGTTAGTGGTTGCTTCAGGAAATTCAATTTACTTATTAATATTAAACGGCTTTAAAGGCTTGTATTCTCGTATTGGTCGTTTGTATTTTTCTCATCCAAAAGGGCGAGAAATATCAAGATCCTATTACCAAAAACTTATAACTTTAACGGAAGAAAGTCGTTTTGATGAGGCTATTTTTGCGGTACGTAATTATGGTGTTGAGTCGGGCAAGCTTTGGAATGAACTGAAAGATGATGTACTCAAAGAGCTTTCAGATGATTAATAAGATCATTTATCAGTACCTTGATTTAGTGTCTTTGATTTTTTAAGTTGAATTTTATTTTGAGCATTTAGATATGAGTATAAAGGTAAAGGCGGTAATTTAACCGCCTTTATAGTGTTTCGTCAGATAAGGTTTAGTCAAAATTTTTCTGAGCAAAATCCCAGTCTGCTAAGGCCCAAAATGCTTCCAAATACTTAGGTCTTAAATTACGATAATCAATATAATAGGCATGCTCCCATAAATCGACAGTAATTAATGGTGTTATGCTATCATCAGTTAAAGGCGTTGCAGCATTCGATGTATTAATAATCGCTAAACTACCATCAGCATTTTTAACTAACCAAGTCCAACTTGAGCCAAAATTATTTACTGCACTATCAACAAACTGGGCTTGAAACTCGGTAAAAGAACCAAAGTTTGCGATAATTGCTTTAGCTAATGTGCCCGTTGCTTCTCCTCCACCATTAGGGTTTAAACTGTGCCAGTAAAAGGTATGATTCCAAATTTGCGCAGCATTGTTAAAAATTCCAGCAGAAGAATTTTTAACAATCTCTTCGAGTGGTTTGTTTGCAAATTCAGTTCCTTTAATTAAAGCATTTAATTTAATAACATAAGTATTATGGTGCTTACCATAATGAAAGGATATTGTTTCAGCAGAAATATGCGGCTCTAACGCATTTTGCTCATAAGGTAATGCTGGTAATTCTATAGTCATAGCGCTCTCCCATTTTTTTATTAAAAAGTTACCTAGTAATCGTGAATAAAGAGTGTATTTCCCTTTAAAACCTGAGTAAAATACTCAGGTATTAATTTATACTATATAGATTCATAACTGTATAGGACTTATTTCGCTATTTTTTAGTTGCAATCAGTAATATTAATTAACGTTACATTAAGTATTTATTATATTGTATTGAAAAGTTAAATTTTGACGCCATTATATTATTGTCAATATTAACATTGTCAATAGTAACAATGTTTTGCATAACTCGTATCTTTTGGGGTCATTGAGTTTATAGCTTTTATTTTGAAATAAATGGTGAAAATAGAAGTTGTTTTAAAAAATATCACTTATTAGTGCTGTTGCTACCAATTCAATATAATGAGTATTATTTATTAGAGGTTATTATGGGTACTATCGAACGTATTAAAGAACAAATTAGTAAAAACACTGTGTTACTATATATGAAAGGATCACCAAAATTACCAAATTGTGGTTTTTCTTCTCAAGCGTCTCAAGCTTTGATTTCTTGTGGTGAGAAATTTGCTTATGTTGATATTTTACAAAACCCAGATATTCGCGCTGAGTTACCAAAGTTTGCTGATTGGCCAACCTTTCCTCAACTTTGGATTGATGGTGAACTAGTAGGTGGTTGTGACATTATTTTAGAAATGTTCCAACAAGGTGAGTTACAAACGTTAGTAAAAGAAGCTGTAACTAAAAATGCTTCATCAGAGGTCAGTGCAGAATAATTTAATTAACATTGAAATTAATTAAAATTAACATTGAATTTTTCTTCAATAGACACAATAATTAGTTAAGATAATAGGTTTTATTAAATCTGTTGTCTATAATAAAAACTATTTATAACAGAAAGAAACGGAGTATAGAATGAGTGTATTAGTTGGTCGTCCAGCACCAGATTTTACTGCAGCAGCAGTACTAGGTAGTGGTGAAATTGTTGATAGTTTTACGTTAAGTGAAGCCATTAAAGGTAAAAAAGCGGTAGTATTTTTCTATCCATTAGATTTTACTTTTGTATGTCCGTCTGAGCTATTAGCTTTTGATCACCGTATGGAAGAATTCAAAAACCGAGGTGTAGAGGTTATTGGTGTTTCTATTGATTCACAATTTTCTCATAATGCATGGCGTAACACACCAGTAAATGACGGTGGTATTGGTCCAGTTCAATATACTTTAGTTGCTGATGTTAAACATGAAATTTGTCAAGCATACGACGTTGAACATCCTGAAGCTGGTGTTGCATTTCGTGGTTCATTTTTAATTGATGAAGAAGGTAATGTTCGTCATCAAGTTATAAATGATTTACCATTAGGTCGTGACGTAGATGAAATGTTACGTATGGTTGATGCCTTACAATTCCACCAAGATCATGGCGAAGTTTGCCCTGCAGGTTGGAATAAAGGTGATAAAGGTATGACTGCTACACCTGATGGTGTTGCTGCTTATCTTGCTGATAATGCTGATAAACTATAAAAGTGATACTTTTTAGTAACATGCCTATGTAACTTACTTAGGAAAGTTTTAAAAATTGTCATCTTTGAAGTTTTTGATCGAAGATCTAACCGTTTTGAAATTAGCTTTCCATTGAGTAACTACTAGTAAGTTAAAAAATAAAAAACCGCGCAAGCGGTTTTTTTGTTTATCACTTATCACTTATCACTGGCGCAGCCAATGGCCAACCACCCAAGTCATGCCACTTATTGACAATATGGCAAAATAACTCGGCTGTTTTCTCAGTATCATAAAGTGCTGAATGTGCCTCACTATTGTTAAAGTCAATGTTTGCAGCATCACATGCTTTTGCTAAAACAGTTTGTCCTAAAGCAAGACCCGCAAGAGTTGTTGTGTCGAAACTGACAAAAGCATGAAAAGGGCTCCGTTTTATTTTACAACGTGTCGTCGCCGCATTTAAAAAGCCTAAATCAAATGCGGCATTGTGAGCAACAATGATGGCTCGTTGGCAACCCGCAGCTTTCATTTTTTTTCTAACTAACTTGAATAATGCTTTTAAAGCAACTTCTTCATGTACCGCACCGCGTAATGGGTTTGTAGGGTCAATACCTGTAAATTCTAATGCCTTAGGTTCTAAATTAGCACCTTCAAAGGGATCAACATTAAATTGTATCGTTTCATCAATTGATAATTTTTTCGTGGTTTCGTCAAGTGTTAACACTGAAGCGGCTATTTCTAGTAAGGCATCTGTTTGAGCGTTAAACCCTGCTGTTTCAACATCAATAACCACGGGGAAGTAACCTCTAAATCGCTTGGCAAAAAGAGGTTTGTTTTTTTCTTTATCGTCTTTTATTTCTACAGTGTTTGACATATTATTACTTGAATTAGAGGGAGGGAACCTTGAAATGAACTTAATCAATTTAGTATTACCATAATTATCTCAGAAAAATGTAGTAAACACGATAGTGACTTGATTTATTATTAGTGAATACAAGTGACAAAATGCTAAAGTTATTCTAGTTTGGGACGATACAGTAAGTGTCATTAATTAATTATGTTGCAAGTTTTATGAAAATATACTCTCCCAAAGCATATAAAGTGTTATTTATCTCATCATTTTTTATGACAGTTTCTATTGTGATATTTTTTACTGTTCTTAGCACTCAAGCACAAGCAGGTATTCGACAATACAGTGCTAGTATTAATAACTCTCAATGGCAGTTAGCCGATGCTTCCCGTTTGCAATGTACATTAGCCCATCAAATTCCACATTACGGACAAGCACGTTTTTCGTCTAGAGCAAGCCGCAAGCTTAATATGGAGTTTGAACTAGATATGATGTTATTGCCTGATAGTTATTCTTTAGCACAAGTGCGTAGTGAATCACCAAACTGGAAACCAGGTAATGGCGGTCGAGTATTAGCAAATATGAAACTTTATAAACAGTTTAATCCAAGCCTACCAAAAAAAGTGGCTTGGATTATGTTAAGTGAATTAGAGCAGGGCATGAGTCCAACATTTTATTATAATGATTGGTACAGTGAACAAGATAAAATATCTGTTGGTTTATCAACGGCCCGTTTTCAAAGTGCTTATAGAAGTTTTGTTGCCTGTGTTGGTAATTTACTCAATTATAGCTTCGATGATATAGCTTATACGGTACTTAATTATCAATCGAATAGTGATAAGTTTACTAAGGCATCACAACGACGTATTGATATGATACGAGAATATTTAAGTTTAGATCCAAGCTTAGAGTTGGTTTTAGTCAATGCTTATTCTGATAGTTATGGTGGGCGTTGGTCAAACCTAAAGCTGTCTGAAAAAAGAGCTATTAAAATTAGAGACTATTTTGTTAAAAATGGTATTAATGCTAGTCGAATAGAAGCAAAAGGTTATGGTGAAAAACGTCATATTGCATCTAATGATACTACCCTTGGTCGTGGTAAAAACCGTCGGGTAGTCATTCAAATGGATAAACTATAGCTTAACTGTTACATAATTTTTATTAAAAAGACTCGTTAGGGGCTTTTTGTTGATATAATATAATTAATTATATTAATCGTATTTATATCTTTTTAGAGGTTCTGTGGATGTCGGAAGCTGAAAACCGCCCAACTAATTTTATTCGTCAAATTATTGATACTGATCTTGCCAACGGCAAGCATACTAGCGTACAAACTCGCTTTCCCCCTGAGCCAAATGGTTTTTTGCATATTGGTCATGCTAAAGCCATTTGTCTAAACTTTGGTATTGCTCAAGATTATAATGGTCAATGTAATTTACGCTTTGATGATACTAATCCTGAAAAAGAAGATATTGATTATGTGCATGCCATTAAAAAAGATGTGCAATGGTTAGGTTTTGAGTGGGCAGGGGATATTCATTATTCTTCAGACTATTTTGAACAGCTTCATGATTATGCGGTTGAATTGATAGAAAAAGGCTTGGCTTATGTTGATTTTTTAGACGGGCAGCAAGCGCGTGAATATCGTGGTTCGTTAAACAAGCCAGGTAAAAATAGCCCGTATCGTGATACTTCAGTTGAAGAAAACTTGACGTTGTTTGCAAAAATGCGCAATGGCGAATTTAAAGAAGGTGAATGCTCTCTACGCGCTAAAATAGATATGACATCGAGTTTTATGTGTCTGCGTGATCCTATTATTTATCGTGTCCGCTTTGCTCATCATCATCAAACAGGTAACAAGTGGTGCATTTATCCTATGTATGACTTTACGCATTGTTTATCCGATGCTATCGAAGGTATTACCCACTCCATTTGTACCTTAGAATTTCAAGATAACCGTCGTTTATATGATTGGGTTATTGAAAATGTTTCTGTGCCTGTAACGCCACATCAATATGAATTCTCACGTTTAAATCTTGAATACACTTTAATGAGTAAACGTAAGCTAAATACCTTAGTTGACGAAAACTTAGTGGACGGTTGGGATGATCCACGTATGCCAACGATTGCTGCTTTTAGACGTCGTGGTTATACACCCGCGTCATTGCGAGAGTTTGCTAAACGAATTGGTGTGACTAAAATGGAAAACACGGTAGAAATTAGTGTTTTAGAAGCATGTATCCGTGAAGATTTGAATGATAACGCCCCTCGTGCAATGGCTGTTCTTGATCCTATTAAATTGATCATTGAAAATTATCAAGAAGATAAAACAGAAGATCTAACCGTTAAGAATCATCCTAACGATGAAAAGCAAGGTACACGTATTGTACCTTTTAGCCGTGAACTTTATATAGAAGCTGAAGACTTTAGGGAAGAAGCTAATAAAAAGTACAAACGCTTAGTTATTGACAAAGCCGTTCGCTTACGTGGTGCTTATGTTGTTACGGCAACGCGTTGTGATAAAGATGAGCAGGGTAATGTTACTACTGTTTATTGTAACTACCTTGAAGATACTCTAGGTAAAAATCCAACTGATGGTACCAAACCTAAAGGTGTTATTCATTGGGTTGATGCAGATAAAGCTCTTGATGCTACGGTGCGTTTATATGACCGATTATTTACGGTACCTAACCCAGCAGCAGAGGAAGATTTTTATAAAGTGATGAATCCTGAATCGCTAGTTGTTATCAATAAGGCTAAAGTTGAACCTTCGTTAATAACAGCGAAAGCAGAGCATGCCTATCAGTTTGAACGCCAGGGTTACTTTTGTTTAGATAATGATATTAAAAACACAGGTGAGTTAGTCTTTAATCGTACCGTTGGTTTACGCGATACTTGGGCGAAAATGGCTAAGTAAGCCATTTTTATTGACTGTGGTAATTTTAATTACCACAGTTGTGCCAATTAACCTATTAGACGACTAAAGTCGCCTGATAGGTAATTAACAATATTAGTGCAATAGCAGTACAACAAAGTTTTTTGAAAATTACAATTTAGGAATACGAATTTTCTTTTCTTCACTTTGACGGTAAATAATTAAGGTTTTACCGATGACTTGTATTTTAGTTGCTTGAGTTTCACGACAAATAGCGTCAACAATTAACCCTTTAGTTTCTCTGTCATCTGTTGGTATTTTCACTTTAATCAATTCATGATGACCAAGTGCATAATCAATTTCTGCAACAACAGCTTCTGTTAAGCCGTTATTGCCCAATAAAACAATGGGTTTGAGAGAATGAGCAACACCCTTTAAATATTGAATTTGTTTTTTATTTAAGTTCATTAAAAATTTCGATAGTTGTTAACTTGAATTAACGCTATTTTACCCTTATCTACTAGCTAATATCTATAAATAGTCGAAAAAACTGGTCAAAAATATGGTAAAGAAAAAACATACCGCTAGTTCACAGCGTTGGCTTGATGAACATTTTGAAGATGAATACGTTAAAAAAGCTAAAAAGTTAGGCTTACGCTCTCGTGCTGTTTTTAAAATTGAAGAAATAAACAATAAAGATAAACTGATTAAACATGGCATGAAAGTAGTTGATTTAGGTGCAGCACCAGGTGGTTGGTCTGAATATGCGGTAAAAGCGGTAGGTGATAGTGGTCAAGTAATCGCTTGTGATATTTTACCTATGGATGCTATTGCAGGTGTTGACTTTTTAGAAGGAGACTTTCGAGAGGAGGCAGTATTAAATTCTTTGTTAACTCGAATCAATGGTAAAAACATTGATGTTGTCATGTCTGACATGGCGGCTAACATGACAGGTAATGAAAGCGCAGATTCAGCCCGTAGCATGTATTTGGTGGAGTTAGCATTAGATATGTGCCACCAAGTATTAAAATCTAATGGTGCTTTTGTCGTTAAAGTATTTCAAGGCGCAGGTTTTGAAGACTTTATGAAAGCGACCCGTTTAGTGTTTAAAACAGTAAAAACCCGAAAACCTGAATCTTCGCGAGCACGCTCAAGAGAAGTTTATTTAGTGGCTACAGGCTACAAAGGTTAGCAATAAAAGTTGAAAGCAGTTAATTTAGAGTAGTAAAGTTGTTACGAGTTGTAAATACTAACTTAAACTAACGAAAGTTAATTAGCGACAAAGCTTGAATTGTAGTAAATTAGCCTCAATATCAAACGCAGGTTGAAATTTATTTCGACAATAATCGGTTGGAATAAATTCCAGCAAGAATATTTATCAAACCCAAAGAGGTCATTAAGTTGAGCGATATGGCAAAAAATCTTATTTTATGGTTAGTGATAGCCGTTGTTTTAATGTCTGTTTTTCAGAGTTTTTCTCCTAATACAGTCAGTGAACAGCAAATGGACTATACACGTTTTATCACCGATGTTCGTCAAGGACAAATTCGTGATGCCAACGTAGACAGGCAAGGTGTAATTACTGGCGAAAAACGCAGTGGTGAAGCATACACCACTACTATTCCAGGTGGTTATGATCGTGACTTAATTAACGACTTAGTAAAGCAAGGAGTTAGAGCTCAAGGTAAACTACCTGAAGAAACAAGCTTTTTAACTACTATTTTTGTTTCTTGGTTTCCAATGGTTTTACTCATTGGGGTATGGATTTTCTTCATGCGCCAAATGCAAGGTGGTGGCGGAAAAGGGGCTATGTCTTTTGGTAAATCAAAAGCACGCCAGCTAAGTGAAGATCAAATTAAAACAACCTTTGCTGATGTTGCAGGTTGTGATGAAGCCAAAGAAGAAGTAGCAGAGCTTGTTGATTACTTAAGAGAACCAACCAAATTTCAAAAATTGGGTGGTCGTATTCCATCAGGTATCCTACTTGTAGGTCAACCGGGTACAGGTAAAACATTATTAGCTAAAGCCATTGCGGGTGAAGCAAAAGTCCCTTTCTTTACTATTTCTGGTTCAGATTTTGTTGAGATGTTTGTGGGTGTGGGTGCTTCACGTGTACGTGACATGTTTGAGCAAGCAAAAAAATCAGCCCCTTGTATTATCTTTATCGATGAAATTGATGCAGTAGGTCGTCAACGTGGAGCAGGTATGGGCGGTGGTCACGATGAACGTGAACAAACGCTAAACCAAATGCTAGTAGAAATGGATGGTTTTGAAGGTAATGAAGGCGTTATTGTTATTGCTGCCACTAACCGTCCTGATGTATTAGATCCTGCTTTATTACGTCCTGGCCGTTTTGATCGCCAAGTTACCGTTGGTTTACCTGATATTCGTGGTCGTGAGCAAATTTTAAAAGTACACATGCGTAAAGTGCCATTAGGTGATGATGTTAAAGCTTCGGTTATTGCACGAGGAACACCAGGTTTCTCAGGTGCAGACTTAGCTAATTTAGTGAATGAAGCAGCTTTATGGGCTGCTCGTACATCACTTCGCACGGTAAGCATGAACGAATTTGATAAAGCTAAAGATAAAATAATGATGGGCTCAGAGCGTAAGTCTATGGTGATGAGTGAGTCAGAAAAAGAAATGACCGCATACCATGAAGCTGGACACGCTATTATTGGCCGATTAGTACCCGATCATGATCCCGTTTATAAAGTCAGCATTATTCCACGTGGTCGTGCATTAGGCGTAACTATGTACTTACCAGAGCAAGATAGATTTAGCCATTCTAAACAACATTTAGAAAGTAATATTTCTTCTTTATATGGTGGTCGAGTAGCTGAAGATATTATTTATGGTCATGATAAGGTGTCAACAGGTGCTTCAAATGATATTGAACGTGCTACGGATATTGCTCGTAAAATGGTAACCCAATGGGGCTTGTCAGATATGGGGCCAATGCTTTTTGCTGAAGAAGAAGGTGAAGTGTTCTTAGGTAGAACTTCAGCAAAATCATTGCACATGTCAGATGAAACCGCCAAGCAAATTGATAAAGAAATTAAAGCGGTTATTGATCGAAATTATCAGCGAGCTGAAAGATTGATCAAAGAAAATATGGATGTTTTGCATTCAATGAAAGATGCCTTGATGAAATTTGAAACCATCGATGCGTTGCAAATTGATGATTTGATGGCGAGAACAGAAGTGAGAAAACCATCTGACTGGAATGATAGTGACTCTAATTCAAAGCCTAATTCAGGTGAAGGTAATGCTTCTCAAAATACCGAGAAAGCTAATGTTGATGCCTCTAAGCCTGACTTATCTGAGCCAAATAGTGATACACCCGCTAAATAATCAATAATATAAATCAATTGGAAAGCCTCGGTACATACTTAGTATTAAGTAAGTATCGAGGCTTTGTTATATTCATCAAATTATTTATAAGCACTTATGTCGATTAAATCACTAAAAACACACGCTAAATTATCACCTTTGAAAGCAGTACAAGTGATGGGGATTTTAAATGTTACCCCTGATTCATTTTCTGATGGTGGTAAGTTCACTAATATTGAAAATGCCATAAAGCAGGCTGAATTGATGATAGAAAATGGTGTTGATATTATTGATATTGGTGGGGAATCAACTCGACCTGGTGCTGTTGCTGTTAATGACAAAGATGAAATAGATCGCGTTATTCCACTACTGAAAGCCATTAAATCTCGCTTTGATGTCGCTGTTTCTGTCGATACCAGTAAAGCAAGCGTTATGAGTGAAGCTATTACTTATGGCGCAAATATGATTAATGATGTTCGAGCTTTACAAAATAAAGATTGTTTAAGTGTTGTTGCTCAAAGTGATATTCAACTTTGTTTAATGCATATGCAAGGACAGCCAAGAACCATGCAAACAAACCCGCATTACAACGAACTTATCAGTGATATACTCAACTTCTTTAAGCATCGTATTGAAAGCTGCTTGCAAGAAGGTATTAATAAGCAACGTTTGATTTTAGACCCAGGTTTTGGTTTTGGTAAAACTTTAGCCCACAATTATCAAATGCTGGCGGAACTTTCTCAATTTAAAAAACTTGATTTACCTTTGCTTGCTGGTATTTCAAGAAAATCTATGATCGGTAATTTACTCAATCGTGATGTAGAACAACGTTTAGCCGGTAGTTTAACCGCCGCTATTATTGCTGTACAGCGTGGTGCAAGTATAATACGTGTACATGATGTAGCAGAAACAGTTGATGCATTGAATGTTTTAAAAGCAGTTGCTCAATATCGAAGCTAAACAAATTTTTCTGTAAGTTTAGTTTTGAAATAAAATTAAAAATTAAAAA
>Ga0209081_1002240_pt1 | contig 11281 bp, 10 predicted proteins | sample GOMGulsemesocosm_4_FD_184636 | JGI IMG/M metagenome (GOLD analysis project Ga0209081, IMG submission 184636) | Methane-oxidizing microbial communities from mesocosms in the Gulf of Mexico - GOM15B Gulf of Mexico (SPAdes) (version 2) | ecosystem: Environmental > Aquatic > Marine > Cold seeps... | reverse complement strand
ACTTTCATTTAAACGCCTTCAGGAACAATTAAATTACCGGCTTCGATGTCTCGCATAAAATCTAACTTTCTTAATAGCGTTTTCATGCCCTCAATATCTAAACGTTGTGTATTGTGGGAATTATAGTCTTCAACTTGAGAGAGATCTTTTTCACCCTCTTCAAAGTACTTAGAATAATTCAAATCACGGTTATCAGCTGGTATGCGATAATATTCGCCTTGATCTTGTGCAACAAACATTTCTTCTCTACTACATAGAGCTTCATAAAGCTTTTCACCATGGCGAGTACCAATAACATTTACTTTATGTTCTGGCTTTTGCATCAAACTAAAAATAGCCTTAGTTAATACGTCAATAGTGGCGGCAGGTGCTTTTTGTACAAATATGTCACCATTGGCACCATTTTTAAAAGCATGAATAACTAAATCGACAGCATCATCTAGGGTCATCATAAATCGTGTCATATTAGGATCAGTTATAGTAATTGGGCTTTCTTCAATAATTTGACGAACAAATAAAGGAATAACTGAACCACGCGACGCCATCACGTTACCATAACGAGTAGTGCAAATGGTCATGCCTTCTGGGACATTTCTCGATTTTGCTACAATCACCTTTTCCATCATTGCTTTAGATATACCCATAGCATTAATTGGATAAACCGCTTTATCCGTGCTTAAACAAACCACTTTTTTTACATTATGATTCATCGCAGCTTCAAGTACATTTTCAGTACCAATAACATTGGTTTTAACTGCTTCTAATGGGTAGAATTCACAAGAAGGAACTTGCTTCAATGCAGCAGCATGAAAAATGTAATCCACACCACGCATAGCATTATTTACACTTTGATAATCTCTCACATCACCAATGTAAAACTTTAATTTATCTGAATTAAAGTTTTTTCGCATATCATCTTGTTTTTTCTCATCTCGGGAGAAAACACGGATCTCTTTAATATTGGTATCCAAAAAGCGTCTAAGCACCGCATTCCCAAAAGATCCGGTACCTCCTGTAATCAATAAAACTTTGTTTTTAAACATCAAAACCACCTGTTTTTTATATCTCAATTAGATTCATGTAAAGCCTACCTTTTGCCCTTCATTATAAAATCAAACAACACCTTGTTTATTTAGAGCAAACAATTATAAAACTATTAGTTTAATAACTTGAAGAAATCAGACCAAGATGACTTTTGAACAAACTTAAAATTTGGTTCTTTTTCATTAGATTTATATTTATTAATAATCTCATTAGCCCAAGCTTCAGAATCGTCATATGTAACGTATCTTGCGCCAGAATATCCCTTTAGAACATCCCTTGAGAATGGCAAGTCTGAACAGACAATATTTTTACTTAATGACGCAGCTTCAGCTAATGGCAACCCGAAAGTCTCAACATAACTTGGAAAAACCACTAAATCAGAAGCACAATACTTTTCAATTAAATCTTCGTAAGGTAAAATCCCTAAATATTCAATCAACTCTTCTACATTATTTTCTTTAGCTTTTTTATCAAACAACTCATATTGGCCTGGGGAAAATGTTACTTGGAATCTTAAGTTGTTGATACTTTCTCGGTGTTTTATTAGCTTTAGTGCATCAAGAATGATTAGATGGTTTTTGTAAAATAAAGGAGTAGCTGGATATAGCAATGTGTAATGACTATTACTAATCAAATCTTGCTTTTTGATTTCTGGTAATATTATATCGGGTTGTATCACTTCAATTAAACTAGAGTTAACTGCAAAATCATTTACCAACGCATTTTTCATCCACTCGGTTTGAACAACAAAACGAGTATCCCTCTTAACAAAAATAAAAATGAATATATGATACAAGTTTTTATAAAAGAAAAAGGGCCTCTCTATTTTATTAAAAACAGACCACTTTATATTAGAAAATGGCAAGGGCTGATGAAGGTAAATAATTTGGCTTGCATCAATATTAACAGATGTATTCTGTAATGAAACCACACTATCGCAGAGTATTTTATTATTCACAAGGTGCTTTTTCAAGCCAATCCAATCCCAGTAAATTCGCCTAAGCCAGCTTTTCATATTTACTTTAATCAAAGTAATATTATCATTTTTTTTAAAAGTAACAGATTCATCAATAAAACAATAAAAATGGTAATTATTGTAACTGGATGCATGATGAATAAACTGTTTCAAGATTGTTAAAGCCCCACTTTGTGTGAGTGCAGTAGCGTTAACAACAATATTTTTTACCGACATACTTGCAAAGCCTTATTTATAATTTTAGTTAATAATACCACAGCAACTTAAAACCATCACTTATTATAGGTAACTCAAGATCTATGGATGAGAACAATATTACAACACTTAGACTGCCTGCTTAATCAATAATTAAGCAGTAAAGTTAAATATTTTCTTGATGTTTTTTAACTGTGCAACTAAAGAGTAATTTTCATCAAAGTACTTTAAAGAACCACTTGAAAAGCTCTTATAATTTAAACTTAACAAATATTTATACTCATCAGCTTCATTTGCTGTAATTAGAAATTCATCTGTTTTTAAGCCTCTACGGTAACCAATAAATGAGAAGTCAGTGCCAATTATATGTTTGCCATACATTAATGCTTCGGCGATTTTGACTTTCATACCTGAACCAGAGAATATAGGCGCCACGACGACACTTGAATTTATATACAACTCACTTAAGTCATATACAAAATCCTGAATAATTACATTTTCAGACTCAAATTTACTACGATATTTACCTAACCCCCTCCCAACGGCCATTAACTTTTTTCTTGGTAAAAAAGGCATGATTTTTTTAACTAAATATTCTAAAGCCTCAATATTTGGAGGGAAATCTGAACCTATAAATAAAATATAGTCAGTCCCTGGTTTAGTCATTTGTATAATTTCAGTTTCGCTTACCTTAGATTCAAAGAAAGCAGGTTGAACATAATGACAAGAAATGCCATATACTTTCTTAAGTCTATTGGCGTCAGTAGTAGTCATTGTAACTAATGTATCAGAGTTCACTAGTGATTTTTTTTCATTTGAAAATGCTGATTTTATTAGCACTTTATATAAAAACGAACGCCCTCTAAAGATTTCACGATAGAAATCAAATTCCACATTATGAAAAAAAGTAATCACCTTTTTTTCTGGGTACTTCTTTTTAATTTTAGTAACTAAAGGGCCATAAAAACTGCCATCTAACCAAATAACATCTGACAACTTTAACTCTTCAGATTTCAATACGGCACGGCACTTCCAAAAACCCAAAGATGAGCTATAGCCTAAAACTGACCTCATAAAAATATATAACTGTCTAAGCAACGTATTCACGTTAATCAAACCTGAGCAATCAACCAATAAAATTTCACTTATATTGTCTAGATGCTGAATAAGCTTATAATTACTTGCACTAACATGCCCACCACCAGTTCCATTAGAATTGAGTAAAGATGAAATATATAGCAGTTTCATAAATTTTCCTTTTGCAAAGCAACGCTTTTTATTGTTTTATAGCTATTTTAGGCTGACTGTGTCTTATCTTAATTACCTTTAAGCAAATACAGGCAAACAGGACTGTCAGATTTGAGAAGAAACCATACGAAAAAACCACTTCAAGGCTTGAAATGTTAACAATATTTATAAGCCCAAATAAATAAAGTATATCTAACTGCCCTTTATGTTGACTTAAACTGTCATAGAATAGCTTTAATATAATAACAAATAAGGTAAGCAGTGAAAGATAAATAAAAAACTGCATCAAATCTGCACTTGCGAGCAATGATGCATACATTGGTAACCCAACGTTCGAACTAGTTGCTGAAATAACATTTGGATAAAAACTTTGAATAATATTATTATTTAGCATTCGAAAATTTTTATCTGGCATTATAATGGATGGAACAAGTGGTCTGAATAACGCCTGAACTTCTTTTAAAGCGTACTCATCAGAATTAAACAACATCACTATTTTATCAAAATTTTGATTAGCTCCTACAGCCACAGGAAGGATTGACAACCTATTAGCTAAATGAATCACCCCTTCCAAATAGGTTACATTATCTACAGGCGTCCCCCTGATCTCATTTTTAATAACATAAACGTAAGAATAAACAACACCGCCAAATACGATCAAAATAACAGGAAAAAGAAAAGATAAAATAGGTTTAGATTTAAAGGCGTATCCCTTAAACCGATGGTACAATTCTAAGAAAAAAATAAACAATATAAATCCACTCCACCCTTGAGTAAGTTTTAAAAGTGCAAAAAGAATCAAATTTATTATGAATATTTGTTTAAACTCTGACAGCTTAGCTCTATTTAGTAAAAAATACGCATAGAAGAAAACATCTGGTTTAAAGAGAAAAACAAGAGGTGTAAATGGGCTAGTCGCCTTACTTCCAACAACTCCGACACCTGTTGAAAGGATAAAAGAAAAATTGATAATTAACAAAACAAACATCAAATAGTTCAATCGTTTGTTATTTACATACAAATCAAACCCAAATGTAAACTTTCTTTTTTTTGAGACAATAAATAATAAATAGAATAAGCTAACAGCTAATATATTAACTAGATATATAAAAGAAATTTCAACCTTGTCAGAATTTATTAAAAAAGGTGATAACTCACCAGGGTAATACTCTGAGCCCATTAGACCTATAAATGAGAACGTCATAACCACCAAATATAAAAAGATATAAATAAAACAGATCATTTATCTTAACAACGCTACAAATTTATTAAGAAACCTATTGTGTAATTTTCTAATAAATGAGCTGGCTTTTGAATGGTAAACATCACACAACAATATATTAAGGCTGTTAGCCCTTGCTGAAAGTAGCTTCTCATTTACAACAGCTTGAATTTTTTTATTTAACAACTCAGTGTCGGCATTCTCTTTTTTATACCACCCATCAGTTCCTCCAAAAAACCAACTGCTGAGATGCTGCAGAATCGAATCTGAAGTTTTAGGTATATACAGATTACCCTCCCCAATAGTTATGGCCTGTGACAACTCAACATTTTCACCTACATAATTAAATGGTAACAACAACTCAACGTTGGAATAGCTCATACCAAACAAGTAGGTTGATACCCAAGAGTTAGCTCTATATCCATTTATAGTGAATTTTTCTCTGATAGAGTCCTCTTCACCAACGATACAATTACTATCATTTATTTTCCGGAAAGAACTAGCAAAAACAAATTCAGATAAGGCAGTAAAAGGCCTATGTTGACAAAAAGTATCATTTGCAAAAATAAAGACGTCATCCTTAGAAAGTTTCTTTCTTGACTCAAAAAAACTAATACCTTCATCCCAAGCAGAAAATTCCCAACCAGAGTTTGAACCACTTACTGAATGATAGTTCCCCCTTAACTTCGCATTTTCATCTTTTGCTCCATTAAACACAACAACTAGCTCATAATTATCTCCAAACGTCCTATTCAGTAAACGCTCAAAGCGAGAAAGACTATATTTAAAATAGTTTTCATAATAAGAAACAAAAACTGCGTAACCTTTAACCTTACCTTTCATTTATAATTTGCCTTTCAACGAACGTTTCAATGCTCCTAAAAACGTTCTTACATTTCTTATAACACCTACACTCAAAGATAGCTTAAATAACCTGTAACCTTGAAATTTAGTAACCATTCTCCCAGAAAAAACCAAGGCTAGATGCCGATAAAAAGCAAGTTCTTTCCTCTCTTTTTGAAAAGGCTGAATTCTAGCAAGTTGCTCCATATCAAAATCATTTGTAATCAACATACCTGCAGATACACAGTCACTTATTAATTTATCCCCTACTGTAGTCCGTATAACTATTAAGCTCTCACCATCCTTTTCATCAAAACAAGGATAACCTCCTTCGTCATTTTCAGCCCATGCATCGCCACAAACAATATCTGCAGCCTCTCCAATACCGTCCGCACAAATCTTACATCTGGGCTGTAACTTTTTATTCAGAATACTTCCCCAGCTTTCATTATAAGTCATAGTCTTTTTTGTTCCGTCCTTTACTACAGCCTTAGTTAGACCCGGCCATCCATCGCCACGATACTTAAACTCTATTAAATCTTCTTCGGATATTTTGAATTTACTTAAAATATCCTTGGATGCATTAATACTAGGCACACCTGCACAAAAGAATGAGATTAAAAAAGGAAATTTTAGGTTATAATTTTCATCCATATTTTTCAAAGCTCTCATCGCAGCGATATCACAAGGCTTACCAATAACAGCATATTTTTTTTCGTCATTTAACAACCCCCTAATGACACTCAAAGGAGACGAAGGAGAATATCTAGAGCCAGAACAATCTATAACATCAACTGGCAAGTCATTTATATATATATTATTGAGTAGTGGGTACTTCTTGTCTGCACCTATCTGTATGACTGCATCCACCTGTTTAGTCTGCAATAGGTAGATAATAGATGTTGTAATCACTCCTCCAGAGGAACCTATATTCCGAATTCCCTTGTCATTGCTATGTCCGGATAACATCCGTTTAATTGGTCCCCAGTAACGACTGTAATTCGATTCAGTATTATAATGAGCTACACTTATTCCAGGACAGCAGTTATTGGTAATATCATCTGAAACCCCATTAACAGGCCTTGCATACCCTTCTACATCGAATTTCATTTCATTTAACGTGCACAACCCACAACCAGTACACATTTTACCGGAGACAACAGATTCAATTAAGTTCACTCAGAACCTCCCCTAGCCTGTTTTTGTATAAATTATTACTTTTGACAGCAAGTTTCTTCGACTCCAATGCATGATTATACATTTCTACCTTCCTGCACTCATACAGCTCAAATATTTTATTCAAACAATCATCTTTACTGAGTTCATATAAGTTAATCGTGTAATCGTAACCAATACTTCCAAACACCCCTTCAAATTTCCGGCTATAAGCAAGAGGAATAGTGGGTACACCAGACGATAAAGCAGCAATTGTCGCATGCATTCTAGAACCTAAAAAGAAATCCATTTTAGAAATATACGTTTTTGCAGATAGTGGCCCACTAAACTTTGGAGCGACAAGCACCCCATCCACATTTGAAAAATGTTCGTTTTTGATACTCAACGACACACTAAAATCATCTTCTACAGGCAGAGTATCACTTATGACATGCGAAATGAGGTGTACTTGCTTGCCTTTCGTCACAAACCCCTCAATCAATTTCAAAACAAACTCTTTATAGTCTAATTTCAACCCAAATTGGTTGTTTTTTGTGTACCCTCCGTTCCAAAGAAGCCCTGATATATTTAATCCAACTGTTCCACCTTCAGTTTCAAGCTGTTCATAAGGAAGTGAAAAAGCAATATCAGCGACTTCCGTATTATTAATACCCAAATCATTGAGTAACTGGGTTGATTTAAAGTCCCTTGAAAAAACTTCAGTAGAGCGCCTCATAAGATATGCTGATATTATCTTGGATGTCTTTGATTTAAAAGGGCCGTACGTTTGAGGTGATAACAGCAGTTTCTTTTTCAAAATAATAGGCACCCATTTACTAAAAGATAAAATTAGAAACCTTTTCATTCCATATATATCACTAAAGCTATCACCTTCCCCTATATCGAGGAATATATCTGAATTCAGATAGTGGTGATGACTTTTTTGAAATCCAAACAACTGCTTAAGCACATCTTTTATACTAAAATTTATATGTAATATATTAACCCCTATCTTTTGCTCTATTTCTTCCTTGACACTTAACCCCATAATATTGGGCGTACCAACACTGATGAGCTCAATATCTATTTTTCTTTCTTTTGCTATATTCATCAGCATATTTATATGAGAAATAGCTAAAGCACCAACACCATAATTCTCAGAATTAGTATTATGCCAAAGTAGACAAACTTTAATTTTTTTATTCATAATTATTTTTAACTCTATATACGAGATCATTATTTTCTTCTATAAATAGTTTCAACTCATTTTTATTGAGCAGCCACCACTTCGAACTCTCTATTTTTTCAATTACAGCAGGACTAAATCTATATTTTATAACTTTTGCAGGATTCCCACCAACAATGGAGTAACTTGGAACATTCTTAGTGACTATACTGCCTGCTGCAATAACAGCTCCACGCCCAATTTTATTTACACTAGGTAAAATGACAGAATTATGACCTAACCATACATCATCTTCGATTTCTAACTTACCATTCTCTATAGTATCTTTATCTATTAAACCTAAATGTGCATTATATAAGTACGGGTGAAGTGACAAAAATTCAAGCCCATGATTTCTTAAAAAAACGCATGAAGTTTCAGAAAAAGAACAATACCTACCAACCTTTGTGCCTCTAGGTATTCTCTTAGCGTCAAAACAGCCATAACTATATAAACCAATCACGACCCCATGCTCCTTTATAAAGAGCTCTCTTAAATACACACTTTCAAATTCATTCTTCTTTTCTTGCATTATTTTTAATTTTTTAAATATACTCTTCATAAACCAACTTTCCACAACATAAGCTATAAGCAATTAAAATTAGTACCTGCGAAAAAATAACGACCATCACAGCTGACTCAATGTTCGTTATATAAAAAGCACCTATAAATATTGAAATCACATTTACAAAGAAGTTTATTTTTGCTCTTACCCGCTGGTAGCCACATATCATCAACCCAGAACCCAATGATGCTGATAAATACCTGATAAAAATAAGCAACGATAGTAGCTGAAAGATATAAGTATCCAATTTTAAATCAAAATCAAAGAGGATTACAGATAACCACTCTGAAAACATAAAATATAAAACAGCTAAACCACAGCCAAACATTGAGAAAGGAGCAATGACTTTTATCAACCGTAATAAAGCTGTATCCATCAGAGACGCTGACGGAATAATTACCGTAGCAATAGCAGATGCAAGTGTAATACATGCCATATAGATTTTATTAGCAGATTGATATAAGGCAAGACTATCTTTACCTACCAGAAACATAATAAAATAAGTATCAAGATTATTATTAAGCCCCGTCAAAATTGAATCAATAGAAAATGCAGATAACCGCTTATAGTAATTTAAAGTATATGATACAATATTTAACCCTGCTCTTTTAAGCTGTAAACAAATGATGCTAAAGTTTTTATTTAACAAAAATATTAATAAAACTGCACGAGGCAGCAACAAGCCAAAATATATAGCTATTTCTCCAAAGATAGATAACGAAACAATTCCCAAAGTAGCCACTAACTGCACACCAACTAATACGGCTTCTTTCTTAAGTTTACCAATCGATTTCAATGAAATAAAATAAACTTCAACAAGCGAAGAGATAATAACGCTGAACAACCCTAAATTTAATATATATATATTTTCTATTTCAAAAAACAAATTCAATGTAAAATTGACTACTAATATCAAACATATATACATGCAAACCCGAACTACAGTTGACTCAATAACTCTACTAACCAACCTATGCAATGATTCTTTTCTAGCACTTACTAAAATCTCATTATATATCCCTGAATCAACCATTAGGGCTAACAACGAGCCAATTGTTAGCCCTAGTATATAGTTTGAAAAGTCTTCAAAAGACACAATTCTGGCCACTAAAATCACAACTCCTGCACCCATAATTAAACGGCTAAAAGTTGAAATTATAGATATTACGTAACTTTTCATTTTTAATTACACTTTGAAATGATTCGATTCATCCTAAACAACGAGAAAAAAATAATTTATTTTAATTATACTCATGATTCACCTTTTTTATACATTTGTTGTATTCAAACTATCACGCCCATATTTATCACCAAAACGTACTATGTCGTCTTCGCCTAAATATGAACCTGTTTGTACTTCAATTAGTTCTAAAGGAAGAACACCTGGATTTTCTAACGCGTGTATTTGCCCTAAAGGAATATACGTTGATTGGTTTTCTGTTACTAAAAATGTTTTGTCGCCATTAGTTACTTTGGCGGTGCCTGATACTACTACCCAGTGCTCTGATCTATGATGATGCATTTGCACTGATAATTTTGCGCCAGGCTTTACGGTAATTCGTTTAACTTGATCGCGTTCGCCAAAATCTAACGAGTCATATTTACCCCAAGGGCGATATACTTCACGTTGGTGTTTGACTTCATAACGGTTTTCGGCTTTAAGTTTATTTACAATTTCTTTAACATTTTGTACTTGATCTTTGTTAGCAACAAGTACTGCATCTTTTGTTTCTACAATGACTAAGTTGTTTACACCCACAGTGGTTATTAGTTTGCTTTGAGCGTTTATATAGCAGTTAGTGGTGCCGTGAGAAATAATACCTCCTTGAGTAACATTACCATTTTCATCTTTACTATTTACTTCCCAAAGCGATGAGAATGAGCCTACATCACTCCAGTTTGCATCTAAAGGGATAACAACGGCGTCTGCTGTGTGTTCCATTACCGCATAATCAATAGAGTCGTCGGGGCACTGTTCAAACGCTTCTTTTTCAATTCGAGTAAAGTCTAAATCAGTTATTTTAGTTTCATAGGCTTTTTTACAAACATTGTATATTTCAGGAGAGTATTTTTGCAGTTCTTCTAAATAGCGAGATGCTTTAAACATGAACATGCCACTATTCCATAAGTAGTCACCTGCAGATAAGTATTCTTGTGTTTTTTCTAAATTTGGTTTTTCTATAAAGTTCGCTACAGCAAAACCTTCAACATCAGTATTGTTAAGTTTGGTGCCTTTAATTTGTACGCCTTGTTTTATATAGCCATAACCTGTTTCTGCATGGGTGGGGACTATGCCAAAGGTGACTAGTTTGTTCTGTTTTGCAAACTGTGTTGCTACAACAATTGATTTTTGAAATGCGGCTATGTCTTTTATGGCATGATCAGCAGCGAGCACAAGCAATAAAGGATCTTCGCTATTTTCAATCGCGCTAAAGGCGGCTAATGCAATTGCTGGTGCTGTATTTCGACCGACAGGTTCAAGAATTATGTTACTGGCTTTAGTGTTATTTTCACGTAATTGTTCAGCGACAATAAATCGATGTTCGTTATTACAGATAATAATGGGATCTGCGCATTGGTTATCAAGACGGTTGATTGTTTCTTGTAATAAAGATTTTTCGCTTAAAAGTGCTAAAAACTGTTTAGGATGTAAAGCTCGTGATAGTGGCCATAATCGGCTGCCACTACCACCAGACATAATAACTGGTAATATCATCATTTTTATTTATAAATTTTGTTGAGGTAATTATTAAGATATTGAGTTTAGTATAATAATAATTAAATATGTTGGGTATTATACTGAAATTA